>Ga0265299_10003662_pt1 | contig 14861 bp, 13 predicted proteins | sample AusTroGonzalo_MG_4_FD_193485 | JGI IMG/M metagenome (GOLD analysis project Ga0265299, IMG submission 193485) | Bovine rumen microbial communities from tropical cattle in Woodstock, Queensland, Australia - Gonzalo_02 | ecosystem: Host-associated > Mammals > Digestive system > Stomach > Rumen ... | reverse complement strand
TGGGGAGTCTTTCTGGGGAATTATACAAATGTCAGAAGGGCGCAGATGGAAAATGGGAATTTGGAGATAGAGTAATAGGAAGTCGCTGGCTAAAAGATGGGGTAACAGCTCTTGCACAATTACTGGATGGTGGAGTACTAGTGGGAGGCTACACAGGAGAATTGCGCGAATGCCGCAAGGGGATGGATGGGAAATGGGAGTTGGGAGAGCAAATTGAAGGGCTTGAGCAAAATCGCATCAACTCTATTTCACGGTTGGCGGATGGCGGAATGTTAGTGGGTGGACAGTGGGGGATGTTACGTGAATGTCGGAGAGATAAATATGGGGAATGGAAGTTGGGAGAGCAGGTTGATGGGCCCTGCGACGACTCAACTGTCATTACACAGTTGCCAGATGGAAGAGTGCTAGTGGGGGGTAGTTGGGGAAATTTGTATGAGTTCCAAAAGGGTGAAGATGGAAAATGGAGTTTAGAACGTACTAAACCTTTGGTACATCAAGGCGAAGTGGTTGGTATTGCTCAATTATCTGATGAAAAAATGTTAATAGGTGGTCTTGATGGGGGGCTAGTCGAATGGAGGCATGATATTTCCGTTAAGAGTCTGTTGCGTAATCTTGATAAGCTTATTGCGAAGGGGGCGGTATGAATTGTGAAAAACTGAATCAGGATATTGCCAAATTGCAGACTTTGCGCGATAAATTTGCACGAAAAGTCGATGAGTTGAATGATACTATGCGTGGCAAAATCGAAGCGCGAAAAATGCAGGATGAGATCCAGAGCCTTGAGGACCAGATTTTGGAGTCTTATTTAGTGGAATTTAAAGAAAAAAATCCAGAGCTATCTAAGTGGCGTTTGGGAGAAAGGATTGAGGGGTTTGAAGATCAAGATAATTCTGCTGATTTCACTATCCTTTCCATAAAGCGATTGTCGGATGGGGGAGTGATAGTTGGGAGTGGAGATGGGGTATTATATGAATGCCGTAAAGATAAAGATGGAAAATGGAAATTAGGAGAGCAGATTGAATGGTTCGGTAACCCACGGGTTAATGCTATCCTATCTATTGCCCAATTGCCAGATGGGGGAATGCTGGCTGGGTGGCTTGATGGGCTATATGAATATCGGAGGGATGAAGACGGGAAATGGAAACTAGGAGAGAGAATTGATGGGTTTGACGACGCCATATTATCTATTGCACCGTTGCCAGATGAAGGAATGCTGGTGGGGGGCAGCAACGGGGCGTTATATGAATACCGGAAAGATAAAGACGGGAAATGGAAACTAGGAGAGAGAATTGATGGGTTTGGCGGCACCATATTATCTATTGCACCGTTGCCAGATGAGGGAATGCTAGTAGGGGGTGGAGAAGGAGCGTTATATGAATGCCGGAAAGATAAAGACGGGAAATGGAAACTAGGAGAGAGAATTGATGGGTTTAGAAATGTATATTTCGAAAACGATGATATTACATCTATCGCACAATTACCAGATGGAGGAATGTTAGTAGGCGGTGGAAATGGGGCATTATACGAATGTCGCAAAGATAAAGATGGAAAATGGGAATTAGTAGATGCGATTGAGGGACTTGTTGACGCAGCTGATTGCGCCTCTGGAGCTCTCTCCATTGCACGATTGCCAGACGGTGGAATGCTGGTAGGAGGATATGATGGAACGCTCTATGAATGCCGGAAGGCTACCGATGGGAAATGGAAATTAGGAGATAGAGTCGATGTACCCAGAGACAGAAGTGGCAACCTCGTCAGCATCTTCTCCATTGAACAGTTACCAGATGGAGAAATGCTAGTGGGGGGTGAGAGTGGATTATTGTATAAAGTTGGCTGCCCTAGTCTATCCGTCACTACTTTAAGACAAAACCTTGATAGTATTATTGCGAGGGGGGCGGTATGAATTGTGAAAAATTAAATAAGGATATTACTAAACTACAGGCTTTGCGCGATAAATTTGCACGAAAAGTCGATGAGTTGAATGATACTATGCGTGGCAAAATCGAAGTGCGAAAAATGCAGGAAGAAATCCAGGGCCTTGAGGACCAGATTTTGGAGTCTTATTTGGTGGAATTCAGAGAAAAAAATCCAGAGCTATTCGGGTGGCATTTAGGAGGCATGATTGAAGGGTTTGGGGGCGTAAGAGATTATAATCATTTTATATCATCGATTGTACAATTGCCAAATGAAGAAGGGGTGCTGGTGGGGGGCGGAAAAGGGGCATTATATGAATGCCGGAAAGATACGGCTGGGAAATGGAGGTTGGGAGAAAAGATTAGTGGGTTTGAAGACGAGTATGGTTCCAGCCGTGATATTGCTTCTATTGCACAATTGCCAGATGGTGGGATGTTGATGGGTGGTAAACTTGGAACATTATATGTATGTCGTAAAGGTGCAGATAGGAAATGGGGGCTAGGAGAAAGGATTGATGGGTTTGAAGACAAAGATGGTTTCAGTAACAATATTAATTCTATTGCGCAGTTGCCAGATGGAGAAGGGATGCTGGTAGGGGGTGACAGTGGAACACTATATGTATGTCGCAAAGGCGAAGATGAAAAATGGAAATTGGAAGATAAGATTGAATGGTTTAATTTTCCCGTCGACATCAATTGTATTGCACAGTTACCAGATGGAGAGGGGATGTTAGTGGGGGGGCTGTGGGGAGAATTATATGTATGTCGCAAGGATAAAGACGGTAAGTGGAAGTTAGGGGAAAAGATTAATGGGTTTGAATCGAACGGCAGGGCTCGCAACGTCGAGTCTATTGCATCATTACCGGATGGAGAAGGGATGTTGGTAGGGGGTGACAGTGGAGCATTATTCATATGCCGCAAAGGTGAAGATGGAAAATGGAAGTTGGGAGAAAAAATTGAAGGGTTTAAGAGTAAGCTGGGTAATAGACTCGACATATATTCGATAATGCCATTACCAGATAAGGAAGGAATGTTGGTGGGTGGTAGTCTTGGAACACTATATGTATGCCGCAAAAGTGAAGATGGAAAATGGAAGTTAGAAGAAAAAATTGAAGGGTTTAATAATGCGGTGGATTATAAGTTTTATATAGCATCGATTGCGCAATTACCAGATAAAGAAGGAATGTTGGTAGGGGGCGCTATGGGAATATTGTATGAAGCTAGTCGCTCTGATTTATCCGTCGATACAATTAAGCAAAATTTAGATATTTTAATTGAAAGGAGTGAAAATGGAGCAGAATAATACGCCAAACATTGATACATCACAGCCAGAGAAAGTATTAGGCGCATCTCGTGACAGAAATTTGGATTTCGGGAAGAAAACTCTTGACACTAGCGCGATAACGCCTGAACAAGGAGCGCCAAAAACTCAACCAGAGCAAGTGCGTAAAGCGAGAGCGGAAAATTTTTTGCGGCGACATGGAAAAATGCTCAGTCTTTTTTCGAAAGACTCATCGTTAAGATTTGAACCGCAAGAATCAATCGATACTTTTGCGTTTGACGCAAAAGATTTTAAAGTCCTCGTCCCGTTAGGTTGGTTTAATGATGAGAGATATTCAGAAGAAGAGCTTGAATTCGCAAATTACCATGAACGAGCACACTTTATCGATATGAGGACCAATCCTGAGGCGTATCTTAAAAACTTCGAGCAAATGGAGAAGGACGCTGAATCTTTAGCAGTAAAGTATTGCAAATCACACCCAGGTGGGATGACAAAGGAGGCTGCTAAACAATACTTTTATCGAGAGATTCATACCCTTTTTAACTGCCTTGACGACATTTACGTTAATGATTTAGTCACGAGTCGTGTTCCGTTTTTTAGTAGCGGTGATGGTAAAAAAGGTGTTATATCATTATATAAGAAGCTTGGATTTGAAGATGGCGATTTAACCAAACAGCCACTGCATAGTCAAATGGTATTTGCTCTGCTGAGAGACGCTATGCTTGGCGACGAGCTGGGTCAAAGTAAAGTTGATGAGCGAGTTGAGGGTGTTTTGTCGCAAAAGGTAATAGGTAAATCAATGCGACAATTAGTAAGCAAAGAGCTCAAGACTAAAAATGGTATCACGGTTGATCCAGCAGAACGTTATAAATTAATTCGAGCCTTTATCCAACCTAGCTTCCTTTCGTTGCTGGAGATTGACATACAAGAGCAAAACGATACACAAAACAACAACAGCTCTAATGAATCTCACGAGGGACAGGGCGATGCGCAAAATGAAGACGGTAGTTCGGGAGAGCCACACGAGATGTTCGATAGTGGTGATAGCAGAGACGAAGTTATTAAAGATATACTCAAAAGCATGAAAGAAGCAGATGACGTAAAAGATATGTCGCCACAAGAACGCGCTAAACACCAAGAAAGGAAGAACCAAGAAAGATTTGATGCCGAAAATGACATCAGCGAACAAGAGCGCCAGATGAACGAACTGGTACGGGCCAAGATTAGTAAACCTCGTCATGAGATGCGAAAATTTTGGCAAAATTTGATTGGAAAATCTATTGAATTCCGCACCGTTAAGGTAAAAAATCAGCGTCGTGGTCGATTAAATGTGGGTAGTTATATCCGAAAATATCCAGAGATTATGGAGGCTGAACAAAATGGGAATCTTCGGGAGGTGGAAATTTACGACCGTTTAGGGCATGAGCGAGTTGTGGTTGACCAACCTGAAGCAATCGACGTAACCCTGCTGGTAGACTGTTCCGGCTCAATGGGTGGTTCGGGCGAAGAAGTAGCGAGAGAAACCGCGGCACTCTTGATGTATTCATTAAAGGATTTCAATACCGAACTAGACAGAACGCGTAGTAAAACACATTCTAAATTACGTGCGTCTTCTCAAATAATTGCATTTGGTAGCTCCTTTAAGGAAATAAAAGGGTTTAACAGGGCGACCTCAAGGGCAAAATCAGATACCGAAATCATAAAGTCTATATCAGAAATTGACAGTAGCCTTGGTGGCACCGATGACGAAGCTCCACTGACACAAATTAAAAATAACATTTCAAAAGAAGAAAAAGAGAGAATGCGAAGCAAAAAATTAAAGAAAATTGTGTTCGAAATCACCGATGGCGTATCGCAAACGCCTAAACTTACAGCACAGAGACTTAGAGAGTTGTCACGCGAGGGTGTAATTGTCGTTGGCTTTCAAATTGGTGATATTTCTCCGGAGGGGCGTGATACGTTTGAACAAATCTGGAGCAGTAAAGGCAGTGAAGGCAGTGATGGGCAAGGTCCGATTGGAATATATATCGGCAAAGAAATCAGTGTCTTGCCAGAGCGCTTGATGAAGACATTATCCGGACTATTGTCAAATATCGTAATTTAGGATTTTTTAACAAAACCATGGCAAAACTTGTGGTATAATTGTCATAAGTATGATAGGAGGTTTATGATTAAGGTTGCGATAAATGGTTTTGGAAGGATTGGGCGGAATGCGTTCAAAATTTTGTTTGAGCGAGACGATGCGGAAATTGTTGCAATTAATGGTACAACCGATTCAAAAACCAACGCACACCTTTTAAAATATGATACTTCGTATGGCACTTATGACAGAGATGTAAAGTTTGATGAAAACAATTTGATAATTGATGGGCAGAAGATTCCATCATTTGCCGAAAAAGATCCTTTGCAACTGCCATGGAAAGATTTAGGCGTAGATGTAGTGCTTGAATGCACCGGTGCATTTACCGACCCCGCTGCTGCGCAAGCACATATTGAGGCTGGCGCAAAGCGAGTGGTGATTTCAGCACCTGCCAAGGGTGAAGGGGCTAAGACAATTGTAGTTGGAGTAAACGGAGAAATGGTAAAAGACGCGGATGAAATACTGTCAAATGCTTCTTGTACAACCAATGCCATTGCGCCAATTATGAAAGTTCTTGAAGATAATTTTGGCGTCGAAAAAGCTATGATGACAACCGTGCATTCTTATACTGCTTCACAAAGATTACTCGATGCGGCGGCAAAAGATTTGCGCGAAGCCCGTGCGGCGGCTTTAAATATCGTACCTACTACAACTGGTGCGTCTAAGGCAGCAGCATTAACTATTCCGAGTTTGAAGGATAAATTTACTGGGCTTTCAGTGCGCGTGCCTACTCCGGTGGTGTCGCTAGCCGATATCACTGCAGTTCTAAAAAAAGACGTTTCACGTGACGAGCTGAATAAGCTTTTTATCAAACTTTCGGGCGACTCGAAGTATGAGGGAATTATTGGTACAACCAACGAAGAGTTGGTGTCTTCTGATTTTATTGGTGACCCAAGGTCTTGCATTGTGGATTTGCCTTTGACTGACGTGGTCGGTGGCAACATGGTGAAAGTCGTGGCATGGTATGACAACGAGTGGGGTTATTCAAATCGGCTGGTGGAACTTGCCGTGGATTACGGGAGGAAGTCTTGATGAAGGTTTTTATCGGCGCAGACTATCGAGGTTTTGATAAAAAGACGGAACTACTGCCGTTTTTGGCGGAATTGGGCGTAGAAGCAACAGACGAGGGGGCTTACGAAAAAGTTGAAGGTGACGATTTTAATGACCCGGCAATCAAAGTAGCTTTGGCGGTGCGAGAAAACCCTGATTCACGCGGAATTTTGATTTGCGATTCGGCACATGGCGTGACAATGCAGGCGAATCGTTTTAAAGGCATTCGTGCTGCACACTGTGGCACAGTAGAATCGGCAAAATTGGCTAGGGAGCACGACAATGCAAATGTATTATGCATGTCTGCACATTTCTTAAATGATGGAGAAATGCAAGAAATCGTGCGCGAATTCTTGGCAACGGATTTTGAACCGCTGGAGAGGCGGGTTCGACGCGTAAAAAGGTTAGACGAAAGGAACGATTATGATTAGAAGAGTAACCATTGTACCAACCATTACGACTGCCGATCCCGCAGTGTATCGCTCGCAAATGGAGCGCATTAATCTCTTCTCGCATCACGTGCATATTGACGTGACGGATGGCGTGTTTGCCAAGAACCAAACCATTAGATTGGGCGACGTGGCATGGCCACAAGGTTGGCAAGCGGATTTACATTTAATGGTGGCGGAGCCATCCAAATGTGTTGGTGACGTGATTCGCAAAATGCCTTCACTTTGCAGTTTTCATGCTGAGGTACAAGAAGATTTAACCCCTTCGTTTGCAGCTTTGAAAGAGAAAGGAATTAAAACCGGTTTGGTGTTGCTGCAATCCACTTTCCCGGGCGCAGTAAAGCAATACATAGAAATGGTAGACCACGTGCTGATTTTCGCCGGGCAACTTGGGATGCAAGGTGGCACCGCCGACATGATGCAAATGGAAAAAATCGCTTTGATACGCGCAATTAAACCTGATGTCGAGATCGGATGGGATGGTGGCGCAAATATGACAAATATTCGCGCACTTGCGCATGCGGATTTGGACATTATAAATGTTGGTTCAGCTTTAGCAAAGGCTGAAAATCCAAAAGCGGTGTACGAGGAAATGGTCGCAGAAATTGATAAAAGTGGAGTGATGTTATAATGGCAAGAATTGTTTCATTGGGTGCAGCCCTACAAAATATTTATCTCATTGACCACGATGATTTGACCTCAACCATGATGGGCGATTCAGCGATTTTTGGCAAGATTGTGGCGGGTGGCAAATACGAAATAGATAAAATAAAATACGAAATTGGCGGTGGCGGAATTAATTCGGCAATTACTTTTGCGCGTAGCGGACACGAGACGATTTTAATGGCAAATATCGCCAAAGATTCGGCCGGAGATACAGTAATATCAATTTTGGATAAAGAAGGAATTGATAGTTCGTATGTTGATAACTCGGTTTTTCGAACCACTGGCACTTCGGTGATTCTTTTGGATTCCAATCGTGGTGAGCGCACCATTCTGACTTTTCCTGGAGCAAGTAAACGATTTGATAATTTAAAGGAAAGTGATCTTGAATTAATCCATCCAGATTGGCTACATGTCACGTCGGTTGGTGGAGATATTGAGCTGTTGCAACGATTCTTCAAAAAAGCACATGAGTTGGGTGCAAAGATTATGTTTAACCCTGGTATCAAGGAATTTGAGCGGGGCAGTGAACTAATCGTGTTGTTGTCTGAGGTTGATGTTTTGATTGTAAATAAGTTTGAAGCTTCTAAGTTAGTACCCGGCACTCTCCTGACGGAAATTTTATATCACCTAGAAAACTATGCTCCATGCGTAATTGTCACGGACGGCGTAATGGGTGGCATAGCGGGGGATCATGATAAAAGCGAATATTACAGATTTGGTATTTACGAGGATGTGAAGGTGCAAGATGTGACCGGCGCAGGGAGTGCATTCTCGTCTGGTTTTTTGGCAGCTTATGCAAAAGGTAAGAGTTTTCACGATTCGCTGGTGTTTGCCTCGGCAAATGCAACATCAGTGGTAAAAACAGTGGGTGCAAACGGTGGGATTTTGACTGGAGACGAAGAGTTGCATATGATGCCGATACAGAAGCTAACATTTTAACGAAAGGATTTTATGTTTACAGGCGAACAAGAATTATTAAAGAAATTATCCCTTGCCGATTTGGAGCGCGCTAGTGCGTATGCGAAGGACCTGGGGGCAGGACTACAGATTGTACGTTCATTCCCGCAGGGTGTGACGATATTTGGTTCGGCTCGACTACCACAAGATAATAAATATTGCATGATGGCTTATGAGTTGGGTGGATTGTTAGCCAAAAACGGACACGCCGTTGTAACTGGCGGTGGCCCCGGCATTATGGAGGCAGCGTCGCGTGGTTCATTTGAAATTGGTGGACGTTCAATTGGCCTCAATATTACTTTGCAGCACGAACAATTTCCAAATCCATACCTGACGGATTGTATTACTTTCGAATACTTCTTCGCACGCAAAGTGTCACTCGCTATGGCGGCAAAAGTGTTTGCATTTTTCCCGGGTGGTTTCGGAACAATGGATGAATTGTCTGAGATTCTGTGTTTAATGCAAGAGAAGAAGATGCCAGTGATGCCAGTTTTCCTTGTGGGTGTAGACTATTGGAAAGCTTTTGACGATGTGATTGAAGAAATGCTCGAGATGAAACTAATTGCAGATAAAGACAAGGCGATTTTCGAAGTTACTGATGATCTAACTAAGATCGTTGATGCCGCCAATAAGATTGGTCACCCGAAAATTTCAGAAAACTTCTACGATGGGTTTAGGCAGGCGAGTGAGATAAAGTAGTTTTTTGCATTAGGCTCGGGCACAACGAATATTGAGGCCATTATATCCAGCACTTAACGTGCCACCAAGGCCACCTGTGTCACCCCCCCACAAGATACCCTTATTTCCGCCATACACTTGTGTAGTCCACCAACGACTACGGTCTAATTCCGTTATAGAACCGTTGCTATATACTCCATTTACCACAAATGTGAATTTTTCTTTTGATGAATATAGAGTATTAATTTTATATGCTGGGTTTGGATCATCGAGATATGCTGGCATCCTCCATCCAGAAGGACATATATCCTCTGTAGCAAGTGTGCTAGTTAAATCACCAGTGATTGTGTTAGCTGAGGCTGCTGCATAATTATACCAAACACCATTTACTTTATTGCCAGAGTTCTTGGAACATACATAGTTAAGCCCATTAGCACTATCGCAGTGGTTTGCATATGTTTCGTCATTTGAATCTAAACTGTATTCAGACAAATTCACACTATCATAGGTGCTAAAATTTGAGTCCTCAGCATAGACGATGCCTGTAATACGTAGGTTTTGTGTCATCCAGCAGGCCTGCCCAATATAACGAACCGTGTAATCTTTCTCGTCACGCCTATCATACACAATAAATGCCTGGTCGGAAGCTAATGCTTGACAGTCGGACACAGTAAAGTCTTGCATATAATACCGCGGGACAGTACCATCTGCTTCGGCATAATTTGGATGAACGAGTGTATATTTAACCTGACCAGTATAGGTATCGGCAGGCTGAGCACCGCTCACGGCTACAGCGTAGGTAGTTTTGAATTCGGATGGGGAAGTAGTATTACTTGTACGGGTGACTACTTTAGTAGCAGTGTTTGGAACTGAATGATAGCTCTCATACGAACCACTGGTATCACTTAAGATGCTTGGCGCAGAAGTGCCAGAAACCGAAGTGAGCTTCATGGCCCAGTTAGAGGTATTAGTGCTAGTACTTGTTCCGGTTGGAATAGTGTAATTAGTAGCATTACCGACTAGAGTGGTTGTACCTTCTGTGTCATCGGTAAAACCTACCGCATAAACAGAATACCCGTTACCATCATTGCAATTTGTTCTAATCACCGTTTCGCCAATGTCAGCGGTATAGGAGCTACCGTGGACAGAAGCAACGTGTTCTTTATTAGTATCCATCGAGCCAGACATCGTACAGACACTATCCACCGTCACGCCGGCCAAAATACTAGCGCCGGCAGCATTAGTCGTATCGGTGTTTGGATTCTTTGACAAAATCAAAGCCGACACCGTCGTAAGAAGAAGCAAAAAGGTTAGTGTTGTAAAATATTTTTTATTTTTTCTTATTCTCATAGTTTTGATTTTTTGTTTTTATTTTTGTTTTAACCTTAACTCTGCGTATATTATATCACATTTTAAAAAAAAGCAATAGCTTTTTTAAAAAATTGATAAAAATGGGAGGTCTGGGTTGGTGTCGGAAATACGAATTAGCTCGTTGTATTTGGCAATACGATCGGTGCGCGAGAGGGAACCGGTCTTGATTTGGCCAGTACCAAGCCCAACTGCGAGGTGTGCAATGGAAACATCTTCAGTCTCGCCAGAGCGATGCGACATTACCGTGCGATAGCCGGCATTTTTAGCCATCATTACGGCTTCGATGGTTTCAGTTAGAGTACCAATTTGATTGGGTTTTATCAAAATTGCATTAGCAACTTTTTCGTTGATACCACGTTCGAGTAATTCGGTATTTGTAACAAACAAATCGTCGCCGACAAGTTGGATTTTGGAGCCGAGACGTTCGGTCATCAGCTGCCAAGACGCCCAATCGTTTTCGGCGAGGCCGTCTTCAATTGAGACTACCGGATAATTATCAGTAATCCATTGATACCAATTAATCATGTCGATAGCGGACTTGCGTTCGCCATTAGTTTTGAGCTCATAATTGCCATCTACGCAAAATTCACTAGCAGCAACGTCAAGTGCCATCATAATATCTTTGCCAAATTCGTAGCCAGCTTTTTCGGTGGCGAGCTTAATGCATTCTAGCGGTTCATTATTGCCTTCACGAACGCGCGGAGCGTAGCCGCCTTCGTCGCCGACGGTTGTAGGATAGTCGCGTTCCTGCAAAACTTTTTTTAGAGCATGAAATACCTCGGCGCCCATACGGACGGCTTCGGAAATGCCACTGGCGCTAGCGGGTATAATCATATATTCCTGAAAATCGGTAGCAAAGGATGCGTGCGCGCCACCATTCATCACATTCATCATCGGCATCGGGATAGACATCTGTTCTGTGGTACCAGCGAGCTCTGCAACATAATAATAAAATGGCCAATTGTAGGCAACGGCGTTAGCTTTAGCGTTAGCGAGTGAGACCGCTAGAATCGCATTAGCGCCGAGATTCGATTTATTCGGTGTACCGTCGATTTCGCGCATCATTTGGTCGACTTGCTGCTGATCTGAAGAATTACCCACTAGCACGTCGCGAATTTTAGAGTTAACATTCCAAACAGCTTTAGATACGCCTTTGCCACCAAAGCGTTTTTCATCTTCGTCGCGAAGTTCTAGGGCTTCGCCGGAGCCCGTGGAGGCGCCAGATGGGACGATGGCACGGCCAGAAGCGCCATTTTCGAGCCAAACTTCAGCCTCAACCGTGGGATTACCCCTTGAATCTAATACTTGTCGAGCTTTAATTTCATTAATAATATTCATATTTACAATTTTAGCATAAATATGCTAAAATAATCATAAGAATTAAAAACCATAAAAGGTAAAGGAGTTATTTATGGACGAAAACCCCAGTGGGGCACAGCCAGCTGAGCCAGCGGCACCAGTTACAGAGCCTGCCGCACCAGTTACAGAGCCTGCCGCACCAGCGGAAGAGCCAGTTGCGCCGGCAGCAGAACCGGCTGCACCGGCGGAATCAACTATGGAGGCTGCACCAGCAGCAAATACTATGCCAGTAACAGAAACTGTATCAAGCGAGAAACCAAAGAAAAAGACTGGTTTAATCGTTGGAATTTGCGCATTAATCGCACTCGTTTGTGGTGGCGTTGCAGTGGCGTTGCTTTATCCATTTGGTGGCGGCAACGGTGGTAGGGGTCCAGCAGGCCGCGTAAAAGAGGCTATTCTCGCATTATTTGACGAGGGGGCATCGGATTATGTTGTAATGGAAGGGACAATTACCCTCACTGCCAATACAGAAGACTCATCGCTTTCAGATGCGTTAATCACTTTTAAGTCTAATGCTGACACTAAATCCATGGCAAATAGTGCCGAAGCGACAATTTCTCTTTCGCTCGCAAGCGGAACTAATCTTTCCATCGACCTCGATGAAATATACACTAAGGACGGTGATTTTTATCTAAGACTCAACAATTTAACCGATTTGATAGAGGATTATCCAGTCGACGTAGACACAGATTTAGTGGATTGCGATGATGATTCAGGTATGACTGACTGTGTAGAAGAAACGGATTCTACTCGTGAGTTTATTTATGCACTGGATGCTCTTGGAATCATAGATATGATTGATGGCGAATGGGTTAAGATTTCATTCGATGGTCTCGCCGACATGTTCGATTTAGAAATTGACACTAGCCCAGTTGAATGCGTAAAAGATGTATTGAGCGACGCCGACGAGCTACGGAAAGGTTTGGCAGCTAATTACGAGACCAATCCATTTGTTCTAGATTCTACAGAAAATCTTGGCATTACAAAAAAGAAGAACGATTTATACCGGTTGAGTATTGACACGGATGCTTTAAATAACTTTTCTACTGCACTAGAATCTTCTGACTATGCCAAAGGTCTAAATGATTGTTTGGGCGAATCTACGAGTGGTTCTGACAGTAAAATTAGCAGTTCGACCCTTGCCAAACTACCAGTGACTTATGTTGAAGTAGACTCAAATAAGAAGTTTACTCGTCTCTACATGGAAAGTAGTAGCGATGACAATTCATATTCAATTAAAGCAGATATTGACTTGTCTTACCCAACCAGCGTTACGATCACTGAGCCAGATGATTATGTTGAACTCCAAGAGATAATCATGAAACTATATAGTGGGTTTTAGAGATAGTTATGCTATAATTAGTGCATGAACTCGGCACTGAAAGAAAAACTGCGTAAACTCCCGGCTGAGCCGGGGGTTTATTTTCATAAAAATAAAGCAGGTGAGATTATCTATGTTGGCAAAGCGGCGGTATTGAAAAACCGTGTTAGACAATATTTTCAGAATTCTGTCAAGGATGTAAAAACGCAAGCTTTGGTGGAGGAGATTTTTGATACCGATTGGATAGTAGTAGATACCGAAATGGACGCATTGTTCTTAGAATCTGAGATGATTAAAAGATATATGCCAAAGTGGAATATACTACTGCGCGATGACAAAACCGTATCTTATATTCGCGTTGATATGAAATCTGAGGTGCCATATGTGAGCTTTACGCGCAACCCGATGGACGATAAAGCCACTTATATTGGTCCTTTTTACGGTAAGAGTGGGGTGGAGCGCGCCGTAAGGTCGCTTAGACGAGTTTTTCCTTACTATGTGAAGCCGTATGACGGTAAAAAAACACTCGATACAGACTTGGGGCTGACTCCTGGAATTGAAGTCGGCCGGGCGACCGCCGCTGATTATAAGCGGAATTTACGGAAGCTAATCCGCTATCTCGAAGGTGACCGCAAAAAATTAATGCGTGAACTCGAAAAAACCATGCGAAAAGAATCAGACCGTGGAAACTATGAATTAGCGGCGGAAGCACGTGATCAACTATACGGATTGAAAGAATTACGGAAAAAAATTGTGTTTTCGGATAAGGAATTTCTTGATATATCCTCGGACCAAGCTTTGGCTGAATTACAGAAGATGTTAGGTCTTGAAAAGCCACCTCGCCGAATAGAAGGTTATGATATTTCGCATCAGTCTGGCACTAACACTGTAGCAAGTATGGTAGTGTTCATTAATGGTGTAGCTGCACGAAACGAGTACCGTAAATTTAAAATTCGGGCGGGCGGAGCGGATGATCTGAAGAGTATGAAAGAAGTTATTACGAGACGTTTAAAACACAAGGAATGGGAATATCCGGATTTGATATTGCTTGATGGCGGGATTACACAGGTCAATGCCGTGCTACCATTGGTTGAGTCGCTCGGAATACCTGTAATTGGCCGTGATAAGTCTGGCAATCATTCAAAGTCGGCAGGAGTCCATATTATAGTTCCAGAATATGACAGTTTAGAGTTATCATCCAACTCACATACCGCTCGCTTGATTGCGCGAATCGACGAAGAGGCTCATCGATTCGCGATTACGTATCATTCTTTACTGAAGCGAAAAAGTATGCTAAAATAGGGGTACAAAGGAGTCATTTTATGCAAATAGGAAGTATTCTAGAAGTGGTTACATTCGTATCGGCATTTCTTTCAATTTTGTTGATTTTACTGCAGCAGCGCGGAGCATCACTTGGCTCTGGCTCGGCAAGTTCGAGCGAATTATATACAACTCGTCGTGGGTTAGAGAAATCAATGTTTATTGCAACGATAGTTGTGGTGGTGATATTTGTCGGCTCTATTCTTGGTTTACTCTTGATACCGAATTCTGTAGCTTAAGGTGAGGTTAAGTTCGAGGAAAATTAAACTAGAAAAATGGCGAATTCAATAAAAAAACGTGGGCAAAAAATAATCCGTCGCTTATCGCGAGTTTCTAATAAGGCGCGCGTAGAAGG
>Ga0265299_10003661_pt1 | contig 14861 bp, 12 predicted proteins | sample AusTroGonzalo_MG_4_FD_193485 | JGI IMG/M metagenome (GOLD analysis project Ga0265299, IMG submission 193485) | Bovine rumen microbial communities from tropical cattle in Woodstock, Queensland, Australia - Gonzalo_02 | ecosystem: Host-associated > Mammals > Digestive system > Stomach > Rumen ... | reverse complement strand
CCACGCTCGGGCGGCGTCTTTCGCTGCGTCCGCCTGTCGCGAAGGACTCGCCCTTTTCGTCTTCGTCTTTCGGTCTTCGACCTCAAGACTCGCCGAACGGGGCTCAGACATCTTCGCTCCCGGGCGGCGTACTCCGCTCAGCCGCTATTTCGCCCTCGCTCAATGCGCCCTTACGGCGTTGCCCTGCTCCACCTTCAAGGCCCTCCATTAGTGGCCACCCTTTCCGCGACAGGATTGAAAGTGGTGTTTGGGTCCTGTCGCGGAAGCGCTTTTTGCCGCGCACCCCTCCGGAACGCCCTTTAGCGCCTCCTTCCTCCCGCACCCTTTCCGCGACAGGATTGAAAGGTGCGTTTGGGTCCTGTCGCGGAAGAAGTGGAAGTACGTCTCAGCTGCACGCAGCAGGAAGGCCGTTCGGTTTCCGCAGGGCGAACGCCTTGGGGGCGCAGACCACGCTCGGGCGGCGTCTTTCGCTGCGTCCGCCTGTCGCGAAGGACTCGCCCTTTTCGTCTTCGTCTTTCGGTCTCCGACCTCAAGACTCGCCGAACGGGGCTCTGACATCTTCGCTCCCGGGCGGCGTACTCCGCTCAGCCGCTATTCCGCCCTCGCTCGATGCGCCCTTACGGCGTTGCCCTGCTCCCACCTCACGGCCCTCCACCCTTTCCGCGACAGGATTGAAAGGTGTGTTTGCGTCCTGTCGCGGAAGGAGTGTTTGCCGCGGACCCCGCCACAGCGCCCTGCAGCGCACATCTCTTCCGCCACCCTTTCCGCGACAGGATTGAAAGTGGTGTTTGGGTCCTGTCGCGGAAGCGCTTTTTGCCGCGCACCCCTCCACAGCGCCCTCCAGCGCTACCTTCCTCCCGCACCTTTTCCGCGACAGGATTGAAAGCGGTGTTTGCGTCCTGTCGCGGAAGTGCTGGAGCTTCGTCTCAGCAAGCTGCTGCGTGCAGCTGAGACGAAGACGGTGAGGGAAGAGCCTATGCAAATGAAATAACCGGGATTCTCTCCGAGGTAAGTTGCCGCGCGATTAGCGATATTTGGTCTGGTCTTCGAGCATGCCGAGGTAGGAGTTGTAGCGCTCGGGGGCGATGCGCCCGTCTTCGACAGCCCGCTTCACAGCGCATCCCGGCTCATGCGTGTGCGTACACGGTTTGAAGCGGCAGCCGTCCATCACCGCCAGCATCTCCGGAAAATACGTGCTCAGCTCCTCCTTCTCGAAATCGAGCAGACCGAAACTGCGTATGCCCGGAGTGTCGATGATGAAACCCCCGCTCGCCACAGGATGCATCTCGTAGAAAGTAGTGGTGTGCTTGCCCTGCAGATGCGCCGTCGAGAGCTCCCCCGTGCGGATGTAGCTCAGCTTAGGGTCGATGGCCTTGATGAGCGACGACTTGCCCACGCCCGAAACCCCCGAAAAGAGATTGATTCTGCCCTTGCAGGCCTCGCGCACAACATCGATATTCTCCCCCGTGAGAGCCGAAACCTCAATGACATTGTAGCCCGCCTGCTCCTCGTAAATCTCCCTGAAAACCTTCAGCAGCGCCAGCGAATACTCATTGTCGATGTCCCTCTTGTTGACCAGGATGTTCACAGGAACCCCGTAAGCCTCGCAAGTCACGAGAAAACGGTCCACGAAAGGCAGCTTGACCTCCGGAAACTGCATGGTGACGATGAGCCAGACGCAATCCACGTTAGCCGCAATGATGTGCGCCTCGCGAGAAAGATTGGTAGAACGCCGGATGATGTAGTTGCGCCTCGGGTGGATGGCATCGATGGCACCCATCGCCTCGCCGTCTTCGATGCTGTAGTCCACGACATCCCCGACAGCGATGGGATTGGTATTGCCGGAACCTTTGAGACGGATGCGGCCCCTCACCACGGCAGGGAACAGCTCCCACGCCGGAAGCTCGCTCAGCAGATAATGGCTGCCGGTGTGCTTGACTACAGTTGCCGTCCCTTTTTTCATAGATGCGGCAAATATAGTAAAAATGGGTTTTAATCGGGAATTTGCTATATTTGGGCGCCAATTACGGAGGTATTTATGTACACAGCACAGGATATAGAATCACTCATCCGCAAGGCGGTTCTGGCCCTTGATTTCAAGAAAGAGCCCAGAGAACTCTACGAACCCCTCGAATATATGATGTCAATAGGCGGCAAGCGGCTGCGTCCGAGGCTCTGCCTGACCACATACAACCTTTTCAAGGACGAAATCAACGACAATATAGTCCTTCCCGCCCTCGCCCTCGAACTTTTCCACTCCTTCACCTTGATGCACGACGACATCATGGACAACGCCGACATTCGCCGCGGCGTGCCCACGGTCTGCAACAAATGGGGTGACAACTGCGCCATCCTCAGCGGCGACGCCATGTGCATCCAGTCCTTCCGGTTCCTGCAGGGATGCAAGGGGCCGGAGTTCCGCGCCCTGACGGAACTGTTCTGCCAAACCGCCGCCCAAATCATGGATGGGCAGCAGTACGACATGAACTTCGAGAACATTCAGGTGATCACTATGGATGACTACCTGAAAATGATAGGCCTCAAGACCGCCGCCCTGATTGCATGCAGTGCCAAGGTGGGAGCCCTCATCGCAGGTGCCGGCGAAAAGCAGTGCGACGCCCTCTACGACTTCGGCTGGGAGCTCGGCATGGCCTTCCAGATTACTGATGACTATCTCGACACCTTCGGCGACACGGCCGTCTTCGGCAAGAAGATAGGAGGCGACATAGAGAACAACAAGAAGACCTGGCTGCTCGTCAGCTGTCGCAAACTTGCAAACGGCCGGGACAGGGCCGATCTTGAAGAGCTGCTGGCCCGCGAGGATGACATGCCCGGCAAGATTGCGGGCATGCAGGCCCTCTACAGGAAGCTGGGCGTCGACAAGCTGGCGCTTGAAGCCATAGGCGAATACCACGACAAGGCATTGGCGGCCTTTGACAGCCTCGGCCTCGACAGCGGCCGCAAGGCGCTTCTCGAAGATTTCGCAAAGGAAATAGTGTACAGGAAATTCTGACGATGACAGCGGAGAAATTGGAGATAATGGCCCCTGCGGGCAACTTCGAATGCCTGCACGCCGCCATCCAGGGCGGTGCGGATTCAGTCTATTTCGGAATCGGAAGGCTGAACATGCGCTCCCACTCGGCCAACAATTTCGCACCCGAAGACCTCGCCGAAGTCTGCCGCATCTGCCGTGAAAACGGAGTCCGCTCGTACCTCACGCTCAACATAACCCTTTACGACGAAGACCTCGAAGACATGAGGCAGGCGCTGCAGCTGGCCAGGGAGGCAGGCATTTCCGCAGTGATAGCCTCCGACATCGCAGCGATAAGCTATGCCCGCAGCCTCGGCCTCGAAGTGCATATCTCCACCCAGCTGAGCATCTCCAACATCGAAGCCCTGCGCTTCTACGCCCGGTTCGCCGACGTAGTGGTGCTGGCCCGCGAGCTCACCCTGGTCCAGGTCAAGGAGATAAAGAAGCTCATTGATGCGGAGCACATCTGCGGCCCGTCCGGGCAGCCGCTGCGCATCGAGCTCTTCTGCCACGGAGCCCTGTGCATGGCCGTTTCCGGGAAGTGCTACCTCTCGCTGCACGAATACAACGCCTCTGCCAACCGAGGCAGCTGCTATCAGGTCTGCCGCCGCGGCTACGAAGTCACCGACCTTGAGACCGGCAGCCAGCTGGTGGTTGACAACAAATACATCATGTCGCCCCGCGACCTGTGCACCATAGAATTCATGGACCGCATCATCGACGCAGGAGTCACCGTCTTCAAGATTGAAGGCCGGGCCCGCTCGTCGGAATATGTAAAGACAGTCACGCAGGCCTACCGTCAGGCAGCCGATGCAGTGCTGGCCGGCAGTTACACTCCCGAATTCGCGGCAGGGCTCAAGTCGCGCCTCGAAACCGTCTTCAACCGCGGCTTCTGGGACGGATATTACCTCGGCGCGAAGATGGGCCAGTGGAGCGAAGTCTATGGCAACCGCGCCACCCGCAAGAAGGTTTATGTCGGAAAAATCACCAATTACTTCGACAGAATCGGTGTGGCGGAAATCCTGATGGAGACAGGCAAGATGGCGGTGGGGGACACAATAGTGATTTCCGGGCCGACCACCGGAGTCTATGAGGCAGTCGTCCCGGAAATAAGAGTGGACCTGAAACCTGTTCAGCAGACGGTCAAGGGCGAGTTGTGCTCCATCCCCGTGCCGGTAAAGCTGCGCCGCAGCGACAAAGTCTTCCTTTTCGTCAGTTCCAGTTATACACCAGATAAGTAGCCCTGGCCATCACCAGCAGCATCGCCGCGATGGCCACTATGATGCCCCATACAGGCATCGAAGCCGCTTTCCCCAAGGCGACGGCGTAAGTCCAGTAGGATATGTAGGCCGTCATGAACATGCAGCACAGCTTCAGCTCCCGCATGAATTTCCAGCCGTTTGCATAAAGGAAATCCCTTCCGTTCTCAGTGAGCTTTATCGGAATGTTGATGTGCTTTGGACGCTTCTCCGCAAAAGTCAGAACCGCAAAGAGGAAAAGGCTCAGTATAGGCAGGTAAATCAGCACCTGCCTGTCCTCGAAGCTGTCGGGGTTGCCGGCGGCGTCGAAGTGTATGGGTACCTGGGCGCCCTCGAGCGAACCGTAGGCCAGCAGGGGCAGGAAGCTGCACAGCAGCATCAGCACGGACAGCACTTCAATGATGAAATGGGGTAAATTGCGTATCTCTGTGTTCATTTTCTTCCACTCTTCTTAAGCGCCTCCTCAATTATCCACGATAACTGCCCGTTTATGCTGCGGAACTCGTCCTCGGCCCACTGCTCCAACTTTTCCATGGTGGCAGCGTCGATTCGAAGCACGAAGCTCTTGGTATCTTGTTTCTCGCGGGCCATTATTTGTGAAGAGTTCCTGTGTTGACCACTGGTTGTGCCTGCTCGTCACCGCAGAGGACTACGAGCAGATTGCTGACCATGGCAGCCTTCTTGTCGTCATCAAGTTCGATGATTTCTTCGCCTGAGAGCTTGTCAAGGGCGATTTTTACCATTGACACGGCGCCTTCCACAATCTTTTCCCTTGCGGCGATGATGGCCTCGGCCTGCTGGCGGCGGAGCATCACCGCTGCAATCTCAGGTGCGTAGGCCAGATAGTTGATGCGGGCCTCGACGATGGTGATGCCGGCCATCGAGAGCCTCTGGTTCAGTTTGTCAGCCAGCTGCTGGTTGATTTCCTCGCCGCCGCTGCGCAGGGTGATGCTGTCCTTCTCGTCGAGGTTGTCGTAGGCATACAGGCCGGCCACTTGACGCAGGGCCGCGTCGCTCTGCACTTTGACGAACTCCTCGAAGGCATTCATGCGTTTAGCCACGACCGCGCTGTTGGTGTCCCCTGCGCTCTGGGGAGTCTTGACGTTGGCCGCGATGGACTGCGAGTCAATCTCAAAGAGAGCCTTGTAAACATTCTCGAGCTTCCATACGATGACCATACCTATAAGTATAGGGTTGCCGTTGCGGTCGTTGACCTTGATGGGCTCGGGGTTGAGGTTGCGGGCGCGCAGCGACACTCTCTTTTTGGTGAGCAGGGGGTTCACCCAATGGAAGCCGGTGTCGGCGTATGTGCCGCGGTACTTTCCGAAGAACAGGAAGGCACAGGCCTCGTTGGGCTCGAGCTTGATGAGTCCGTTCCAGAAGAACATGGCCAGAAAGAAGAGCACGATGCCGATGATCATCCATACGGCCTGTATATTGTCGTTGATGCCGGCTGCGATGAGATACGCCGGAAGGAATACTGTCATTGCCAGATTCACAAAGAGCATAAGGAAGCCATTGGCCCTTAAACCGTTGAATTTGAATTCTTTATTTTCCATAGCTTGCAAATTGATATTATTTTGATATCGCAAAGATACTAACTATTTTGTTAATACCAAAGGGTTTTCTCAATAATATTCTTTGTAATTGTGTAAAAATGACTATCTTTGCAGCCCCGCAAAAAGCGGGATTAAAACATAAATACAAGAACAACAACTATTTATGCCTACTATTCAACAATTAGTTCGCAAAGGTCGCGAGGTTATTGAAGTCAAGAGCAAATCTCGCGCGCTCGATGCATGCCCTCAAAGGCGCGGTGTCTGCGTACGTGTGTACACAACCACTCCCAAAAAGCCGAATTCAGCAATGAGGAAGGTTGCCCGTGTACGTCTCACCAACCAGAAAGAGGTCAATGCATACATCCCGGGAGAAGGCCACAACCTCCAGGAACACAGCATCGTGCTGGTTCGCGGCGGTCGTGTGAAAGACCTTCCCGGCGTACGTTACCACATCCTTAGGGGAGCTTTGGACACAGCCGGCGTAGATGGACGTACCCAGAGTCGTTCACTCTATGGCGCAAAACGCCCGAAGAAAGCTAAGAAGTAATTTTGTCAACAGTTAATTAATTGAAGAAATGAGAAAAACGAAGCCTAAAAAGAGGATTCTACTTCCTGATCCCAAGTATCACGACGTGAATGTTACACGTTTTGTGAACAATCTTATGCTGCAGGGGAAGAAGAGTATCGCGTATTCTATTTTTTACGATGCCATTGATATGGTAGGCGAGAAGATGAAAGATTCTGAAAAGGCTCCTATCGACGTCTGGAGAAAAGCTCTTGTAAACATCACGCCGCAGGTCGAGGTGAAAAGCCGCCGCGTGGGTGGTGCGAACTTCCAGGTGCCGACAGAGGTTAGACCGGAACGCAAAGTCTCGCTCAGTATGAAGAACATGATACTCTACGCCCGTAAACGTTCCGGCCATTCCATGGCAGAAAAGTTGTGTGCTGAAATAATCGCGGCCTACAATAACGAAGGTGCCGCATTCAAGAGAAAAGAAGACATGCACAAGATGGCCGAGGCCAACAAGGCCTTCGCCCATTTCCGCTTCTAAAGCAGTCATTATTCTCTACTGTTAGATGGCAAGAGACCTGACATACACCAGAAACATCGGCATCATGGCTCATATCGACGCCGGCAAGACCACGACGAGCGAGCGCATCCTCTATTATACGGGGAAGACTCACAAAATCGGCGAGGTTCATGACGGTGCCGCCACTATGGACTGGATGGTTCAGGAGCAGGAGAGGGGTATCACTATCACCTCTGCCGCCACCACCGCTTTCTGGCACTATAACGGCGAGAACTATCAGATCAACCTGATAGACACTCCGGGCCACGTCGATTTCACTGTCGAGGTGGAACGCTCGCTCAGGGTGCTGGACGGTGCGATAGCGACATTCTGCGCCGTGGGCCGCGTACAGCCCCAGAGTGAGACGGTGTGGCGCCAGGCCGACAAGTACCGCGTCCCGAGGCTGGCTTATGTCAACAAGATGGACCGTACCGGTGCAGATTTCCTTGCCGTCATCGATGAAATCCACAAAAAGCTCGGAGCCCGCGCAGTTCCCATCTCCCTCCCCATCGGTACAGAGGAGAATTTCGTGGGAATTGTTGACCTCATTGCAATGAAGGCCATTTACTACAACGACAGTGATGACCTTGTAAACTATGAGATCAAGGAGGTTCCGGACGACATGCTGCAGGAAGCTCAGGAATGGAGAGGCAAACTGATTGAGGAAATCGCCGAATTCAACGACGAGATTCTCGAGAAGTTCTTCAACGACCCTGACTCCATCAGCGAAAGCGAAATCGTCGATACCTTGAGGAAGGCCACCATCAGCATGGCAGTTGTGCCTACCTGCTGCGGCTCTTCCATCAAGAACAAAGGAACCCAGTTCCTTCTTGACGCAGTGGTCCGTTACCTCCCCAGCCCGATTGACATCGGTCCGGTGGAAGGTTTCGACCTGCGCTTCGGCAAGAAGGTAGAGCGCAAGCCCTCGGCTTCCGAGCCGTTCTGCGCTCTCGTGTTCAAGATCGCCACTGACCCCTATGTAGGCCGTCTGGCCTTCATGAGGGTCTATTCCGGCCATCTGGACGCAGGTTCCGCAGTATTGAACTGCCGCTCCGGAAAAAAGGAACGTATCGCCAGATTGTACCAGATGCATTCCAACAAGCAGAACCCCATCGACTTCGTCGAGGCCGGCGACATTTGCGCCGCCGTAGGGTTCAAGGAACTGCGTACCGGTGATTCAATCTGCTTTGAAAATAATCCCGTCGTTCTCGAGTCCATCACCTTCCCCGCACCCGTCATAGGGCTGGCGGTGGAACCCAAGACACAGAACGACCTCGACAAACTGGGACTTGCGCTTGGCAAGCTCTCAGAAGAAGATCCGACATTTACCGTGGAAAGCGATCAGGAAACCGGCCAGACCATCATCAGCGGCATGGGTGAGCTTCACCTTGACATCATCGTTGACCGTCTGCGCCGCGAATTCGGGGTTGAAATCAACCAGGGTGCGCCTCAGGTTCAGTACCGGGAGGCCATCACCGCCAGCTGCGAGCACCGCGAGGTGTTCAGGAAGCAGACCGGCGGCCACGGCAAATTTGCGGACATCGTTGTCGAGCTTTCACCTGCCGACGAAGGGGTCAGCGGCCTGCAGTTCATTGACGAAGTCAAGAACGGCAATGTTCCGCGCGAATACATCCCTTCTGTCGAAAAAGGATTCCAGTCGGCTATGGTCAACGGCGTGCTGGCCGGTTACAAGGTCACTTCGATGAAGGTCCGTCTGCTCGACGGCTCTTTCCATCCGGTGGATTCCGACACCATGTCATTCGAGATTTGCGCCCGCATGGCATTCCGTCATGCAATGAGCAAATGCAATCCGGTGCTCATGGAGCCCGTGATGTCTTTGGAAGTCGTGACTCCCGAAGAATATCTCGGAGATGTGGTCGGAGACCTTAACCGCCGCCGCGGCCAGATTACCGACATGGATTCCAAGAACAACGTGCGTATAGTCAAGGCAAAGGTGCCGCTTGCAGAGCAGTTCGGATATGTGACCGTGCTGCGCACCCTGACTTCCGGCCGTGCGACCAGCAGTATGGAGTTCAGTCACTATGACGAAGTTCCTGCCGCTCTCGCCAAGGAAATCATCGAAAAGCAGGGGCGCATGTTCGGCTTTGGCAGAAAACGCAGTGATGATGAATAATCAAATAAGTAATAGTAATAATGAGTCAGAAAATCAGAATTAAATTGAAATCTTACGATCACGCGCTGGTTGACAAGTCAGCCGACAAGATCGTGAAGACTGTAAAGGCTACCGGCGCTGTGGTCAGCGGACCTATTCCTCTGCCTACGGACAAGAAGATCTTTACTGTCAACCGTTCGACTTTCGTCAACAAGAAAGCCCGCGAACAGTTTGAACTTGATTCTTACCGCCGCCTGCTCGATATCTACAGCTCAACTCCCAAAACTGTTGATGCTCTGATGAAGCTCGAGCTCCCCAGCGGTGTCGATGTAGAAATCAAAGTCTAACTTCATAGTTTGGTCCCATAGCTCAGTTGGTTAGCAGCACCTGACTCATAATCAGGGGGTCGTTGGTTCAAGCCCAACTGGGACCACGCACAAAAAAAGCCGCGTAAAAACGCGGCCTTTTTTGTTTCAATTAATTACTAATCCCAACCAGGGTTCTGCTTGAGGCCTACGCCGGTCTCAGGATCCCAGGGATTGAGTTCGATAACGTCGAAGGGGAAAGGATAGAGCTCGTGCTTGCCGACAACATATCCGCCGCCGGAAGCAGCCCAGCCGTCATCCACCCATTTAACCCAGGCCTTGTGAGGCTTGCCGCTCTTCTTTTTGCCATTCGAACCGTCGACATAGAATTCGTCGTCGAGGTAAGGAGTCGGGTCATTAGCCTTGAAATGGAGAGCCGTGGGAGCGTCGCCCCAACGTACAAGGTCGAGGAAGCGAGTGCCTTCCCATGCCAGCTCGAACCATTTCTCCTGCTTTACATTGTCCAGAGTGAGGGCCGAGTAGGTCGGAGCACCGGCACGCTCAGCCACCATGTTGAGGTATTGCAGGCCGTCAGGGTCGTTGGTCATGGCGCAGGCCTCTGCATAGAGCAGCAGCACCTCGGGATAACGCATCACTGTGCGGTTCTCCTCGGTGATGGTAGAGCTGTTCGGAATCAGATCGCAGGCCCAGGGCATGAACTTCATGAAGAAGTAGCCGTAGTTGGCGTAGAGCTCGTCGTACTTGTTGAAGTCGAGGCCGCGGTTGGCGTCCATCAGCTTCTCCTCCCTGGTCAGGGGAGTGCCGTCGCTCTTGACATCATAGTTCTTGCCCTTGAAGTTGGTGTAGCTGTATTCTGTCAGCATCTCTTCGTAGGTAGAGAACCAAGCTTTGCGGCGGGCTGAGTTGGGCTCATGAGCCATCATGGCATCTACGAACTGTTTTGTGGGAGCGCAGTTGTTGCCCCAGCCCTCTTCCTTGATGAGGATGTCGGGATAGATCTTGAGCATACGGAAGAACAGGGCGTTGTTGCGCTGGTAGTGGTATTTGCCACCGGTACGGCCCAAGCCTTCGTTGTAAACATAGTTGAGCTCGAATACCTTCTCTGAGTTGCCGTCGCCGGCCACATGGAAGAGGTCCTTTATCTCAGACTGAGGAACGAGTGCGTAGTTGCCGGAAGTAATCACCTGCTTGAGGCTGTTCTTTGCTCCCTCCCAGTCCTTGTTGAACACCTGAGCTTTGCCGAGGAAAGCGAGGCAGTTGCCGGAGGTAATCTTGTATGCGCCGGGTTTGTCGTTGGGACCCTTGCGTGCCTCAAGGTCGGGCAGGGCTGCCTTGAATTCGCTGATAATCCAGTCCATGAGCACCTGATGGTCGCAGTTTGTGGGCCTTGCATCGCCGGCGAGCACATGATCTACGAGCGGAGGAGTGCCCCAGTAGCTTGCGAGGAAGAAGTGAGCCCAGGCACGTACGACGCGGGCCTCGGCCACGCAGCGCTTCTTGGTCTGGCTGTCGCAGAGTTCTCCGTTCTCGCCCCAGAAGTTGTCGATTACAAGGTTGCACTTATAGATGAGAGTGTACATCTGTTTGTAGACGTACTTGATGTGAGGGATGGTGTTGTCGTAGGTGTTGCGGAACTCGTTCATATCCTGACCGCCGCTGCTACTTCCGTTCTTCTTACCTCCGCCCCAGTACATTTCGTCGCCGGGAGCGTTGATGACAACGTTGAAGGACGGGTTGTTGATGCCGTTGTTACCGCTGGACACAACTGTTATGAAACTGTCATACACAGTGGTGAGGGCAGACAGAGCGTCGTCGTCGGTCTGGTAGAAGTCTTCGTAGGCGATGACACCTTTCTGCGGTATGTTCAGCAGGTCCTGGTTGCATGCAGTCAGGCCGAGCAGTGCAACAGAACAGATGATAGCCGATAGTATATTCTTTTTCATAGCTTGCATGGTTTAGAATGAAATGTTTACACCGAAGAGAAGACGTTTGGCGTTCGGGTAAGAACCCTTGTCAAGGCCGCGGCCGGTAGAAGAACCTGTAGAAGCAGTCTCGGGATCGAAACCGGGATAGTCGGTGAATACGAACCAGTCATCCATAGAGGCGTAGAAGCGCAGCCCTTCTATCATGACCTTGTTCGTCCACTTCTTGGGCAGGGTGTAGCCGAGCTGTATCTGTTTGATCTTGAAGTAAGAACCGTCGAACATTGTAGCGGAAGAACTCCAGAAGTCTGTCTGGTCCCAGATCTTGTCGATGGTGGGGATGGTCTTGCCGGCCTGCTCGTAGAAGTGGGTCAGAGAGTTGATGTTCATGTGCTGGGTACGGTAAACGCAGGGCACAAGGTAGTAGTCACCCGCTCCTGTTCCGAAGACAGTCAGGTCGAGACCCTTCCAGTCCAACCTTACGGTAACGCCGTAGGTGAGGGCAGGGAGAGTGCTGCCGAGGAACTTCAGGTCAGCGTCCACGGGAGACTGGGTGATGCTGCCGTCGGCGGCATAGTAGTTGGCCTTGCCGTTTTCGCCGATGCCTGCATACTCGAAACCACGGAGGAACCATACAGGATATCCTTCCTGGAAGTAGGTCTCAAGTTTGTAGTTGGCGAAGCCAGAACCAGTGATGTGGCCTACTGAAGGCTCAAGATAGGTAACCTTGTTCTGAAGAGTCGAGAGGTTGGCGTTGATTGAATAACCGAAGTCTCCGATGTGGTCCTGCCATCCGAGCTCGAACTCCAAACCGGTGTTGTTGATTGAACCTGCATTGACGGTGGTAGATGAGATACCTACCTCAGCCACAGGTGAAATCCTCACGAGGAGGTCCTTGGTGTCCTTGTTGAACCAGTCGAAGCCGAAGGTGAGGCGGTTGTTGAACATGCGCAGGTCGAGACCGATGTCGGTCTGGACTGAAGTCTCCCAGGTCAGGTCGGGATTTGCGAGGCCGTCGGGCTGTGAGCCGAGGGTCAGGGTGTTGTCCTCGCCGAACTGGTAGCTCTTGCTGTTGTATGAAATAGAGGTCGAGTAAGGATAACCGCTCAGCACGGAGATGTTACCGTTGATACCCCATGACCCGCGGATTTTCAGGAAGCTGATGATGTCTCGGCTGACGTTGTCCTTGAAGAACGACTCGTTGCTGATGGTCCAACCGGCAGAAACTGAAGGGAAGTAACCCCAACGGTTCTTCTCAGAAAGTTTCGAAGAGTCGAAGGCATCTGCACGGAAGTTGGCCTGCAGGCTGTAACGGTTGTCGTAGCTGTAGGTCAGACGGCCGAAGTAAGAAATCTGAGCCGAGTTGCTGGGAGCGCCGCCGCTGATGCCCTTCGTGCCGGAACCGTTGTCCTGGGTGAGGTAGCGGAAGTTCTCAGCATAACCCTTCAGAGGGTCTTCGCCGGTGAGGGAAGCTCCTACGCTGCGGCTGTCAGAGAAGGTATATGACATACCGGCCATGGCTCCCACGGCGTGCTTGCCGAAGTTGTGGTTGTAGTTGGCGAAGTTCTCCCACTGGTAATAATAGTCTTGAGAAGATGTGGCTGAGATGCTGTAAGTGGTGGAATAAGCCTTGACGTTGACATAGAAAGGCTCCTCGAAGTTGCTGCTGTATTTCTGCTGAATTCGGTAGCCGAGGCGGGATGTGATTACGAGGTCCTTGATGGGGGTGAAGTTGGCGAACATGGTGCCGCGGATGTTCCAGCCCTGCTCCCTCTTCTCGTTGCGGTCGCGGTAGATCAGGGGGTTGATACCGTCACCTTCGAGAATCTTGGAAGTGGAGTACCACCAGCCGGGATGCTCGGCGGGGCCGTACACCTTCTGCACGCCGGCGTCAACGGCGCGTTGCATGCCTGAAGACAGTTCGTCATAAGATTTGAAGTACACGGGAGTGAGGGGGTCGATGATGAGTGTACCGAGGAGGCCGGCGCTGCTGCCCGCATATTCGGAGTGCTCGCCGAGAGCCTGCTGCTCGTAACGCTCGATGGAGGTGTTGGTACCTACCTGGAACCAGCTCTTTACCTTGTAGTCGGCGTTGATCTGAGCGGTGAGACGTTTGTAAACGTCTTTGTCGCCACGGGCCATACCGTTCTCGTCCACATAGTTGAGTGAGAGGAAATAAGAGCCGCGGTCGTTACCGCCCTGAGCTCCGATTGTGTGGTTGTGGGTGACGCCTGTTCCGTAGAGGACGTCAGCCCAGTTGGTGTCGGTGACGCCGTCCCATACGCCTGTGGCGATAAGTTCTTCAGCTGTACCCATCAGGCCGGCGGTGTGCTGCCAGTCGATGTACTGCTGAGCGTTCATGACCTGGGCGTGATGACCGAGCTGGCTCAAACCGAGCTTATAGTTATAAAATATGGTACCGTCTTTTGACTGGGCACCGTTCTTCGTCGTGATGAGGACTACACCGTTACCGGCCTGGGCGCCGTAGATGGCTGCCGAGGCGGCATCCTTGAGGACCTCCATGGATTCAATCATGGAAGGGTCGAGGTAGTGGATGTTGTCCACCTTCAAACCGTCGACGATGAGGAGGGGTCCGAGGCCTGAGCCCGAGTTTGATGAAATACCGCGGACGCGGATTGAAGAGCCTGAACCGGGGGCGCCGGAATCGTTGAAGATCTGGACGCCTGCCGCCTTGCCCTGGAGGGCTGCAGCCGCATCGGAAGTGGAGCGGTTCAGCAGTTCGGCAGAACGGACAGATGCAACGGCGCCGGTAAGGTCGCTCTTGCGCTGGACGCCGTAACCGATGACGACTGTCTCTTCGAGGAATTCATTGTCCTCAGCGAGAGTAACGTCGATGACGGCGCGTCCGTTGATAGGAACGGTTTGTGATACATAACCAATGCATGAGACTGTGATGCTTGCAGCCTGGGCGGGAACCATGAGCCGGTATGCACCGTCTATGCCGGTTGCGGCTCCTACACTGCTCTGTCCCGCTACGATAACGGAGGCGCCTGCTACAGGTTCTCCGTTCTGGTCAACAACTTTTCCGCTCAGCGGCCTTGTTTGGGCATATGACATGAAGCCCACCAGTAAAGCTGCCAAGCAGAGAGTTGCTTTCTTTAGGAATGCTTTTCTCATAGGTTTGTAATTGTAGTTTGTATTATTTAGGTAAAGTAAATCTTGTACTAAGTTATAAAAACCAAATTAATTATCATAATAAAAAAAGAGGGCTGCCGTTTCCGGCAACCCTCTCTTAATAAAATATGGTACGTGGCTTTTTGGCTATACCATTAATCCCAGTTCGGGTTCTGGACGAGGTTGGGGTTCTTGTCCATCACACTGGTAGGATAGGGGAAGAACTCGTGCTTGCCCGGTACGAAGCCGCACTTGTCACCCCTGTCGATAGCCTGGTGAGTAGAGATGGTGTAGAAGCGGCTGTTGGCTTCGGTGCCGTGCTCCCATACGGGAGTCTCACCTGCCTTCGGAGCGCGATGAATCTTGTCGAAGAGCTTCGGAACATCCTGAGCGGCTTTCTGAACCCTCTGGGTGTCGCCCCAGCGTACGAGGTCGAGCCAGCGGCT
>Ga0265299_10003652_pt1 | contig 14877 bp, 24 predicted proteins | sample AusTroGonzalo_MG_4_FD_193485 | JGI IMG/M metagenome (GOLD analysis project Ga0265299, IMG submission 193485) | Bovine rumen microbial communities from tropical cattle in Woodstock, Queensland, Australia - Gonzalo_02 | ecosystem: Host-associated > Mammals > Digestive system > Stomach > Rumen ... | reverse complement strand
GAATTCGCCAATGCCAATGCTGTGTTTGCTATGAAGACTGAAAAGAGGAACGGCAACGCCGGTTTGGAAAGAAGTTAAATCACCATATCGCATGGTTCAAATATAACTCTAAATTTTTAAAAGAATCTTTCAAAATACGCGCAAATAAAAAAAGGCTCGGAAACCCGAGGCCATTTTCTTTTTTCTTAATCTTCCTTCAATAATTAAGCACGCTTACTGTACTTCTTAAAGCTCTTGATCAAGAGGGCGGCGAGAATGCAATACATTTAGACTCCTTGTTTTGACGGCGCCAATATTAACAAATTTTTACTACCACGTCAAGGTATTTTAGTATATATTTCGGCACTTTCTTTGACAATTTGTCCATAATTGTATTCATGCCACCCGTAGACAAGTTCTACATCAACCCAGCAACCACAAAACCAGAAGTCCGCTCATGCAAAAACGGCCTAATTCTCCTAAAAAAAGCAAAGCCACGGTATAATCCGTGGCATCGCGTTCTATTTGGAGAGAGAAATTCCTTTTTCAATTAAGCGCGTTTAGTGTATTTCCTAAAGCTCTTGATCAAGAGGGCGGCGAGAATGCAATACATTTAGACTCCTTGTTTTAACGGCGCCAATATTAACAAATTTTTACTAACGTTTCAAGGGGGAAAAATATAAATTTGCGCATTTTTTTCAAATTGCAAATTTAACAAGTCATTCATGCGGGAGGGGCCCCATACTTAATCCCATCCTGGCGCAAGCGCCAACCTTACGGCTCAGCAATGGGGCTGCAAGCAGCCCCGCTGCGTTCGCCTTTTAAGGTTGTGGCCGACGCTTATTGCAATACAAGACTTCTCGTCATCCTCGCGAAGGCGAGGATCTAATGACTTTTCAGTAGCAAAAAACATTCCATAGTATATCTAAAGAACGGAAATTTGGTAAATTTCGTTTTTCCGCATAGTTACGGGGCTTAGCGACAATTAAGGCATTTTTTAGGCACTGAATAAAAAAAACATCCGCCAACCGCTGGGGATTGACGGACGCTTTCAACAAGTAAACGCAAAGGACAGTAGCGTTACAGGAACAAAACACAAAACACGGCGCACCGTGGCAACATGTACGGAAAAAATATTTTCCCTACGCTGTTTTCCCGTCCGGGTATATGCCCAGCAGTTGCGCCTCTCTGTTTATCGCATCCAGGTCTATCGGGGCTTTTTTCTGCCTGGATTCAACCGCCGCCGGGTTGTAGTCGAAAAGGTACATTTCCCTTAGCTCCTTGACGGCAAGCACGGCGGCGCCCGGAAATTCCCGCCGCATTTCCACGACATCCAACAGGCACCCCGCCAAATACTCGTTTAATTCCGACTTGAAGCTATCACCGGCAAGTTCCAAATCCTGCCTTATTGCGGCGATAGCCCTCGAACACCGCTTGACAAACCTTGAGGCGCCCTTTTCAGCCGTCTTTCTCTGGAACCCCGCATAGATGGCGGCGTTTTTCGTGCAGCCGCTCAAGGCGTACTCACGGGCGAAAACGGCGAGCTTTGGCGAAAGTCCGAAATCATCCTTTAGCCGTCCGTCACTCCAATTTTTCGTAACCACGGACCGCCGGAGCCGCTCAAATACCCCGAACTGCTGGGGCGTCAGTGTTCTTGTTTTTCGTGGCATTTCATCGGAAAAACACAAAAAATCAAGGTTCAAGGCAACACCAACCGATTCAAACGGAGCAAGCGCCCCGCATTCGAACGGAAACGCGGGTTTAAGACCGTTTTAACGACAGCGAGTGAAACCGCCAACACGGAACAAAAAGCGGCCTTAAAGTGCAAAAGAACGCAAACGAGAAAGCGGCGAGAACCAGGCAAACGGAACGGATCGGGGAAAACGGGAAATACAGCACAACAGCAAAAACGGCACACCCGTTTAATTGCGTTTAAAGGCATCCACAAGCCGTTTTCTTGCTCAAGGCGTGTAAAGTTATGGACACGGTGCAAAAACAGCCTCATAGCGCACAGAAAACAAAAGCGAGAGGTTGCGAACAGAAACTACCAGCAACAGCTGCGACAAAAGCGTTTTTTAGTTTATGCGCCAAACGCACTCACGCAAAACACGCAACGGAATAAAAACTTTTTTTGTTTGTAAGCAAGCCTTAGAAGGAAACGGGGGCGGTTCGCTCTGTTTCCTCTTTTCCCTCTTTTGCTTTTGCTCTTTTTTGTTTTCCTCTGTTCCCTCTTTTCGCTTGCAATGGAAAAAAAATTAAAGCTTGAATTTTTTGTTTTGCAGAATGCTTAGAGTGAATAGAGGGAATAGAGTTAATAGAGGAAATATCCCCCTCTCAGAGATAAATAGAAATTCATATTTACTATTCTTCCCTTTACTTAACTTTACTTGGCATCGTTTAGCATCGTCAAGCATATGCACAAGCAATGCATAAGCATAACTAAGCATATGCTTTAGCATTTTTCAGCATTGATTTTTCAATAAATCAAGCTTGATTTCAATGTCAAATCACGACATTAAACATTAAATTTAAAAACTAACTTCGTTTGGTTTATTTATTGATTTGAAACAAAAAAATTAGCTGATCAATCCAGCCTTTCTACTTGTTATAAAGTTTCAATTCCATTTTCAAATGAGCTATTTCTTTTTCGTTTTCAATGATTTGCGCCTTCAATAACGCTTCATTTTCACTTGACTGCTCATCTTGATTTTGCAATAGCGACAAAAAAGATTTTTTCATTTCTTCGGTTTCGACAATCAAGCGGTTCATTCTTTCCGTCTTCTCTATTTCATCACCGAACAACTCTCTTAGTGTCATGCCCATTTTAAATAGTTTGAAAAGTGCCTGAAAGTCTGGAAACCCCCGGCCCGCTTTCCAAGTGTAAACGGATGAATTTTTCAGCCCCACTTCTTTTGCGACCTTGGGAACTTTCGTTTTCTTTCTTTCCAAAAACGAATTAAAGCCCTTCGAAAAGTAGTCAAGGGAGCTTTCTTTATCGAAATTCTTTTTGTTGTATAAAAGCGAATCATCATCCATGATTACAAATTTAACAAATATTTTATGTTTTAATCGTAATGTAATTGTATATGAAAGTTTACACAATCTAAATACACAAACCTACTTTTTAATAGTATCTTTACACAAAGAAATCAACAAGCAAATCAATTAAATCACAAACAAAAATCTACAAAGGCTCTTCACCATGAGAAAGAAACCAATAACAGACCCGAAGCTTAAAGCCGCATGCGACTACATGGCATTCGCAAAAGGCGGGGCAAAGGTAAAGCCGGGAGACATTGACGGTTTGCACCCGCTCCTATCACGTTACGGCATGATTTGCGACAGGATCAAGGCAAAGGGAGACGACAAGCTGACAGCGGACGCCATAACGCTTGGCGCTGAACTCACGGCATTTTTCACGGCGGCGGATTACCTCGACAGGTTCAACACCGCAATTATCGAAGCCGGTAAAATGGTAACCGAAGCAATGACGGCGTATAGAGAAAACACTCACAAAAACCAAAAAGGAAAAATAAAAAATGGCACTCAAAAACAAAGATAAAGCCGGGGCTTTGCCCAATTTCCACACAATCCGCATTACTTCGGCGGCATTCGCAAATTCCTTGATTCTGGAGGCTTAAAAAATGCAGGCAACGGACACAAGAAAAAACAATTTTAAACGCGTCCCAGACGGGGATAACGTTCTGCGCGAATCTTTCGTCCAAATCGATCTCGGTTATTTAGGCGTTTGGCGTTTAGAGCTGGACAAAAAAATTGCTTTTGATCTTGCAAAGGGCGTTATAGAAAGCATTAATAAAGAAAGCATTAAAAAAGGATTGTAACAATGCCAAAAAAGAAAAAGGGGGCCAAATAATGACGCTCAACAACAAAAACAACGTGCATAAAAGCACCGTGTGTTCCTTTACGCCCGAAGCGGCGGCGGTAATCGCACGCATGAAAAGCGAGACAAAGGAAGGCTACAGGTTCAATGTCAGGGAAGCCGTTTCTAGACTTGTCGTGAGAGAATGGGGGAAATGATGAACTTCGAGGCGTTTACAAGGCGCATGATTACCGAAGCCGTGAAGCGTCCCAGCAATTTCGAGCTGGGCGCCTTCTGGCGTTCAGTCCTCACGAACATGGTAAGCGGACACCCGGACGAAAAGACGGAAGCCGGCGTTTTAGCCCGTGAACTTCTGGAAGCGGTAAAGACGGGAAAATAACGGGATACAGACAAAAAAAGGGCAAAACTTGGCAAAAGTTAAAATAAAAGAAGTTGAGGGTGTTTACGTGCTTATTAGGCGCCTTCAATCCATAGCGCTGGAAAAACAAGATGATGCGGAACTCGGAAAATTTCACAGGCAGCTTGCTATCGAGCTAGGGAAAAACGAACCAAAAGGCGACACGGAAGCCAGCATTTTTGCAAAAGAGCTTTTAGAAAACGCCCGCGATTACCTGCAGACGTACAGGACAAGGGCGAAAAAGGCGGCAAACGCCCGATGGGGCCGAAACACGCCACAGGAACAACAGCCCGAAGACTTCATAGACGGAAACCCGTTCTAGGGATCGACAGGCAACAACAAACAACAACAATCAAAGGACAAAGCGACAATGGACATAATCGAAAAAATCAAGAAACACGAGATAAAAATCGAAACCGTAATGAAGGCTTACGCCATCGCCTTTGCATGCAAGGAAAAGGAGATGACCCACAAGGCCGCCTTAAAGGCGCTAATGGAGATCATCTAATGGAATGCGAAGCATCAAAAAAAGGGGCCGCACCGAACTACCACGAACAGCACAGCCCCACCACCGAAACGGCGGACTACATCAATATAGCCAAAAACCAAGCCCCGGACAACTGGGAAAAGGTTAAAGGCGTATTTTTCCAGCGGGTGCCAAAGTATTTGGACGAAGTGAACAGATGCAAAGACCTTTTACTTTGGACAAACGAAGCCGAAAAGGCGGCACAGCTCAAGCATGAGTGGGAACTGATGGACGGGGCAAAAATAAAACGGTTCTTGACCCGCTCCGGGATTCTTTGCGGCGACCGTGTAAACCTCGTGGCGCTTGGCGCCGCACTCCGGGCAAAGCTATACATAGACTTTGCGAACAATCAAGATACGGAGTTTTACGGCGTTTTCCTTTGGGAAGGATGCGTGAGGGATTTAATAAAGTATTGCGACCGCATGGCGGCGGGAGGCGTTTAAAATGCCAACACAAACAGCCAATGCAGAGCAAACTAACGAAAGCTGGCAAGCGTACTACAGGCGGGAAATAGAGAACGTGCAGAAAATGCCGGGCGGGAAATATAACCCGTTCAACCTAAACACCGAGGCGCCCATTTCCGAGCGTTACGAGCTTATAAAGAGATACCGTTTACTTACGTACAGCGACCAGAACCGCCAAACAATAACCATGTACCTTTTCGAGCTTGAAAAGGTATGCAGAAATTTCGGTTTTCCGCTTTTCTTCGTGCTGGATTTCGAGGCATACCAGATAGAGAAACGCTGGATATACAACGGGAAACCGTTACAGAACATAAACGGCGTATTCTACAGGTACGCAATCAAGAAGCGTGAACGCATGATGGCTAACGGGACATGGCAAGGCGAGAACATGGAAAACTACACGTATTGCGGCGCCAACGAAATGGACGTATAAACACAGAGGATAAAAAATGAACTTGAAATTTTTTGATTCGTTGCAGACGATGGACACGGAAGACAAACGGGAACTTTCAAAATTTGAAAAGTTCGTGATCAAGTGCGCCAAGCGTGACCCGTCAATATTGAGAAACCATCAATCCGTTTATTCAATCGGCAAGATTTACCCAAGTAGCTGGGAAAGAAGGCTAAAACACAGCCTCGACACGTATCTACAGGCCGAAGGCATGCGACTGCTCGAAAAGGCCTTTTCGTCAGGCGTTGAAACCGTGATGGACGAAACAGCAATGGGCGAAAACTTTAAAAAAGAGTTCGGCACCGTGAGGAAAAACGAGAACGGCGGCGCAAGTTTCGAAGGCGAGCCGATCCTCTTTAAAGTGGAAGATTCCGCCCCGGCCCCGGTGTATGACGGCAAGGGCGAAACGTTCGGGGACTTCATGGACGAACTAAGGTACATTGCTTCCAAAATCATAGAATACGCCGAAGACATTTTTAGCGACTGGGTAAAAATGACGGTGGGCGTTCCTTATTACCCGGAAGAACGGACGGCGGCATTAAAAAGGGACTGGATAAACAATTTCGAGATTCTTTGCGAGAGCGCAAACTCCGAAACAAAGAAGTACATATCTAACGAAATCTGGACGGCGAAACAGCGCGGACAGAACAAGCGCGAAATTTACAAGGCCGTAGAAAACCAGTACAGGGCCGAAATAGAAAAGGCTACAACGGAAGCCCGCAAAGCCGCAGTAAAAAAGGAAATGGAAGCGGCAAAGGCTAAGGAACTCTCGAAGGCTTACGACAAGCTGAAAGCGGACATAAAGGAAGGGCTGGAAGAACGCATAAGCAACAAGGCGGAACTTGTCGCACGCACCGAGACGGGGAAGCTGAACCAGGCGGCAACAAGGGCAATCCACGAGGAAGTAGGCATAAACTACTATCAATGGCACACGACAATAGACGGGCGCGAACGCGAAAGCCACGCACTGCTAGACCGCCTCATTTGCTCACACGAAGACCCGGCGGCGCAATACATCGAGAACGAGAACAACCCCGGAACGTTGACAAGGGAAAACCGCCCGGCGGGATCGTTCGAAGGCGAACCCGGCGAAGACTTCCAGTGCAGATGCTCATGCACCCCGTTTGTCCCGATACTGCACAGCAAGTACCGTGAAAAGATACTTGAACGGCTTGGGGGATAAAATGAAGGATTGCGGGGCGCTTTTTCCTGGGATTGAATACATGCCGATGAAGCCCGACAATTTGCGGGCGTTCGTTTACGACATTAAAAATTTGGGATTCACTCCCTACAGGAAAAGACGGATCATACAGGCCGTGGGGCGGCTTTGCTCAACGCTGGCTTTTCATTACGTGAAGAAATACGGCGGCAAGGTTGAAATTATGGAGTTCAGCGCCCCCGCATGGTTCGCCATAGAAAACGCCGTCAACCATTACGACTTTGAACCCGGCGGGTGTTCGTTCGTCACGCTCTTAGTTTTTTGGTTGCGCCACGAGTTCGACCAGATAATATTCAGGAACGTAATACCCGCCCGATACAGCGGCGACAAAAGCGCCCTGAAGTTCGTAAGCACGGACAAACCGCTAAATGACGACCCGGACGGCCTGAAAATAATAGACACGCTGGGAGACGAAAGTACGGTTGAAGAGCTGGAGAACATCAAGAAAAAAAGACTGATTGACGAAATTTTCCTAAACGCCGATCTAGACGAAAAGTCCAAGGATGTTGTAAGGAGATACTTTGGCATAAACGACCGTTCGGGCATTGACCTAGAGTCCATAGCCCAAACGATAGGAGTAAGCAAAGAGAGGGTTAGACAGATCAAGAACAGGGCTATAAGGCGCCTAAGAACGGCGGCAAACACGAAATAAGAACAGACACGCAAAAAGGGTAAAAGCAATGGAAAACGTAGAAACACCAAAGGAAAGAAGACGAAGCCAGACGGCCCTAATACTGGAACACCTCAAGTCAGGAAAAACGATCAACCCGATCGAGGCGCTAAACATGTTCAACTGCTTTAGGCTATCCGGGAGAATCGCAGACCTTAGAAGGCAAGGCTACAACATCGTGACGGATTACGAGACGGCAAAAGGCAAGCACTGGGCAAACTACAGGCTCAAAAAGGGGGCATAGATGAAAACAGGCAACGACAACGAAAAACCGGGCAAGAGCCGTGAATTTGCGGGAATAACCTACTACGATGTAGCAAGGGCGGCGGACTACATGGGCGTGCATCCCTCGACACTCAAGAGGGAGACAAAGAACGACCATATAACGCACTTGAAGCTAGGTCGTGACATCTGGTACAGGCCCGCATGGATTGACGACTATTTGACCGAAAGAACGAAAATAGGCGTATTCAAGCAATAAACCATTAACCAACGAGAAACGGCGAGGGCGGCGCCATGCTGAAATATTCGATAATACAGAGAAACCGGGCGGCGGGTTCGAAGATTTGGTATTTGCGGACGTTCGACACCGAAACAAAAAAGATAACGTTCGAGAGCCTGGACACGGACAAAAAGGGAAAAGCACAGGAACTGCTAGACCGCAAGAACGCGGAACGGTTCAAGACGCCCGCCCAAATACTCCAGGAAAAACAGCCGTCAATATCAAAGGCCGTTTCGTCATGGCTCGATACCGTGAGCCGTGGAAATCCCGGAACGTTTCACCAGTATTCTATCAACATTCCGCATTTACTGGAGTTTTGCGAGGCGCACAAAATAGAACGCCTCGGGGACTTCACAACGCAAAACGCAACGGAACTAATAAGCACTTTTCCAGCCGGGAACAAGGCCAGCACCATCTTAAACAAGAAACGCATCTACAACAATTTTTTCAACTGGGCCTTTGCCACATACGGCATAGAGAGAATAAACCCTTTTACGAGGGTAAAAACGCCAAAAGTGAAAAGAGCTGAAAAAGAGTTTTGGACGGTCGAACAGCTAGAAAGAATACTGGATAATGCGGGCGATCCTTTAGAGCGTCTTCTGTTCGCCTTCATGGCCTTTGCCGGGTTGCGATATTTCGAGACCGTGGGGCTATGCTGGGAAAACCTGGACGGCGGCAAGCTCTCTATAGTGGGAAAAGGCGACAAGCCCGCAAAAGTCCCGATAGGTGAACGTCTCGACAACGAAATAAAACTTTTTCTTTCGGGCCAAAACAAGCCCGAAAAAGGGCGCATATTTCCAAAGATCGACAACCAAAACGAGAACAAGCGCTTAAAAGCCATTTGCAAGCGCCTGGGCATTCCGGGCGGGGCGCATTGCCACAAGTTCCGCCATTCGTTCGCTTCAAACCTTTTGAGGGCGGGCGCCTCCATTATTGCCGTTTCTAAGCTCATGCGACACGAAAAGCCCGACATTACCTTAAGATTCTATAGTCACTGCTTGCCCGATGACCTGGAAAAGACATTGACCCTTTTATAGTTGCTACGACACCCGTTTTTTTGTGATTTTGGCAAATGCCACGCATCAAAAACGAGGTTAAGCAATGGCGAAAGACCTAGACGATTTACGGCAAGAAATTACAGGCCGCATAAAAAGGGCGTTCGAAGGAACAATAAAAGTAGGATGGATTGACGGCAACGGAAGCGGCGAAAAGGCGAACGAAAACCGCCTTTTCCGTGAAGCAACGGGACAACCTACCAATGCACTAGGCGTGCCGTATTCGTTGGCTGGCATTGCTCGGACGCTAAACTTTGGACGCCAGGCGGGAACGACAGCCGAAGGCCGGAGCTATCCCGAAATCCCAGCCCGTCCGTTCATGACGCTTGCGATTGATCAAATAAAAAGAGACCTGCCAGTATTGCTTAAACACGACCCGAGAGCAAGGGAGCTGATAAACAACGCCATACAAGGCGAAGGCGACCCGGACGGGCTAAAGAAATATCTAGGCGCCGTTTTCGTTGGCACCGTAAAGCGTGCCATGCGTGGAGAGTTCGGGCAGTTCGTACCGCTAAGCCCAAAGACGATAGAGCAAAGGCGAAAGCCGCACGGCAACAAAGCGGCGAACAACAACCCGCAACCGCTCATAGATTCCGGGCTTTTGGTTAATTCCGTAACGTTCGAGATAACAAAGGATTGATTTTTTCGACTGGAGAAACGAGAAAATGGAAATTACAGAAAAACAGCTATTAACAGTAAATCAACTGGCTACAATAATAAGCATTCACAAACAAACTATTTACAAATGGATTAGGCTACAGGGAATGCCAGTTATTAGGAAAAGCAACAACAAGAAATCACACATTAGAATAGATTATGATCTATTCTCGAAGTGGTGGAAATCACCGAAGTAAAAACAGCTCAACAAACAACATTCAAGACAACAGAAAAGCCCCGGAAACGGGGCTTTATGCTTTTTTATCAAGAGGAGGAAGTGAGGTTTTGCGATATAAACACATCCACGCCGCCGCCCTCGATATTGTGAACTTTTGGGGCGGAACACAAAAAGGGGGCGGCGTGTTCACGTTCTACAATACACAAAACAGAGCATCTAAAATCAAGCCCCTTTTTTCTTTTCGCCCTTTTCCAGTTCCTTAAAGAACTTTTCTATTTCGTGTTCGTACATAGTGCCAAATTCGGGGCTTACCTTTTTGCGGAAATCAAAAACGCTAACGCCGTTTTCTTCGCAATAATGGTAAACATTGAGGGCGTTTTTGTACGCCGTGAAAATCTTGTTTCGTATTGCGTCAGCTTCTGCGTTGTCCTGTAAAAGAATTTTATGCGGCTTGTAATTGCACGCCGATTTGAACTCGGTGTAATTCTCGTACATGACATAACGCAATACGTTGTCAATGCTCGTATATTCCGGGTATTTCGGGACGGTACACAGTTTGTCGAACATGCCACGCAAGAACAAAACAATTTTACCGCCCGCGTTTACCATAAATTCATAGCAAACATCGTTTTCGTTTCTTACTTTTTTGGCCCATTCGTTTAAATGGTCCTTTTGTTTGTCCGTCTGTTCTTTCAGCTTGCGTTCCGCCTCTTTTTCCTTGGCGCGTTCCGCCATATATGCGGCGCTGTACTTCTTTTCTTCTTCGAGTTCCATGTTTAACCCCTGCCGTTCACTGCATCGAGCATGGCGTTTTGAGCATCACGGGCTGCAATACGCTTTTCCGCTTCTTTCGTCAGATATTCATCCATCTGGACCTTTTCAATATCGTTCAGGCCGTTAAAGCTGATGTTCTTTTCGAGCTTGATCTTCATTTTTTCGTTTGCTATTTCGTTTTGATCAAAAGCGCTCATTTTTTTTCCTTTGTAAATGGGTTGTTTTCTTTGTTGAAACAAAAACACAAATAAAAAGCGGCAAAGGCAACAGCGAAAAACAAAAAATCCCCCTACACGCTCGTAACATGTAGAGGGCTGAACGACCCGCAAGATTCGCAATAGCGGGATGGTAAAAAACACACAAAAAACAGGCGCGGAAGTCAAGCGGAACAAAAAATTTAAAAATATCTTGACATTATCAAGATATTATCATATATTAAGAATATGAACGTAACAATAAGTAAACACGCTCTGGATAGAATGGAACAGCGGGGCATTTCGGAAGCCGAAGTAAGACAGGCTTTCGACACCGAAAGCTGGGAAAGCGTGGACATTTCAAGCGTTGACGAAACAATCTTGATAGTTACAAAGACTTTCAACGGGAAAAAATGGCATTTCCTGTACAATCACGAAACAAACACTTTAGTTACCTGCTATCCAAAAAGGGGGCGCAAATGAAAAATGGACTTACAAAAAAGGAAATGGAAATTGCAGCCCATTACGAGGGCATGACAGAAGCCGAAGCCGAAAAGGAACACCGCTGGGCGGTAAAGAACGGGCTATCTTTCAGCGGCCCGGGTGCGCTTTCTAAGGCTATTGCGGCGTCCAAAGAAAGGGCAGCGGCAAAGTCCAGGAAGTCAAAAGTTGGAACCAGTTTTGACCCCGGCGTTCTCGAAGCGTTCAAGGCAAAGGCGGAACGGGTGGGGATTCCCTACCAGACGCTTTTGAACTCGATCGTGAAGCGCTACACAGAAGGTAAGCTCGACATAGAACCGGCTTAATTTTTACTCGCCCCTGCATTTTTGCGGGGGCTTTTTTATGGCTTAATGAGCTTGAAAAACTAGGCATTATTTAGGCATTGTTTTATAATTTTATGCGGTTTTTCGTGGTTTTCGGTGCGTTCCGTTGCTCTTGTTTTTTCAAGCTGGAACCGTCCCGAAAGCCTTTATTTATTTGGATTTGGCGCTATTTCATAGCAAAAACGCCACTTCGATTTGTCTATATGTTCTAAAATTGGTAAATTATGTGGCATGAAACGTATTTTGCTTTTATGTCTCGGTTTAACAGCATTTGTAGGCGCAAAGCCATCTCTTCAAGTCGACAACGACCGCATCGAAGCGGGTCAGACATTTAATTTGCATTTCATCGTCCCATTGTCGGAATTGCCTGACAACAGAGGCGCCCTCCGTCTCGAAACACGTAACAATTTCAAGTTCCTCGGGCTCGACAGCGCCGATCAGGTCATGCGCCCAGACATGGACGACATATTCAACTCGTTTTTCGGCGGTGGCGGAAGGGCTTATAAAGCTCGTGTCTATGCATTCAAGATAAAAGCGCCTAAAAAGACAGGCACTCAGGATTTAGGTTCACTTACATGGATGATTGGCGGTGAAGCCAACACCATCAGCAGCAAAATTCCAATAACCGTACAACGTTCCTATAACGAAGACGCCCTCGAAGCAAGCCTTACTCCAAGCAAAAAATCAATTTACGAAGGAGAACAGTTCAGCGTCACCTTGAGTCTCCACACGTTTGAACACTTCCAGGGAGGCTTGCAAGCGACCGACATGAGCACGGGCAACGATTTTATCGTGCACCGCAATGACCTTTCTAATTTGGACTTTAAGCCTGTTGAAGGCGCCCGTCGCGAAATGAAAGCAACGGCAAAATTTGCTTGGCTCAGTCCCACCAAAAGCGGTTCACTCCAAATTCCGCCTTTCAAGTTCAAATACACAAAACTCGGCGAGCCCAAAGTTGTCGAAGAAAAGAAGCAAATGGGCGGCATGTCGTTCTCCAGCAGAAGCGTCAAGCAGGAATCCATCGAAACGGAAACCGCCACAGCACCGCTCGCCATCACCGTTTTACCGCTCCCGACCGAAGGCAAGCCCGCCGATTTTTCGGGAATGGTCGGTTCATACAGCTTTAGCGCGAATTTCGACAAGACAAATCTCAAGGTCGGCGAAGCTCTGACACTCGCCATCAGCATCAAGGGCGACGGTACCCCGGGCACCATTACCGACCCGAAGCTCCCTGACTTTAACGATTTCCGCTCCGTGCCGCCCGAAAACAGCATCAACAAGAAGGTCAAGGGCAACAAGGTCATCACCTCGAAGGACATCAAGGTGTTCCTCTACCCCAAGAAAAAAGGCACCTTCGAAATCCCGGCCATTACATATTCCTGGTTCAATCCGAGCAAAAAGAAGTATGAAACAGCATCGGCAGGACCATGGACCATCGAAGTCGAAAAGGGCGATGCCCCGGCAGAACCTGTTTACCAAGCACCAGTTTCCGCAGGAACGGGAACATCAACCCCAGCTGTCCAAAAACAGGAAATTGAATTCCTCGGTAGCGACATCCGCTTTATCCACCCGATTACGGACAAATCCGAAACTGCCGCACCGCATAGGAGCGTACTGTTCTGGATTCTTTTCCTCGCCGCAATTCCATTCTATCTGATTGCAAACTTCGCCATCACGAGAAAGCGCAAACGCAACAGCAACACGGCACTCGTCCGCAAAGGCAAGGCGAACAAGCTGCTCAGGGAAAAGTTCGCGAACGCCCGCACCGCCCTCAAGAATGGCGACGGCAAGGGATTCTTCGCGGCTCTCGAAAACGGCCTTATCGATTACCTCAGCAACTTGACGAACGTCGAATTCAAGGGCATGACTCGCCCGCAAATGAAGCAAGAACTCAGCAAGCGCGGTGTCAAGAACGAAACAATTGACGCTATCGACAGCTGGCTCGAAAAGTGCGCATTCGTGCGCTACGCTCCGGTCACAGCATCGACCGAAGAACAGTCGCAAATGCTTGCCGACGTCGAAAAACTTTGCGAGGCGCTGAAACTTTAAAATTGTCATTCCCGCGCCTGCCCTGAGCGCAGTCGAAGGGAGCGGGAATTTCCAACAAAGGAGATGCCCGATCAAGTCGGGCATGACATCAAAGGAAGACTTTATGAAACTGAATAGAATTTTTTTGACAATCGCAGCGGCACTTTTGCTTATGGCAACAGCTAGTGTTGCAGCTCCAAAATGTGCAGGCATCAAAGCCGGCACAAAAGCCTACAACGAAAATGATTTTGAACGCGCCATCGACGAATGGCGTACATGTGTCGATGAAGGTATCGTCAATGCAGACCTCTATTACAACTTAGGCAACGCCTACTACCGCAGCGGCAAACTCGGATTTGCAATTTTCTACTACAAGTCGGCCCTCCGCTTACACCCCAGCGATGACGATATCCAGCATAACCTGAACTTTGCGCAGACCAAGACCCGCGACAAGGAAGGTGACGAAGAAGAGAACCCGATTCTCGAAGGCTTGATGGACTTGCACCATGCCATTTCGCTCAAGAGCCAGATGAACATTTCGCTCGTACTCTTCTGGGCGATTGCACTTGTAATTCTCGCCCGCCGATTCGTGAACGGCAGCCGCGGCAAGAACATCTGCACTGGAGTTGTATTCGCCATGAGCGTCATCCTCTGCACTGTTGGCGCAAGCGCCCTCTACAAGATGTACACCCTCGAAACAGACATCACTGGCGTCGTGACCGCCTCAAGCGCCGATGTGACCAGCGCCCCGAGCGACAAATCGCAAACGCTCAACACGCTCAGCGAAGGCACTAGCTTCGAAGTCATCGGCGAACAAGGAAACTTCGCAGAAATCCGCCTCGGCGAAAAAATCCGCGGATTCGTGAAACTCAGTGAAGTCGGAATTGTGAAATAGACGAAAGAACGGCTCTGCGAGCCTACAGACGAAAGACAAAAGTGGAGCGGCTACACAATCTGGCCGCCGCCGAGGACCATGTCACCATCGTAAAACACGGCACACTGGCCCGGCGTCACTGCAAATAGCGGTTCGTCAAAAACGGCGACCGCCTTATTTGTATCGACAACAGTCACTTCGCAAGCAACAGGCTTCTGGCGGTAACGCACCATGCCTTCGGCGC
>Ga0265299_10003649_pt1 | contig 14882 bp, 15 predicted proteins | sample AusTroGonzalo_MG_4_FD_193485 | JGI IMG/M metagenome (GOLD analysis project Ga0265299, IMG submission 193485) | Bovine rumen microbial communities from tropical cattle in Woodstock, Queensland, Australia - Gonzalo_02 | ecosystem: Host-associated > Mammals > Digestive system > Stomach > Rumen ... | reverse complement strand
TTGATCTCGATATTCGACCTAATGTTTGTCCCTGTTTGGCTTTTACTACACGGTCAGTTCCAACAATATGATATGCACCTGTTCGAACTCTAGCATCCATATCTTCATACTTCTTATAGAAAGGAACGGTGTCTTTAGGTGCTGCCACTATTGATATTGTGGACGTTGTATCGGATTTAGCTTTCGTACCTTTCATTTCTGACATGGAATCAGCAGGTTGAACATCCTCTGGTTCTATAAGCAATTCAACAGATGGTTGTTCTTGAGAAGACGGAATAGCACCAAGATATTGGCCGAAGAAATATCCTATCCCTAAAGACAAAAGAGCAACAAAGAAAATGATGAAGACGAATTTCCATGTATTACCTTTCTTCTTGTGTTCGTCATACACATCTTTGTTTTTGGGGGGCTCTTCCTCCATGATACTTTCTTTGTTCACTTCCTTGGGCAAATCCACCTTGTGTTCTTGCTCAGCTGCAATTTCGGATATTGGTTCTTCTTCAGCTTTAATTTCTAAGACGGGTTCTGACTTAGGTTCTATATCTGATTCCTTTTCTTGTACCGTTTGGGATTCCAGTTCTGTCTCAGAAACAGGATTGGCCTCCGATTTAATATCTGAAGGTTCTTCGTCTCGTGTAGCTTCGTTGTCGACTTCCTTTATAGACTCAACATCAGTGTCTTCTTCTAAGACATCATCCTCAAATGTAACACCATCATTCAAGATTACAGTTTCAAATTGAGAAAAAGGTCGGTTCACCAATTCTTTCATTGAAGTGTCTGGCGTAAAGGAAAGTTTATCGTGACCTTCAATTACAACGCGATTGCCCGTATTCACATCAACGCTTTCCCTTGATTCCACACCAATGATTTTAAAAGTGCCTAAGCCTTTTAACTTAACAAGTTTATCTTCATTAATGCCTTCTTGAATTACTTCAATAAAGGTATCAATAAACTTCTTTGCATCAAGATTGCTGATGTTATGCTTTTGCGCTAACACAGAAGCAAGATTAACGATATTGATTTTCTCCATTACTGCTTCTCTCCTTTCTTGATTTTATCTTTTAAAGAAGGTATAGGTTTGAAACCAAGAACCAATTTAGGTGGGACAAGCATACGCTGACCTGTAGCAGGGTTCGTAATGATACGTTCCATTTTTTTCTTCACCTCAAAAGATCCTAAGTTATTGAATTGTACAGCATTACCTTCCAAGAAGCTTTCTCCCATAGCACTAATCAGAGTACTCATCATTTTCTGAGTCTCTGTTGTTTTGTATCCAGTACGTTTGGCCAAGCAGGCAATAAACTCTTTGTTATTCATATCTATTCAACTATTTCTCCATAAAGGTCAAACTCGTCCGCATCATAAATGCGCACATTGTACATATTGCCAATCTTCAATTGGAATTTAAGAGGTATTAGGACTTCAGGATCAACTTCTGGCGAACAGAATTCTGAACGTCCAACGAAATACTCACCTTCTGTGCGGTCAACAACCACAGACATCGTTGTGCCTATCTTTTCGGCTTCTATTTCCGCGCTGATATTCTGTTGTATACGCATCAGCTTGTCTAGTCTTTGTTGCTTAATATCTGCAGGGACGTCGTCTTCATAATGTTCTGCAGAATAAGTACCATCTTCCTCAGAGTACGCAAAGGCACCCATTCTTTCAAATCGTGCCCATTTTACAAAGTCAACAAGTTCCTTAAAGTCTTCTTCTGTTTCTCCAGGGAAACCAACCATCAGGGTTGTACGAATATGAATGCCAGGAACTTCTTTGCGAAGACGCTTTATAAGCTCTATAGTATCTGCCTTGCTGGTATTTCTACGCATTCTCGTGAGCATATGATCCGAGATGTGCTGAAGTGCTATATCCAAGTAACGACAAACATTCGGCTTTTCGTTCATCACTTTCAGCAAATCCCAAGGGAAGTGAGTCGGATAAGCATAGTGCAATCGTATCCAGCGCACTCCCTCAATATCTGCCATCTGTTCGATGAGTTGAGCAATACGTTGTTCACCATAGAGGTCAACACCATAGTATGTTAATTCTTGGGCAATGACCTGAAACTCTGTCGTTCCACCTTTTACAAGTGTTCTAACCTCATTAAGAATATCTTCTATAGGTCTACTCTGATGGTGTCCTGTAATTAACGGAATCGCACAATAAGCACAATGGCGGTCGCACCCTTCACTGATTTTAATATACGCATAGTGATGTGGGGTCGTCAACTTACGTTTACCCGTTTCGTATTTTTCTCCTTCAAGGTCTGTAAGAAGCTGACGATAATTGAACTTTCCGTACCATCCATCTACTTCAGGTATCTCACTTTCCAGATCTGCCAGATAGCGTTCAGAAAGACATCCCATCACAAAAATCTTCTTTATTCTGCCTTCTGCTTTCGCATTGACCAACTCAAGAATAGTGTTGATACTTTCCTCTTTGGCATCAGCAATAAAGCCACACGTGTTCACCACAACAATGTCGCTTTGCGGATTGTCACTATCATGAGTCACCTGATATCCATTGGCTTCGAAAAGCCCCATTAAGTTTTCCGAGTCAACAAGGTTCTTTGAGCAACCCAGCGAGATAAAATCTATAGTCTTACGCTTCATTCTTGAACAAAGAGTCTACAAAATCTTTTCTATCAAACAACTGCAAGTCCTCCATTCCTTCACCAAGACCTATGTATTTCACAGGTACTTTCAGTTGGTCGCTAATACCGATTACGACGCCTCCCTTAGCGGTTCCATCTAATTTTGTAATAGCCAAAGAGGTTATCTGCGTGACAGCTGCAAACTGTTTTGCTTGTTCAAAGGCATTCTGTCCTGTAGAACCATCAAGAACCAACATTACCTCATCAGGCGCTGTGGGGATGACTTTCTTCATCACATCCTTGATTTTCTTGAGTTCGTTCATCAGGCCTACTTTATTATGTAAACGCCCTGCTGTATCGATGATGACTACATCGGCATCATTCGCCTTTGCACTTTGCAAAGTATCGAAGGCCACACTGGCGGGGTCGCTACCCATTTGCTGCTTAACAACGGGTACGCCCACTCGCTCACCCCATATACATATCTGCTCCACAGCTGCGGCACGGAATGTATCTGCTGCGCCTAGGTAGACCTTCTTACCCGCCTGTTTAAATTGCCAAGCCAACTTACCTATCGTTGTTGTTTTACCCACTCCATTAACACCAACAACCAAGATTACGTATGGACGATGGTCTGATGGTAAGTCCCAATTGCTATTATCCGAAGTATTGTTCTCTGCCAAAAGAGCGGCAATCTCCTCACGGAGGATATTATTCAGCTCACTCGTTGATACATACTTATCACGAGCAACGCGGTCTTCAATTCTTTCAATGATTTTCAACGTTGTGTCTACACCAACATCACTAGTAATCAAAACCTCTTCCAGGTTATCCAAAACATCATCATCGACTTTCGATTTGCCGGCAATAGCACGTGTCAATTTATCGAACACCGACACCTTTGTCTTTTCTAATCCTTTATCAAGTGTCTCTTGTTTGTTTTTACTAAAGATTCCAAATAATCCCATACAATTGCATTTACGTAAATTTTAAATGCAAAAGTACAAAAAAGAAAAGATATGCGCAAGAGATATAACATTTCTTTGCCCTCTTTTCACATATCTTTACTATAAATAAGGTACGCGAGCCAAAAACCGACTTCGTACACTATAAAATGTTCAATCCCACCCTTTTAGTTGCGGATGAAACCAAACGTTCATGCATTAAGCTTATTTCCGCAAAGTGTACCAACGATTGTTTTGCCGCTTTGGCTAAACTAACATTCTCACTTTGAAGCGCCGTGACAGCTTGGTCAATAAACTCGTTAATAGCTCTTTCATTCAGCTCCGGACGTCCCATGAACAACCTGCTCAGCGTATGATAACCAACTACTTGTGGAAAAGTGGCACTTTTCGACAAGAAAAGGAACGCTTTGCTGGCAGCAAAGGGCAACTTTGGTACGAGATTTAAAGCCAATTGCTCAGCAATTTCTATAGACGGAATTTGTTCTACCCATAAATCTAATACTTCAGGAAGCATTTTCTTTGGAGGCATAACCATTGTGGCAAGTATCTTGCATTCACGAATACCCTCTTTCCATAGAGCTATCGCCAAATCGTAATTTTGTCCAATTTCATCGGCTTTTTCCTTTAAAAAAAGAATATTAGCACCCCAGTTTAAGTGGTAATTTACACCCTTTTCACGCATAGACTGCGCCACAGCACCGTCCATGATGAGACGAAACGAACGTTTGATGTCCTTTAACTGTTCTTCTGTTGTCATCATATCAACGTAGCATATTCTGTACTATAACGTAGCATCTGATGCTCGTATGACTCTGAGTAATTGACTTGAATGTCGATAAATTCGCCATTTTTGTCGTATACGGGAATCAACCACGGATTAATGAAACCCTTATACGGAGCCAGATCCAACGCCTTATAGCGCTCCAATACTTCCTGATGAAGTTCCTGGTCAATTTTTACGGCATAATTCTCTACTAGATCGCGAGCCGCCTCAAAATCGCCCTCACTTTTAATACGTTGAATCTCAGCAAGCAGATTAGCGACAAGACTTCTCAGTTCTTCGTAATTATCAATTTCCAATTGAGTAGCTCCATCTTTCTTAACAAGCCGCATAGAACGAGTATGAGCTAAGCACCATCTCGCAATCAAAGCCCGATTTCTCATGTGTGCTTCCTCGATATTTCGACCTTTCTCAATACGAACTAACTGCGTCATGAGCCCATTCAGCATGTAAGTATAATAATTACTCTTATATGCCTCAGAGTCAGGTAACAGTCCAAGTTCTACCAACTTGTCATCTGCCATATAATAAAGCGCAAACAGGTCTGCCCTTGCCTCTTCTATGACATTACCATATGATTTAAGAGCATCAGGATCAACTCCAGGAAGAAGTTTTCCGCTTCCATGGCCTAAGCACTCATGAAGATCGGTGTGCAAGTCATCACAAAAATCATCATACTTCTCTATAAGTTCTACCATGCTGGCATCCCTTACGAATTCCTTGAGAAAACCGTTACCTTTAGACGACTTTCTATAGGCATCTGTAATATTACTGATAGTAATACTCTTAGAACCATGATTCGCCCTAATCCAGTCTGCATTTGGAAGATTAATACCAATAGCAGTAGAAGGATACTCATCGCCACCAAGCATTGCAGCACAAATCACATTTGCAGAAACGCCATTAACAACGTCTTTTTTGAAACGCGTATCGACAGGAGAGTGATCCTCAAACCATTGGGCATTTTTGCAAATAGTTTGAGTGCGAAGCGTCGCCTCTTCATTGATATATTCAACAAGTCCTTCCCAAGAACCTTTAAGCCCAAGAGGATCTCCATAGACTTCGATAAATCCATTAATAAAATCGACTTTAGTACCTAGGCACTTCACCCATTCTATCGAATATTTATCAAAATCTTTTAAATCACCTGATTTATAATACGTTATCAGATGCTCAATAACAGATTTCTGACATTCATTTTCGGCTACTTCCTTTGCTTTCTCAAGCCAATAAATGATATGACGAATTGCATTGGAATAACGACCATTTGCCGACCAAACCTCCTCATAGATTTGCCCATCCTTTTTTAGCAATGTGCTATTTAATCCATAAGATGGAGGTTCTTGGTCGTTAGCTACCTTTTTCTTTGCGTAGAAGGATTCGACTTCTTCCTGTGTTACATTCTGATAATAATTGCATGCAGAGGTCTTAACGAGATCATCGCCATCGGCCTTATTTACTCGTTTAGACAACAATTCCTCATCAAATATCACAGGAAAAAGCTCATCACACAATTCATCTACCGTTTGCCCTTCGTTAAGAGGCAACGACTGGGGGTTGCATTGCTTGAGCGCATTTCTAAGAAAAGACGGACTAAAGCCTGGCTTAAACTTATCAGTAGAGTAATGATGATAAATGCCACTAGAGAACCAAACACGCTTGAGATAATTCTCCAGCGCGCGAAAGTCATCATCATTTCTATCTACACCATAATTAATATATATAACCTCCAATATTTTTCGAATACGAAGGTTATATACACCGAATTGGTCAAATGTAATGTCTCTCCCGAATACTGTTGCCTGCGAAAGGTAATAAATGAGTCTTTTTTGCTGAAGAGTGAGCTTCTCGAATCCTTCTAGCTTGTATCTTAACAACTGAATATCGGCAAAACGCTCACTTAGATAATTAAAATCTTCCGACTCCATTAAAACTTACTTTTTCCTTTTCTGATTTGAAGAATGAGCGACACGATACTCCTTAGGAGTAATACCCATGATACGATAGAACGATGCATAGAAGGATTGACGATTTGCAAAGCCGACCATATCACTTACTTCTTCAATTCTCAAATCCTGATAGCGTTTGTCAACAAGAATAGACATTGCCTCTTCAATACGATACTTGTTGATAAACGAAGTGTAGTTCATGTGAAACTTAACATTTACGACAGCCGAAATATAACGGGTGTTTGTACCCAACTCTTCTGCTAGCTTCTTTGCAGAGAAATTACGATCTTTGTACTTCTTCTGCATAACAATTATGTCCAGGATCTTCTCTTTGAGTTCGTCCATCAACGAAGGATTTACCAGGTTTCTATACGCTGCTTCCTTCACCTTCTTTTCTGTAATGTTGTACTTAGCCATAACACCAAAAAATCTAATCTAATAATTCTTACTATCCTCTTATTTTTTGCAAATATACAATAATTTATTTTAATAGCAATGGAAATTTAAAGAAAATTGCACAATTTAAGATATTATTTTGTATTTTTGCACGAATAATAAACGTGTAAACAACATGAAGACAGTAGACATTGCTATTTTTGTTTCAGGAAATGGAACGAACTGCGAGAACATTATTCGCTATTTCAAAAATTCCCCAAAAATCAGAATCAAACTCGTTTTAAGCAACCGTTCCGATGCATACGCATTAACGCGTGCACAAAATTTAGGAGTCCCGACAGAAGTTGTAAATAAAGCACAACTCAATGATAATCAGCTGATGATGGATATCTTACAAAAGAATTCCATTGACTTTATCGTCTTAGCAGGATTCCTTCCTATCATACCAGATTTCATCGTTAATTCTTTTCCCAACCGTATTGTAAACATTCATCCCTCATTACTCCCAAAATATGGTGGAAAAGGCATGTGGGGACACCATGTTCATGAGGCAGTAAAAGCAGCTGGAGAAACAGAATCTGGTATTACTATTCACTATGTGAATAACGTATGCGACGGTGGCGAGATTATAAAACAAGTTTCCGTTCCTTTGACCCCACAAGATTCAGCAGAAGACATCGCCGACAAGGTTCATGAACTGGAAATGAAATATTTCCCAGAAGTATTAGAGCGTATTTTCTTGAGTATTTATGCTTAGTTTCAAGATATTTTTGTAATTTTGCACATTGAATAGAAATTGAAACACAATTTAGACAGATGAAACCAACAGCAATTCTGCTTCTGCACTGTCCTGACCAACAGGGTATCATATCAGAGGTAACTAAATTTATAACTGACAATGAAGGTAATATTGTAGACCTTGATCAGTATGTAGATCGCCAAGACGGTATTTTCTTTATGCGCATACAATGGGAATTAGACGGTTTCTTAATTCCACGCGAAAAAATCAAAGAATACATTGAAACTTTATACACGCGTCGCTACAACATGGAATTCTCGTTGTATTTTAGCGACCAACGTCCACGTATGGCTATTTTTGTATCAAAAATGAGTCATTGCCTCTATGATCTACTAGCCCGTTGGAAAGCTGGAGAATACGATGTTGATATACCATGCATCGTCTCCAATCACGAAGACCTTCGCTATGTCGCAGAGCAGTTTAACATTCCATATTATGTTTGGAGTATAAAGAAAGATCACTCTAACAAAGCAGAAGTTGAACAAGCTGAAATGGATTTGCTTAAGAAAGAGAAAGTAACGTTCATTGTTCTTGCGCGCTATATGCAGATTATCAGCGATGACATGATTGCTGCCTATCCACACCATATTATTAATATACATCATTCGTTTCTCCCTGCCTTTGTTGGCGCAAAGCCCTATCACCAGGCTTGGGAGCGTGGTGTGAAGATCATTGGCGCCACCAGTCATTATGTCACAGCCGAGCTTGATGCCGGACCTATTATAGAACAGGACGTAACGCGTATCACTCATAAAGACACGCCTGAGAGTCTCGTACTGAAAGGCAAGGATTTAGAGAAAATCGTTCTATCAAGAGCAGTCACCAAACACATACAACGTAAGGTGTTAACTTACAAAAACAAAACTATCATTTTCAGTTAATGAAAGTAGCTGTTGTTAAATATAATGCAGGAAATGTATATTCAGTGCTCAATGCATTGAATAGAATAGGTATAGAGCCACTGTTGACGGACGAACCAAAATTAATCCGCCAAGCGGACCGTGTTATATTCCCTGGACAAGGTGAGGCCAGTAATGCTATGGCTTATCTTCGTCAGCACGGACTGGACGAAGTTATCCGTTCACTCCAGCAGCCGGTCTTAGGTATTTGCATTGGCCAACAGTTACTTTGTCGCCATTCAGAAGAAGGTGATGTAGATTGCATTGGAATATTCAATGCCGATGTAAAACGTTTCCAGCCCACCACACACGAAGAAAAAGTACCCTGCATGGGATGGAACCAACTGAGAGATGTTAAATCTTCACTTTTGGAAGACAAAAGCTATGTTTATTTTGTGCATAGCTATTACGTGCCATTGTGTGAAGAGACAATTGCCACAGCAGATTACATTCTGCCCTACTCTGCAGCTTTACACAAGGACAATTTCTATTCATGTCAATTTCATCCAGAAAAGAGTGGAGATGTGGGCGAACGAATTATCAAAAGATTCTTGGAATTATGATTGAATTAATACCAGCTATAGATATAATAGACGGCAAATGTGTTCGTCTTACCAAAGGAGATTACGGTACTAAATCAGTATATGGTGAGCCTATTGATATGGCTCGCCAATTTGCGTCATTAGGCTTTAAGCGTTTACACATGGTTGATTTGGATGGTGCAAAATCTAAACACATAGTTAATGATGCTGTATTACGCCAGATTACCAATGAAACGAACTTGATTGTTGACTTCGGTGGTGGTATAAAAACGGATGAAGATATTCGCAAGGCATTTGATGCAGGAGCTTCGATGGTTACGATTGGTTCCGTTGCTGTTACTAATCCGGATTTATTTCAGACTTGGCTTCAGAAGTATGGTGCAGAGCACATTATCTTAGGCGCAGATGTTCGTAACGGCAAGATAAGCATCAATGGATGGAAAGAAGACTCTGACGACGAACTACTGACATTCTTGAAGCGATATGTAGAGATGGGAGTCAAGAATGTATTATGTACGGAGATTTCCCGTGATGGAACACTTTCTGGTCCTGCCACCTTATTATATAAGGATATAATGAGGATTTATCCCGAACTTCATCTGATTGCCAGTGGAGGTATTGGAAGTATAGAGGACATCAAGGACTTGAACAAGGCTGCCATTCCTGCCGTTGTATTTGGAAAGGCCATCTATGAAGGCAAAATAGATTTGAAAGAGTTAATCCAGTTAAAGGAAGCGTAAGATGAGTTTGGCAAAAAGAATAATCCCCTGTTTAGACGTCAAGAATGGTGAAACAGTTAAAGGAACCAATTTCATCAATCTACGTTCTGCAGGCGATCCCGTAGAGTTGGGAAAACTGTATTCAGACCAAGGAGCCGACGAGCTTGTATATCTCGACATCACAGCTTCCTTCGAGGAACGAAAGACATTTACTGATATGGTGACGCGTGTAGCTCAGCAGGTTAACATCCCCTTTACAGTAGGTGGTGGCATCAACGAATTGAGCGATGTAGAACGCTTGTTATATGCAGGAGCAGACAAGGTTAGTATAAACAGTGCTGCCATTCGCCGACCAGAACTAATTGAAGAAATTGCCAATGCTTTTGGTTCCCAAGTCTGTGTTGTTGCTATCGATGCTCGTTTTGATGCAGACGGATGGCATTGCTATTTGAAAGGCGGTCGCGAGCGCACAGAACTAAGTTTGTTTGAATGGGCACGTGAAGCACAAGAAAGAGGTGCTGGAGAAATATTATTTACATCAATGGATCATGATGGAGTGAAAGAAGGCTTTGCCAATGAAGCACTACGCCAATTAGCAGACAATCTTTCTATCCCAATCATTGCAAGTGGTGGTGCAGGAAAGAAAGAACATTTTGTAGATGCATTCACACAAGGTCATGCTGATGCTGCACTCGCTGCTAGCGTATTCCATTTTGGTGAGATTTCCATTCCTGAACTTAAAAAATATCTGTATAATGAAGGAATTAATGTTAGACTTTGAAAAAATGGGTGGTTTGATACCTGCTATTATTCAAGATGCAAGTACCAAAAACGTATTAATGCTTGGCTTTATGAATGAAGAAGCCTATCAAAAGACTCTAGAGACGAAACATGTCACGTTTTGGAGTCGCACCCGTAATACCCTTTGGACTAAAGGTGAAACTAGTGGTAACTTTCTAAATCTTGTTGACATGAAAGTGGATTGCGACAACGACACTTTACTTGTAAAGGTTCATCCGCAGGGTCCTACTTGTCACAAAGGCACAGATACATGTTGGGCAGAAGACAACACCCCCATTGAAAGTAGTCCGCTTGCTTTTCTTTCGGAATTACAGGATTTTATTGAGCGTCGTCGTAAGGAAATGCCAGAAGGAAGCTATACCACGAAACTATTCAAGGATGGTGTGAATAAGATTGCGCAAAAAGTTGGTGAAGAGGCTTTGGAAACAGTAATTGAGGCTACAAACGGAACAGATGAGCATTTGGTTTATGAAGCATCTGATTTACTCTATCACCTGTTGGTTCTTCTTACTTATAAAGGAATGCGTATAGAAGATGTTGCCGAAGAACTTCAAAAGCGCCACGATCCAGATTGGGACAAGAAAAGACGCGTAGCTAAGGCTGCTGGTCAGATGAAATAACTATAAGTATCTGCTTATGCTGATAGATTATAAGAATGCAACTATTTGCCAACAAGATGGCAAGGTTGTTTTGGAAAACGTAAACTTCACAGCTGATGAAGGCTCTTTCATCTATATCACGGGACGTGTTGGTTCTGGAAAGAGTTCCTTGTTGAAGACGTTCTACAAGGAATTGGATATTGAGAAAGCAGAGAGTGCAATCGTTCTTGACTGTGACATGCTGTCTATTAAAAGTAAAGACATACCTGCTTTGCGCCGTCAAATGGGCATAGTCTTTCAGGATTTTCAATTATTGACAGATCGCACAGTACATCGTAACCTCCAATTTGTATTGAAGTCAACAGGTTGGAAGAACAAAGAAAAGATAGAAGCGCGTATAGAAGAAGTTTTGAAAGTTGTTGGCATGTATGACAAAATAGAATGTATGCCTCACGAACTATCAGGTGGAGAGCAGCAGCGAATAGCGATTGCCCGTGCAATTCTTAATTCTCCTAAACTGATTGTTGCAGACGAGCCTACCGCCAATCTTGATCCCGATACTGCTAAAGGTATAATGGAATTGCTATATGGTTTCTCTCAACAGAACACTGCTGTCGTTATGAGTACACACAACCTGCAATTGTTGGAACAATTCCCGGGCATAGTCTATCATTGCGAGGATAATCAAATAATAAAAGAACAATAATAAAAATAAGATAAAGATATGAAAGTTATGAAATTTGGCGGAACCTCAGTAGGTACACCGCAAAGAATGAAGGAAGTAACTAATCTTGTTACAAAATCAGGAGAACCCGTAATGGTTGTTCTTTCTGCAATGTCTGGCACCACCAATTCACTTGTCGAGATCTCTGATTATCTCTATAAGAAAAATCCTGATGGAGCAAACGAAGTGATTAACAAATTAGAGCAGAAGTACGAACGTCATCTTCCTGAATTGTTTTCCACAGAAGAGTACCGCAAGATTACTCATGAGTTCCTGACAGAAGAATTCAATTATCTGCGTTCGTTTACTAAGGAGCTCTTCACTTCTTTCGAGGAAAAAAGCATTGTTGCTCAAGGCGAAATGATGTCAACCAACATGGTTGTCAACTACATGAAGGAACAAGGTATCAATGCTGTTTTGTTGAATGCTCTGGACTTCATGCGTACAGACAAGAATTCTGAACCTGATCCTATTTATATCAAGGAAAAGCTTGCTGCGCTGATGGAACAGTATAAAGACGTTCAGGTGTTCATTACCCAGGGCTTCATTTGTCGCAACGCCTATGGTGAGATTGACAACCTGCAGCGTGGTGGCTCAGACTATACCGCATCACTGATTGGTGCTGCTATTGGTGCTGACGAGATTCAGATTTGGACCGATATTGATGGTATGCACAATAACGACCCACGTGTCGTTGACAAGACAGAGCCTGTACATCAGTTGCACTTTGAGGAAGCTGCAGAGTTGGCTTACTTTGGAGCAAAGATTCTCCACCCCACATGTGTACAGCCCGCAAAATATGCAGGTATTCCTGTACGTTTGTTGAACACAATGGAACCAGATGCAGAGGGAACCACAATCTCAAACCAGACAGAATACGGTAAGATTAAAGCTGTTGCAGCAAAAGACAACATCATTGCTATCAAGATAAAATCATCACGCATGCTCTTAGCTACGGGATTCCTGCGTAAGGTTTTTGAGATTTTCGAGTCATACCAGACACCAATTGATATGGTTTGTACTTCAGAGGTAGGCGTTTCAATGTCAATTGACAACTCTGCTCACCTTGGCGAAATCGTAGATGAACTGAAGAAGTATGGTACTGTGACCGTAGACACAGGTATGTGTATCATCTGCGTTGTTGGTGATCTTGATTGGTCAAACATTGGTTTTGAAACTATGGTAATGGACGCCATGAAGAATATTCCTGTACGAATGATTTCTTATGGTGGTAGTAATTACAATATTTCATTCCTTATTCGCGAAGAAGACAAGAAGCGCGCTCTACAAAGCTTGAGCGATGGTTTATTTAATTAATATTTAGCAACACAACACAATACTACACTCATGAAAGGATCATTTCCCATAGAGAAATTCGGCCATATCAGGACGCCGTTTTATTACTATGACATTGAGCTACTACGCAAGACTCTTAGTGTAATCAGTGAAGAAGCACAAAAACACGAAGGGTTTTGTGTACATTATGCAATCAAAGCAAATGCCAATCCCAAGATTCTCCGATACATTCGAGAGGCTGGTTTTGGAGCTGATTGCGTTAGTGGCGGTGAAGTAGAAGCATCTTTGCGTGCAGGTTTCCCTTCATCAAAGATTGTTTATGCAGGCGTTGGAAAAAGTGACTGGGAAATCAATCTCGGATTAGACAATGACATTTTCTGCTTCAATGTTGAGAGTATTCCCGAGTTGGAAGTCATTAATGAATTGGCTCAACAGAAAGGCAAAGTGGCACGTGTCGCCTTCCGTCTTAATCCCAATGTGGGAGCTCATACACATGCAAACATCACGACAGGATTAGCAGAGAACAAGTTCGGAATCGACATGAGAGATATGTTGAAGGTTATTGAAGAAGCACAACATATGAAGAACATCAGCGTTGTAGGACTTCATTTCCACATTGGCTCTCAAATATTGGATATGGGTGATTTTGAAGCTCTATGCAATCGTGTGAATGATTTACAACAAGAGCTTGAGCGTCACCATATTAAAGTAGAACACATAAATGTTGGTGGAGGCTTAGGAGTTGATTACCAACATCCCAACCGTGTTCCCATTCCTGATTTCAAGTCATATTTCGATACCTTTGCGAAGAAACTGAAACTTCGTCCTGGACAGACGCTTCATTTTGAATTGGGTCGTTCTGTAGTCGCTCAATGCGGTACCTTAATTACCCGTACTTTATACGTAAAGGAAGGATATGTTAAGAAATTCGCAATTGTTGATGCAGGTTTTACTGACTTGATTCGCCCTGCCCTTTATCAAGCATACCACAAGATTGAGAATCTATCTAGTGAGGAGGCTTGCGAAGCGTATGATGTAGTCGGACCGATATGTGAATCTACTGATGTGTTTGCTAAACATACTGATTTAAACAAGACACATCGAGGAGATTTAATTGCAATCCGATCTGCTGGTGCCTATGGCGAAATTATGGCAAGTAGTTACAACTGCCGAACACTTCCTCAGGGATACACTAGTAATGAGTTTATATAAATCGTCTTGACATGCGCATATTGAATGTTTATCCTCAGAAGAATCATCAGATTGCACGTTTCGTAAACATGCTTTGTCATGAGATGCCGACTCCGGTAGAAATGATGATGACAGATGATGCTTCAGATATAAAGAAGATTCTTGAGGAGAAACATCCAGATATTGTTCATGTTCATGGCGCAGTAAAATGGAATATTACGAACGATTTCCGTATCGTCGCTTCACCTCATGGCGAATCATTAACACATGATGCATACGTAGTTATCGCAAGAAGTGAGATGGAACGAAGAAAGCTTTCAAATAGTTTTGATCGTTTGGAAGTCGTTCGTAATCCATTTTTAACAAAAACGACAACAAACGAAATATGTTGCCGTCAAACAATGGACATTTATAACAAGGTCCTGGATTCTGATGTACTTCCATTGATGGACACCGACACGGAGTTTATGATACACGCCCTACTGAAAGCAGGTATCACAGGTGACCATCGATGGGTGGATCAAGAATGCCGAACTATTGACTGGCACAAGCTACATATTTACGCACATTATCAAGGGATCACCAACATCATTAAGACAGGAGCCTCTATTCTTGGAATAGAAGAGCC
>Ga0265299_10003648_pt1 | contig 14889 bp, 14 predicted proteins | sample AusTroGonzalo_MG_4_FD_193485 | JGI IMG/M metagenome (GOLD analysis project Ga0265299, IMG submission 193485) | Bovine rumen microbial communities from tropical cattle in Woodstock, Queensland, Australia - Gonzalo_02 | ecosystem: Host-associated > Mammals > Digestive system > Stomach > Rumen ... | reverse complement strand
ATGACGGTGTCGTCGAGCCAGTCGGTGGCGAGGCGGAAAGAGCTGGAGACGCCGCCGGTGTAGAGTCGTCCAAGGAGTTTGGTGACTCGGTTGCGCTTGAATGATACGTTGTTCACCGCGCTGCTTTTGATCGTATTGCCTTGGGCATCCAGCGTTTCGATGGTGACGTTCATGGTCTGTTCGTCGGTTTCGAGGAAAAGGTAGGCGGCGGAATTGGAGGTGTTTCCCACTTTAGCGCCTATGCTCAATGTATTGTTAAATCCGGTATTGACTGTTGCCAAACCCGTTGTGGGGTTGAACGCCTTTCCTCCAGCGGAGAAGGTTATGCGGATGTTTGCTGCGTCGTCTGTTCTGCCATCGGTGGAGACAATTTGCAGTTTCGACACGATTCGACTGAGTGTTGCGCTGACTTCCACGGCCTCGGTGGTTGTGATGTTCACCGTCTGTGTAGCGGAGAAGGTTTCGCGCGGGCGGTCGCTGGAGTATGCGGCCTGGGTTGGACTGGTGAGGGTCAGCTCATCGCCATCGAAGTATCCATAGCCAAGGACGATCATGGTGTATTTGCCAATGGGCAGTGAGAGGGTAAACTCGCCAAAGGTCTCTGTCTCACCCATACTACCCTTGAACTGAGTGGTCTTGTACACCTCTGTATCACCACTGTAGAACGCCAGTATCATGGCCTTGACTCCAGAATAGCTGTTAGGGGTACTGGTGGTACGCGTTTCAGGGAAGTCTTCTTGCGTCTGACTGAAATCACTGACGTGTACATGAACAGGCACTAATGTGACTGTGTCAGGTACTTCCGGTGTGTTGTTTGTTACTTCGTTAAAACTCTCTTTGCTGCAACTTGCAGCCATCAGCAGGGTCAAGCCCGCGAGGAAAACAATCTTTTTCATTATTTTGTCATTCACTAATTACGTATCCGTTAGCTCTTCGAGCCAAGTAGGAGGGACATAGGCGAGAGCCGTCGCAAGCACATGGTCAACCTGAACAACGACACACTGACGTTTTTTGATACGTCGGATGGTGCCGGTACAGCCTACAAAGTCACCCTGCGTGACACGTACACGCTTGCCGGGCTTGTCGAGGAACCGTTCGTTGTATTGCAGATAGACGAGGTTACCGCCTTCAACAGATGCCGCACGCATAAAATTCTGCATTTGCGCATCAGGAACCGTGAGGATCTTGTCCTCAGCATCAGAACCTTTGGTCAAATCCATCCAGTAGCGCAAGGGTTCAAAGCCCTGCTGGCGCTTCAGGTCAGTGATTACATGACGAGAGGCATGGATGAAGATGAGGCCATTGATAGCTGGTGTGAGTTTCTTGTGGGCATCAAGGTCGTCTTTTGTATACTCCCAATGCATGGGCAGGAAATGTTCAATGCCACGGGCTTTCAGTGCATCGCGTATCGCCAGAACTCTGTCGCCTCGGTCATAGGCCACGCGCATAGGATACCACAGTACCTTATTTACGAGCTCACTAAGCTGTTTCGATAGGAGGGGGACACTGCCATTTTGTATGGCAGCCTCTGTAGAAGTGTCCTCGAATGTGTCGTTACGCATCATTTTCTGCACTGATATTCAGCAACATTTTAAGATTTGTATACAAAACCGAGTGCAAAGGTACGAAGAAAAAACGAGATTATCATACTTTTTTGCAAAAAAAACGCTTTTTCTACGAAAAAAGTGCAAAGATGGAAGATGGATGAGGGATGAGGGAAGAGGGGGTTAGAAGGTGAGATGGTATTCGTCTTCCCAATCGGTGTTGATTGTGATAGAAGAAATGGATATGGAACCGGTGAAGTACGAGCCGGTCATCGAAGTTATTCGGTTCTGTTTCATTGGCACGTCGAACTCACGTTCGTACAGCACGTTGTCACCGGCATCATAGGCCGTCACCGTGAGGTGGATGGTACCCTCCGTGTCGTGCAGAAACGTGTAGAGGTCAAACTGTTTCTGACCATCGGTGATGTCGAACATCAGCGACTGGCGGCTGTTGACACAGCCCAGACCAGTGGTGGCATCGAAGGCACCCGAGCCGCCTGTGTAGTAGAAGCGCAGTTTCTGTACACCCTCTGGATAGGCGTCGGTGATGACAAAACGGCAGAGGGAGACGATGCGCCGGGGAACTACCTGCAGTTCTTTGCGGTTATCATCAACGGTAATGGTGTCGTAATAAAGGAAGGTATCGGTAAAGCCTTGGGCATTGGTGAATTGTATCTTATGGGGATTGGCCATGGTGGGGTTGCCGTCACTGCTGTGGGCCACGACGACGAGGAGGTAGGCATCAGGGGCGAGTTGGAAGGAGGCACGTCCGAAATCGGAGTTGCCGGATTGTTGGTTGACTTGTTTGATGCGGGTGCCAGTCATGTCGTAGACGGCAAAGTTGAGACGGGTTGACGACATGCCGTCTGTGGGAACACTGACCACGAGGTTACCGTCCGGTATTGCCTCATTATTTTCACCGGACGAAATAGGCTTCTCACAGGCGGTTATCACCAAAAGCAGAATAAAGAGAGGAAAGGCCTGCTTAAAAAGTAGGACAAAGGACGAAGCAGGATGCTTAGGAAGCAGGACGGGAGCCTTCATCGTTCGATGTGAAGCAGTTGGGTAATCTGGCGGGTAAGGGTAGCGGGGCGGTTGTCGATATAGGCATCGAGGATGCGCGACTTCGCCTTCAGGGGTATCACATCGTAATCGGCAATAGCAGCAGGAATCAGGGCGCTATGGCCTTCCTTGAGGATAATGCCGTCACCCGTACTACGGATACGAAGCTTACAATCGCCCTCGATACACATCGTAATGATGAAGCTATCGTACTTCAGGAGGTTGCGATGGAAACGGTCGTTGAGTTCCAGCACACGGACACTGAAATAGGGCGAATCGACAATGAGCACCGCCCGATTGTCGAGCTGGGGATAATCCGTGCGGTAGTTGCGCTCCACCTCGTAGTCGAGGGCTTGTGCAGCCAACTCGGTATGCAACTCACGGGGCTTACCGTCCAAGCCCGGGCGATTATAGTCGTAGATGCGATAGGTCACATCACTGGACTGCTGGACCTCGGCCAGCAGGATGCCACCACAGATGGCATGCACACGGCCCGCAGGCAGATAGAAGACATCGCCCGCTTTGACCGGATGGTCAGCCAACACCTCGGTGATGGTACCATCGGCAATACGACGGCGATACTCCTCAGCATCGATGTGCTGCTTGAAACCCGCATAGAGATGGGCATCAGGGGTGGCCTTGATGACATACCACATCTCGGACTTACCCATCTTGCCATGTTCGCGTTGCGCCATCTCGTCATTAGGGTGCACCTGAATGCTCAGGTCGCGCTGGGCATCAATGAACTTCACCAACAAAGGCAACTGGCCTTGATATTTCGCGTTGACGGCGCGACCTAAGATGGCCTCGGGGTGTTCGGTCACGACCGATATCAGGTCGCGACCTGCCCACGGGCCATTACTGATGATGCTGGTACTGGAGGGTACGGCACTGACCTCCCACGACTCCCCAACAGGGTCGTCAGTTGACTGTAAGCCCTTATAGGGCTGCAACTGATGACCTCCCCATACGACAGTATGGAGATTGGGTTGGAAGAGAAGAGGATACAACATGGATGATGGATGATGTCAGATGTCAGATGTAAGAGGGATGATGTAAGATGTCAGATGTAAGAGGGATGAGGGATGAGGTTATTTCGCGTAGGCGACGGAACGGGTTTCACGGATAACCGTAATCTTCACCTGACCAGGATAAGTCATCTCGTTCTGGATCTTCGACGCAATCTGGCCGCTCAGTGCCTCGGTCTCGGCATCGTCCATCTTGTCGGCACCCACGATGACGCGGAGTTCACGACCTGCCTGGATGGCGTAGGTCTTGGTGACACCGGGATAGCTCATGGCGATAGCCTCAAGATCGTTCAGACGCTTGATATAGGCCTCGACAATCTCACGGCGGGCACCAGGACGGGCACCAGAGATGGCATCACAAATCTGTACAATCGGTGCCAGGAGCGTCTGCATCTCCATCTCATCGTGGTGGGCACCAATGGCATTGCAGATATCAGGTTTCTCCTTGAACTTCTCGGCAATCTTGGCGCCATACAATGCGTGGGGCAATTCGCTCTCCTCATCGGGTACCTTACCTATATCGTGCAACAAACCGGCACGCTTAGCCTTCTTAGGATTCAGACCCAGCTCAGCAGCCATAACGGCACAGAGATTAGCGGTCTCACGGGCGTGCTGCAACAGGTTCTGACCGTAGCTGGAACGGTACTTCATCTTACCGATGATACGTACCAGTTCGGGATGCAGACCATGAATACCCAAGTCAATGGTGGTGCGCTTACCGGTCTCGATAATCTCGTTCTCGAGCTGTTTCTTAACCTTGGCCACGACTTCCTCGATACGGGCAGGATGGATACGACCATCGGCCACCAACTGGTGGAGCGCCAAACGACAGGTCTCACGACGAACAGGATCGAAGGCAGAAATCACGATGGCCTCGGGGGTATCGTCAACGACGATTTCCACACCACAGGCAGCCTCCAAAGCTCGGATGTTACGACCCTCACGACCAATGACACGACCCTTGACATCGTCGTTGTCGATATGGAACACAGAAACAGAGTTCTCGACAGCTGTCTCAGTAGCCACACGCTGGATGGTCTGAATGACAATTTTTTTGGCTTGTGCATTAGCATTCAGTTTGGCCTCGTCCATAATCTCGTTGATATAGGCAGCAGCATCGGTCTTAGCCTCGTCCTTCAGCGACTCTACCAAACGAGCTTTTGCCTCGTCAGCACTCAATCCGGAGAGTTCTTCAAGCTTGGCACGCTCCTGTAACTGCATCTTCTCGAGTTCCTCAGACTTGATGGTCAGCAACTTCTTTTCATTATCAATACGCGTCTGCAGATTGTCAAGATCATTCTTACGACGACCTAACTCCTCCTGACGCTGATTGAGCGACATCTCACGTTGTTTCAAACGGTTCTCGCTCTGCTGGAAATGCTGGTTGCGCTGCTGCACCTCCTTCTCCAGTTCTGCCTTCTTATTGATGAACTTTTCCTTCACCTCAAGCAGTTTCTTTTCCTTGATTACCTCTGCCTCCTTAGTGGCAGCATTAATCATCTCATTATATTTCCCCTTGACGACAAAGCGGAAAATCATAAAGCCACAGAAGCCACCAACAATGAGGGCTGCTGCGATTAGAATAATACCAACAATAATGTCCATAAATAAATATATATAGTAAATAATGTTCTTGCTACTTAGCTTTACCGAGCGCTTCCTCAATCTCGCTGGTCAAACGGGTCAGAACATTATCATAGACCGACGTGTCATTATGCGAACGCTCCTTCTGATAGAGCAAAGCAATGTCTATCAGCGTCATGAGCGCTATGGTATGGTCGCTCTTGCGATCCTTATAATGCCCGGAATAGGCATTATAGCGCTCGGTGATGAGCTTGGCTGCAGAACGATAGAATTCCTCTTCCTCGCGGTTAATCACCACGTCGATTTCTTCATCGTAGACGTGCAGCTTGATATGTAGTCGATCTGTTTTCTGTTCTGCCATAGCATGTTCTCCTTATTCCTTTTCGTCAGTGAGGATTGCAATGCACTTATTGACGTCGCGAATGAGCTTAGCCAACCGATCCTTGGCGCCTGAGAGGTCGCCATCGGTAATCTCGATCATCTTAGCCATTTTTAGTGATTGGTAGTCATTCTGCTGCTGTTCCAACTTAGCACGTAGCTCCGCTATGTCCTTTTCGCTATTTTCGATAGTGTCATACAAGTCCTGATTCTCCTTTTTCAACTCCTGAAAACGAAGAATCAGCTGCCTGATACGGGTCTCGAAGTTCGCTATAGTCTTCTCATTAGGCGTCATGCCACTTACACTTTATTCTACAAAGGTAGGAAATAAAAGTGAAAAGTGAAGAGTGAAGAGTGAAAAATTTGCTTCCGCCCTTGATTATTTAACTTCTTTTCACTATTTCCCCTGCGTAAAATTTATTCTTTGGGTTGTTTTTCCTTTTTAGCGAGCATCACCACACGATAGACGAAATCGGTGGTCCACTGCTGCGAGAAGCCCAGCTTCTGGGCATACTGGCGAATGGCCACAACGGTCTTCATGACACCGGCATCCGAGAAGTCGTTCTTGGTGAAAATATCGTTCACGGTCTTCTCGGTCATCGTGCGGATAGCGCTCTTGAAGATGCTGGGCACACGGAGCTTGAACTTCATAAGGTTACCCGTCAGCATCATCAGGTCCTGCGTAAAGCCTGAGAACTGGTACATATAGGTCTGTACGTCCTGAGGTTTCTTGCAGCGCTTGCGGATGCTGGCATCAATCTCCTTGGTGAAGTTGTCGTTCATACCGTAGAGCTCTTTGAGCATCTTGTTACAACGCGTCTTCTCAGCCAGTCCCAAGCGGTTGTTCTGCGTAGGAATCTTCAGTGTAGCCTTGAATACACGCAAGTCGGGCAATGCTGCCAGATTGCTGATACCCAGGTCGGCAGCCATCACAGCCTGGAAATATACACGAATCAGGGTCATGAAGTCCTCCATGCCACCTGTCTTCTGTTTTGCCTCCTTATTTCCGAATAAATTAGATAAAAATCCCATATTTTCTGTTACTTTGCATCAATTTGGCTGCAAAGTTACAAATTTTAAGTGAAAAGTAAAGAGTGAAAAGTAAAAAATTTGCTGCCGCTATAAAATTTTCAATTACCAATTATCAATTATCAATTATTTTATTTATTTTTGCACCGTAAAAATATATAAAAGTATGAAAGGTATTGTATTAGCAGGAGGCAGTGGCACACGCCTCTACCCCATCACAAAAGGTGTATCGAAACAGATGTTGCCCATCTTCGACAAACCCATGATATACTATCCCATCTCTACGTTGATGCTGGCTGGTATCCGTGAGATTCTGATTATCTCGACCCCCTACGATCTGCCTGGCTTTAAGCGTTTGTTGGGTGACGGTTCTGACCTGGGCGTGCGCTTCGAATATGCCGAGCAGCCCTCACCAGACGGTTTGGCACAGGCCTTTATCATTGGCGAGGAGTTTATTGGCAACGACTGTGCCTGTCTGGTCTTGGGCGACAACATCTTCTACGGCGGCGGTTTTACGGGTATGCTGAAACAGGCTGTAGAGAACGCCGAGCAGAAAGGACAGGCCACCGTATTCGGTTACTACGTCAACGACCCAGAGCGCTATGGTGTGGCAGAATTTGACAAGGACGGCAACTGTCTGAGCATTGAAGAGAAGCCCGCCAAGCCCAAATCGAACTATGCGGTGGTGGGTCTGTATTTCTATCCGAACAGTGTGGTAGATATTGCTAAGCACATCAAGCCATCGGCACGTGGCGAGTTAGAGATTACTACTGTGAACCAGAAATACTTAGAGGACAAGAACCTGCTGGTGCAGACCCTACAACGTGGTTTTGCCTGGTTGGACACGGGTACACACGACTCACTGTCAGAGGCTTCCACCTTCATCGAAGTCATCGAGAAGCGCCAGGGCTTGAAGGTGGCTTGCTTAGAGGAGATTGCCTATAAGCGCGGGTGGATTGACAAGGAGCAACTCAAGAAGCTGGCAGAGCCCATGGCGAAGAATGACTATGGGAAATATTTGTTGAATATCGCCAAATGAGAGATGAAAGATGAAAGATGAGAGAGATGAAGGACTGAAGCCTTCATCTCTTATTTTGAGAAATAACGGACGCAGTTGCGGAGGGCATTAGGATTACCCATGTCGTACATGGTGCCCTTCAGGCGTACACCCATCATGCCGCTCTTCTGGCGAACAGCCTCAAGGGCGGCTGTCAGTTCTATCTCACGCATCATATCGCCCTCTTCGTCAGCCTTTTGGATATCAGCTTCGAGTTGTGCAAAGACCTCGGGCGTCAGGATATATTGTCCGAAGACGGAGTAGTACTCTTTTTCACCATCCTTGTTGCGCACACCCAAGAACTCTTCTGAATACGAGGCCTTGGGTTTCTCGTGCATCACAGACACGTTGAGGTTGGTATATTCCTTGTCCTCCCATACGCCACTGAGGATGCCATAGTGGCTCACCTCGGCCAACGGAATGGGATGGATGCTGACCATCAGCTGGTTGTAGCGCTCGTAACGTTCTATCAACTGCAAGGCACAGGGCTTGTTCGTCTGACTGCGATAGAGCGTGTCGCCCAAGAGGAGCAATACCGGTTCTCCAGCTGTAAACTCTGCAGCCTGGAAGACCGCATGACCGAAGCCGCGTTTCTCGCGCTGATAGACATAATGCAGACGTTTGCCAATATCCAGAATACGGTTTTCGTATTCCTGCGCTTCCTTGTTCAGTTTGCGCAGATGTTCTTCGCCCAACGGACGCTCGAAGAACTCCGTATATTGGATGCGTTCCTCTTCAGAACCCAATACCAGACATATCTCCTCGACACCACTCTTTACCAGTTCTTCGAGCAGGATGAGGATGACGGGACGTACCATACCATCAGCACAGGGAATGGGGAAGAAGTCCTTCTTCAACGAACGCGTAGCAGGATACAGGCGTGTACCAAAGCCTGCTACAGGGATGATGGCCTTACGTACGGTATGCACGGGATGGAGGGTCAGCGGATAGGCCTTCATGCCTTGACGATTCAGATAGTCGATCAGTTGCTGTTGGTCCTCCGCACTACGTGCCAGGAACTGCACAGAGCCGTCACCATGTGAACCGACGCCCTTACCGCCCCAAATCCACGACTGGATATTGGGATCCTGCAACACCTGATGCAGTTTAGGTGCCCACAAGGCAGGCGACATGGGGGCGATATACTTGTCGAACATAGCCTCGGCATCTGTCATCAGCTTGCCTAATGCCTCGACATCTCCGTTGGCCATATACTTGATGGCCTTATTCACCACGTCATGGTTCCATTCGCCAAGGGCTTTGTGAAGATTTTTCTCTTCCTGCGTTGTTGCAAAAGGATAAGCCTTATTCAGATCCGACAGAATCCTAATCGTATCCTTCTCAGCGCAGAGGTCAGCGAAAACCCAATATAACGTCTTCTTGACATTCAATGACTTCACCTCAATCTCGTCACCATCAAATGTCATCAAATTTGGTTTTACACCAAAGGCACAGGCCTGGTCCAGACGACCACAACGTGAGGAGGTACGCAACTCACCCACATAGGCGATATTCATCTCGCCCAAGGTATTGAGGTTGAGATTATATAATAAATTGAACGCGCGCGCGACAAGGACACAGATTGCTGCACTCGACGACAAACCGCTCTTCATAGGCAGCGTCATTTCCGTGATACGGATGCGCACACCACCCACCTTGTACCACTCCAGCATGTAGCTGGCCACACCGGCACAATAGCTAAAGAACGAGCCCGACTTAGCCACACGCTTCAATTCCTGCTCGTTCATCCGACAGGAGAAATCGCGCCATAATTCGGTCAGTTCCGGAGCGTCACTATGCATCTCGAAGATGGTAGATTTCTCCACCTCGGCATAAATGCCCTGTTCAATACCCGTCACGATAGAGGCTCCCGGTACGATATCAGCATTCATCGTACGATAGTGACCTGCCCAGTCAGTATGTTCACCAAAGAGGCACAAGCGGCCCGGCACAAAGAGTTTCAGCATCTTTTTTGTTTGTTTTTAGCAATAATTATGCACAAAGGTACGACTTTTTTATTAAAAAACGCATTTTTTTCGTTAAAAATTTGGTGGTTATGATGAAAATACTTACTTTTGCAGGCGATATAATAACAAAAGTTAACAACTCATTAAAATTAAATTGCCTATTGAAAAGACTCTACTTCATAAATAATTAAAAGAATATGAAGCAATATGATGGCATCGCTGACGAAACGTTGGCACTGCTTTACATAGGAGGAGACAATAGGGCATTTGACGAGTTATTAGCTCGCAATCAACAGAAGCTCTACAGTTATATTTTGTTCGTGGTCCGCGACCCCGAGTTAGCTAATGACGTGTTCCAAGAGACCTTCGTCAAAGTCATCACACGACTGCAGGAAGGTAAGTACACTGATTCCGGCAAGTTCTCGTTCTGGCTTAGCAAGATTGCCCATAACGTGATTATGGACACCTTCCGTCAGCAGAAGAGCGAGCACATTGTAGAGGCCTCAGAGGACAACGACCTTAACAAATTGCGCACGCAAGACCTGATGGATTTGAATCGGGAGAACGAATACGTGAACACACAAATCATGTTGGACGTGCGTCATCTGATGGACACACTGCCTGCGCCACAGCGTGAAGTGGTCTATATGCGCTACTATCAGGACTTGTCGTTCAAGGAAATTGCAGAGGCTACCGGTGTGAGCATCAACACATCATTAGGACGCATGCGCTACGCCCTGATCAACATGCGCCGTCTGGCCAAGGAGCATGATTTGCAGCTCAACCTGGAGATGTAGTGCTTCGCTAATTGAGAATTGAGAATTGAGAATTGAGAATTGAAAATTAGAGGCTACGCAAGTCATGAATGACTTGCTCGGGATTCTGGCTTCCGAAGACATAGCTGCCGGCAACCAGTACATCGGCACCGGCTGCAACCAGTCGTGGGGCGGTCTCGTTCTGTACACCACCGTCAATCTCTATGAGGGCTTTCGAACCACTTTCATCAATGAGTTTGCGCAGACGCTGCACCTTCTGGATGGTGTTCTCGATGAACTTCTGACCACCAAAGCCGGGGTTTACACTCATCAGCAGCACCATATCGACATCGCCAATGATATCCTCGAGAAGAGAAACGGGTGAGGCGGGATTCAGCGTCACACCAGCCTTCATGCCAGCCTGATGGATTTCCTGTACGGTACGATGCAGGTGCGTACAGGCCTCTACGTGGACGTTCATCATCATGGCACCCAACTTACGAGTCTGTTCGATGTAGTGCTCAGGATGTACGATCATGTAGTGAACATCGAGGGGTTTTGTGCATTTCTTGGCCACCGCCTCGAGCACAGGAAAGCCAAACGAGATGTTGGGAACAAACACGCCATCCATCACATCGAGGTGAAGCCAGTCGGCCTCACTCCGATTGATCATTTCCAAGTCTTTGTCGAGATGCAGGAAATCAGCTGCAAGCAGCGACGGGGATACCATTGTAGCCATTCGTCAGATTTTTCTTTGTGTTACACATGCGCGCAAACTGTTTGATAAACAGAATGGTGGCAGGATGTGGATGAAAATCGTCTTGAGTAAAATTTGTCATAGGCAAAATCATGTTTAGCGTTACTTTCTATTAATGAAACGCAACATATTGCCCATTTATTATATCGAATCACATTTTTTTTTCACACGATACTGTTCGATGTTCTTCATACCGTTCAGGAAGTCGCGAGCCAGCATACGTTTCTTGCCTGCCAGTTGCAGTTCTACAATTTCCAGCAATGCATCAGCAGCAGAGATAAACAGCGCTTTTCCATCTGTCGAAATCACGCCACTACCCTGCCCTTGTCGGTCGGTCTTACGGGTCTTATATATTTTGAGTACTGTCTCCTTGCCGTCAGGCGCCACCAGCGTTGTCCAGGCACCAGGCACAGGACTCAGGCCGCGTACGAAGTCGTACACCTGTTTAGCGGTTTTGGTCCAGTCGATTTCGCAGGTTTCTTTGAAAATCTTGGGTGCAATCTTGATGGCTGAACCATCAAGCACACTATCTTGGGGGATGCTGATGGGATGGCCGTCAGCAGCGATGATGGCATCGAGGGTTTCCAGGCAGAGCTGGGCACCGAGGTGCATCAAGCCGTCGTAGACATATTCGACATCGGCATCGTCAGGAATCGGGAAGTGTTTCTTCATGATGATGCGACCCGTATCGATGTCGTGATCCAGGAAGAATGTCGTGACACCCGTTTCCGTCTCGCCATTGATGACCGCCCAATTGATGGGTGCTGCACCACGATACTGAGGCAACAGAGCAGCATGTACGTTGAACGTACCGTATTCGGGCATGGCCCACACCACTTCTGGCAACATCCTGAAGGCCACAACCACCTGCAGGTTGGCATGGTACGAGCGCAACTGCTCAATGAATTCGGGGTCCTTCATCTTTTCGGGTTGTAATACGGGCAAACCACGTTCCAGTGCGTACTGCTTCACCTGTGAGGGTTGCAGCACGCTTCCGTGACGTCCCACAGGTTTATCGGGCTGTGTCACCACCGCCACCACATGATATTCGTTCTCCACCAGTGCCTGCAGTGTTTCTACTGCAAACTCCGGGGTTCCCATAAATACTATTCTTAAATCTTCTTTCTTCATATTCTAATCTTGGCTGAGGTCGTGCACCATTTTACGATACATGGCGTACATGCGCTTACGTGAGATGTAGCCCTTCAGGTGGTTGCTGCTGTCGACGACGGGCAGCCAGTCGGCCTGGGTACTTTCGAACATACGCATCACTTTGGTCATGGGCGTCGTATCGCTCAGGATAGCAGCGGGTTCTACCATGAGTTGTTTGGCATGGAAATGATGGTATAGCTCAGTGCGGAACACCACATGGCGGATTTTGACGATATTGATTTCGCCCAACAACGTACCGGCAGGGTCGGTGACGGGCAGTACACGGTGGCGCGAACGCGAGATATAGTGCACCATCTGGCCCAGTTCCGTATCGGGGTCGACGGGTTGGAAGTCACGGTCGATGACAGAGTCGAGGCTCATCAGTGTCAGCACGGCATGGTCGGTATGATGTGTCACCAGCTTACCCTGTTTGGCCAGTCGTAGACTGTAGATGCCATGAGGTTCAAAGATATTGATGGTGAGATAGCTTGACACAGCGACAATCATCAGGGGCATGAAGAGGTTGTAGCCGCTGGTAATCTCGGCAATGAGGAAGATACCCGTCAGGGGCGCATGCATCACGCCCGACATGACACCAGCCATACCTAACAGCGAGAAGTTTTTCTCGGGCACATAGACACCTATCTGGTGCATGTTCCACAGACGTGAAAAGAGGAAACCCGTAAAACAGCCAATGAACAGCGAGGGTGCAAAGGTACCACCACAGCCGCCACCACCATTGGTTGCCGAGGTGGCAAAGACCTTGGTGAGCAGCACCAGTCCTATATATAATATAAGGTATTGCGAGTGACCATAGAACAGTGAACCATCCAGAATCTGGTTCCAGTCAGCCTCCGTCTTACCGTTCAGCAACAGGTTGATGCTATGATAACCCTCACCATAGAGTGATGGGAACACGAAGATCAGCGTACTCAGAATGGCACCACCAATCAGCAGTTTGACGTACGGCTTGTCCTTGAAGCGGGCAAACATATCCTCGCAGATGGTCATGGTGCGGACGAAATATAGCGAAACCAGTCCGCACGTGATACCCAACAGCACACAGGCAGGCACACGCTGCACCGTCCAGTCGCTATCCAGATGGAACGAGAACATGACGGCATTGCCCGAGAAAACATACGTGAAACAGGTGGCTGTCACGCACGACACCAGAATAGGCAACAGAGAGGCCATCGTCAGGTCGATCATCAGCACTTCAAGGGTAAACACCAAGCCTGCAATAGGGGCTTTGAAGATGCCCGCAATAGCACCAGCAGCACCACAGCCCACGAGCGTCATCAGCGTCTTGTTGTCCATGCGGAACAGCTTGCCCAGATTCGAACCGATGGCTGAACCTGTCAGCACGATAGGTGCCTCGGCACCCACAGAGCCACCAAAACCGATGGTGATGGCAGAAGCGATAACCGAAGACCACGTGTTATGGCCTTTCAAGCGACTACGGTTACTGGAAATGGCATAGAGGATTCGTGTGATACCGTGGGAGATATTGTCCTTGACCACATAACGTACGAAGAGCGACGTCAGGTAGATACCGATGACGGGATAGACCAGATAGAGCCAGTTGTAGGTGTCGGCATGGAACTTACCCGTCAGCAGGTCGACAATCACGTTGATGAGTCCGTGCAGCACATAGGCAGCCACAGCTGACAGCAAGCCCACCATGAACGCCAAGACAAGCAAAAACATCTTGTCGCTCACGTGTTCCACACGCCAGTCGTGCAACTTCCTTAACCACACGGGTCCATGCTCTTCACTCATCACTTTTCACTTATCACTGTCTTATAATCGTCACCTCCCCATTAGGACGCAACCGGATGATACTGCTGGGCGTGTGGGGCTTATGCTCCTGACGACGGCTCCAGCAGACGTAGTCCACCTGTTCGATGATGCGGGGATCAATGTCGCAATAGTTCTGGGCTGCAGGTTCGCCACTGATATTAGCAGAGGTCGACACCAGTGCCTTTTGGAATCGGTAACACAGTTCCTTCGAGAAAGGCTCCTGCGTGATGCGCAGGGCAACACTTCCGTCCTCGGCAATGAGGTTTGGGGCCAAGTTCACAGCACCATCGAGGATGAGGGTTGTAGGCTTTACACCCGACGGAGAACCGTCGGGAACGGCGGCGGTGGTTTTCAGGCTGTCGATGAGTTGCCAAGCGACATCGGGCACGTTGCGGACGTAGCGCTGCAGACGGGCATCACTGTCCACCAAACAAATCATGGCCTTCGAATCGTCGCGCTGCTTGATCTCGTACACACGCTTGACGGCCTCGGCATTCGTGGCATCACAGCCTATGCCCCATACGGTGTCCGTCGGATAGAGGATGACCCCACCCTTCTTCAACACCTCAACGGCCTTCTTGATATCTTCTTCTCTCGTCATTTTTTCTTAACTCTTAATTAAAACTCTGACGTAAAGTGGAACTTGATATGTTTGAAGTCCTCCTGCGCCATACTGAGCACATAGCCAGAGTCAGCCAAGAACACGTCGCGTCCTTCCTTGTCCTTCGCCATATACTGGTATTTGCGCTTCTTGAAGTTCTCCAGTTCTGCCTCGT
>Ga0265299_10003647_pt1 | contig 14890 bp, 7 predicted proteins | sample AusTroGonzalo_MG_4_FD_193485 | JGI IMG/M metagenome (GOLD analysis project Ga0265299, IMG submission 193485) | Bovine rumen microbial communities from tropical cattle in Woodstock, Queensland, Australia - Gonzalo_02 | ecosystem: Host-associated > Mammals > Digestive system > Stomach > Rumen ... | reverse complement strand
GCAAGTTCCTAAGCATCTGTTCCGATTATATCGACAAGCTGGATAACTACCGCATCAAAGTGCATCGCAAACTCAAGGCCAACCAGTATACCGACCTTCTACGCATGACGGGCTCAGAGCAACTCAAGGAGGATGAGCTGAAGGAGCTGTTTGACAACTTCGATGCCGTTTTCCTGCGATTATTCCCAACATTTGTCGATGAGTTCAACGCTCTGCTACGCCCCGAGGAGCACATCATCCCTTCGAGTAAGAGCCGACTTAATACCGACCTGCGTATATTCGCCCTCATACGACTGGGCATCGACGAAAGCTCAAAGATTGCCGAGTTCCTACACTACTCGCCCAACAGCATCTACGCCTACCGCGCCCGTATCAAAAACAAAGCCGCCGGCAACCGCGACGACTTCGAACAACGCGTAAAAGAAATAGGCATCCAAGGGTGATAATTAATCCATATGTTTGTAGAAATGAAGAATAGTTTTTTTATCGGACTCATATCTTTTTTCGGAGTGATGATGACCATTACCGCTCAAGCTCAGATTGAGATTGTGGTTCATCGTGGAGCTAATGCTTTAGCGCCAGAGAACACCTGGCCTTCGGCCGAGGCTGCTCTGCAGTATGGTGCAAAGTGGATAGAGGTGGATGTGCGTAAATCGAAAGATGGCGTGCTGTTTAACCTGCACGACGAAACTCTCGATCGCACCACCAACGGCAAGGGAAAGCTTGCAGACATGATGGCCCAAGAGGTCAGCCAGCTTGATGCTGGTAGCTGGTTCGGCCCTGAGTTTGCTGGTCTGCGTGTGCCAACCATCGCCGAGATGCTCGACTCGCTGCAAGGTAAGGCTTATGTATTCTTCGATGTAAAACGAGGCACACCAATCCCTACGCTAGTTAATCTGGTTCGCGAGAAGGGTTTTGCAGATAAAAGCTTCTTCTGGTTTGGCGATGAGGCCATGCTACGCGAGTTCATCGCCCTGGCACCAGAGATGAAGATAAAGGTGAATGCGGGCGATATCGAAAGGCTGAAGTATTGGCAAAGCGTTTGCAAACCATCGTACGTAGAGATAGCACCCGAAAAGATTACTGAAAAATTCCGTAAGTATTGCCGCAAGCACGGCATCAAAGTGATGGCTGCTTGTCAGGAGGACGATACTTCGCAGTTCCAACTAGTTATCGACAAGAAGGCCGACATGGTAAATCTGGACCGCCCAGAGGTTTTCCTGCCGCTATTGCAAAAAGCCCAGCGAACACACACACAACAAACAGACCTGCTTAATATTCCTGCTGATGGCCAAACACTCTGCACCCAGCAACTGCAGCAAGCCATAGATGCTATATATAAGAAAGGTGGTGGGCGGTTGGTGCTTACTAAGGGCACATATCTAACAGGTGGTTTGATGTTGCGCTCTGGTGTGGAACTATGTCTCGAAGAGGGAGCCACACTGCTTGGTAGTACTAATCCTTACGATTATAAGCCAATCAACGTAGCCCAAACCAACGATACGCGAAACGATAATGCATCGATGGCCTTATTGATGGCTGATGGGGCTGAGAATATCAGCATAACAGGAAGTGGAACCATCGACGGACAAGGTCTTCAATTAGCTTTGAATATTGATAGTCTTCATCATATTGGCGAACGCGTTGACCCTAATTATAATCAGCGCCGCCAACGCCCAAGCGAGACAGCTCGCCCCAAGCTGTTGTTCTTCTATAGTTGTAAGAATATACTGGTTGATGGCGTAAACCTTCGTAGTAGTGCCAATTGGGGATTGTCGCTTCACCTCTGTGAGCAGGTAAAGTTGCAACGATTGGATATAGTGAATCGTGCCTATTGGAATAACGATGGTATTGACCTTACTGATTGCCAGCATGTGCTTGTGGCTGATTGTAAGATAAACTCGGCTGACGATGGCGTTTGTCTTAAGTCATATCATACAGATAGCGAGTGTTATGATGTTGAAATCGCCCGCTGCGATATACGCAGCAGTGCCTCGGCAGTTAAGTTTGGCACAGCCTCATGGGGTGGTTTTCGTAAAGTTTATGTGCATGATATAAAGGTTCGTGATACCTTCCGTTCTGCCATCGCTATCGAGAGTGTTGATGGTGCCAAAGTGAGTGATATTCATGTAGAACGCATCTCAGCAGAAAACACAGGCAATCCTTTCTTTATGCGCTTAGGACATCGTGCTGGCGAACAAGCAGGAACAATGCGGAATGTAACAATTCGCCAATTACAATGCGAAGTGCCATTCGGACGACCAGACGAGGATTACAACTTGCGTGGTCCTGAGGTCGACTTCTTCCATAACCCATTCCCAGCCAGCATCTGTGGAATTCCTGACCATTATATCGAGAATGTGTCTTTAGAGGATATCAAGGTTATCTATCCTGGCAGAGCCAGCAAGTCGATGGCTTATGTACCACTCTGGCGCATAAAGGATGTTCCTGAGCAGATACAGAAATACCCTGAGTTCACAATGTTTGGCGAACTACCTTCATGGGGGCTTTACTTGCGTCACATCCGTAACATAACTCTCAATAATATTCAACTATCACTTAAAGCAGACGACTTCCGCCCTATGATAGTTGAAGATGATGTAGAGGGGTTACAACGTTTTGACAGATAAGCACAATAGGGTAAGATCATCATTTGGCTCGGCGCCGGCACGATGGTGTGCAACAGCGTCTTTAAGTTTGTTGATGATCTGCTGAGAAGATAGGTTGGAAGTATCGGCCATCAGTTCGAGCAAGCGCTCGTCGCCAAGGCGCTCTTTCTGCATGTTCTCGGCCTCGTTCAAGCCATCGGTATATATAAGCAACTGCTTGTCGCGAATATCTTCAATAACCTCGCCATTGAATGCCTTACACTCCCATAGACCCAAAGGCTGATTGGTATCCTTTATATCCAGGAACTTACCATCGAGTATAGGTGCATTATGACCGCAGTTACAGAACTCCAGAACACCCTTTCGTAAGTCTATCATACCAATAAACATGGTAACAAACATGCTCTGCTCGTTATCGCGAGTAAGGAATGCGTTCATCTGTGTGGCTATCTCCCAAGGAGCACGATTCTGCTGGGCTATCATACGGAACAGATTACATGTGATGGCCATAAACATTGAGGCGGGGATACCCTTTCCTGACACATCGCCTACACAGAAGTAGAGGCGTTCGTCCTGTACGAAATAGTCGTAGAGGTCGCCACCAACCTCCTTGGCTGGAGTCATCGATGCATAGAGGTCGATATCCTGGCGATCGGGGAATGGCGGGAACACTCTTGGAATCATGCCCATCTGTATGTCGCTTGCCACCTTAAGCTCACTTTCTATAGAGGCCTGCATAGCTGTGGTATGCTTTAGCTCATCGATGTAATTAACCAACGAGTGCTGCATGTTGCGGAACGAGTGATTAAGCTTACCTATCTCGTCGATGCGCTTATCATCGGGCAATGCCTGATTGAATTGGCCTGAGGCAATAGTCTCTGCCTGTAGAGCCAGAGTGTTCAGAGGGCGTAGCTCATGATGTATTATGCGACCAAAGACAATAAGCATGACTATCAAACCGACAACAACGATAGCGATAACAATGTTGTATAAGCGGTTGTAGCCCCCAAAGATATCACTCTCTGGACAAACAATAGCCACACTCCAACCTGTAGAGCCGAGCGGCTTATAGAACACATAGCTATCCTTGCCCTCGAACATAAGCTGACGCATACCCGTCTCGCCACGCTGCATGGCATGACCAAGTTCAGACAGAGCTGAATCTGGCTGCTCAAGCGTTGGGGTAAAGATGGTTTCGTTAAGGAGCTTAGTGGTATCGGGATGAACAAAGTACGTACCACCCTGACCAATCATGATGCTATATGAATTAGGGTATGGCTTCACTGCTGATACCATCTTAGACAACCACTCAAGCGAGATATCGGAAGAGATAGTTCCTATATATTTCCCCTCGTAATCTCTTAATGGCTTGCAATACGAGGCAATAACCTCTCGTGTATAGACGGCTTCAGGGTTGTAGTCAACAAAAGGTTCTGTCCACACAGGATAGTCAAGCAGCTTAGCAAGCTGATACCAGTCCATGTAGAAGTACTCGTATTGGTCATTTCCTTCCTGCTCTGTTTCTATAGTTCCCTGATTGTTATAGCTATATGCCGAGAAATAACGACCTTTGGATTTAAAGAAATCGGGCTCGAAGGATATTGAGCATCCATTAAGGTCGGGGTTACACTGCAGGATGCGTGCAGAGTAGGTTAATATAGAATCTGGAGTCTCCAGGTGACGCACAGGAAGCCATTCAAAATTATCGGTAGCGATTACCACACGGTCGAGCAAGCTGTTAACTCGAAGTACAGTATTATCGAGCACCTCAGTAGCACGACTTATTGCCTCCTGGCGAACGGCCTTACGTGACTCAACAAACAAGAATCCAAGTGCAGCCACAAAGATAATCGTAGCGATAAGCACTACAATCAGGCTAAGTCTCTTTGATAGCGATTTGCGGATGTAAATTATAGGATTCTTCATAGTTCTATTCCGCTATTAACTGCTTGTAGGTCACATCATTCTTTAACAACTGGTTCTCCTTCATCAGCTGACTGGCAAACTTAACCATATCCGGACGTAAGCGGAACTCTCTTTTCTTCGACTCGCGATCAACCTGCAAACGTAGCACTTCTTTCAGCATCAGCTTCTGCAAGGTGCGATTGGTTGTGATGTGGTTATCGCGTACATATTTCATTACTATGTCGAGTGTCTCTTCTGGATGATTGGCGGCCCACTCCCACCCTTTGCGACTTGCCTGAGCAAACTTACGGGCCTGGTTCTTATGGCTATCGTAATAATCGCGACGCATGTAGACACCATCTTCCTGGATGTTGTAACCATGATCGCAGAAACGATAAACATTGTTATCAGTAAATGTAAAGCCCATCTGCAGCAACTGGTAGTACTCGTTGTAGCTCATTGCGAGCGTAGCATCGATGGCACCCTTAAGGAAAAGGTCCATATTAGATGTAAAGCGAATCCACTTATAGTTAAGGTGGTCCTTGCGACTCATGCAGATGGCTATCTGTCCGAAGCCTGCATGCCACATGCCCACACGGGCACCAATCTGTTTAAGCGGATCTTTATTACGTCTTGAAACAATAACTGTTGCATTGTTCATAGACGTCTGTAGGATGTTAACAAGGGGAATTCCATTATCAATAAGCTCCATGGCCTGACAGAGCTGCAGGGTTGTAGCATGACTCTCGCGATTCTGAAGGCGGTTCATAGCTGTCTGCGATACTGATGGATGTACAATCTCAACATCTAGTCCGGCTGCCTTATAGAACCCTTTCTCCTGAGCCACATAGTAGCCGGCAAATTGGGCATGAGCCGTCCATTGCGGTGTAAAGATAATCTTATCAGTTACCTTCTGAGCCGCTACGGATAGACTATTGATGAGTACTATCGTTAGTGCAAGTATCTTCCCCTTCAAATTCACGCTGCAAATTTAGCAATAAAAATTGATTTAACGAAAAGAATACGAATTAATTATTTAAAATTCGTACTCCGTTGGATCGTCGATACCTGCTGCAGCAAGGGCTTCTTTACGTTCAACACATGTGCCACACTTGCCACAATGCTTGTCGCCACCACGATAACACGACCAAGTCTCGGCATAGTTCAAGCCCAACTCCTTGCCACGTGCAGCAATCTCGCCTTTGGTCATGTTGCAGTAGGGCGAAAGAAGTCGCACACCATTATATGTTCCTGCATGGGCGGCATTATCGAAAGCCTCAACAAACTCAGGACGGCAATCGGGATAGATGGTGTGATCGCCTCCGTGATTGGCCATCATAACATACTGCAGATTGTTTGACTCGGCCATTCCTGTAGCTACAGCCAGCATGATGCCATTGCGGAATGGAACAACAGTCGACTTCATATTCTCATCAGCATAATGTCCCTCAGGGATAGCATCATCGCCTGAAAGAAGAGAACTACGGAAGTACTGTCCCATAAACTCAAGGGGGATAACCAGATGCTTGATGCCCAATCGCTCGCAATGCATGCGGGCAAAGGGTATCTCCTTGGCGTTATGATTGCTGCCATAATCAAAGGATATAGCTAAAGCTATACGGTCTTTATAATCATATAACAAGGTGGTTGAGTCTAGTCCACCGCTAAGAATCAATATACTGTCCTTCATCTTTTTCTTGTTTTTGGGTGCAAAAATACGAAATAATTATCAATTATCCATTTTCAATTATCAATTTTTATGTATCTTTGCAGCATGAAACTAAAAACAATTGTTATAACCGTATGTTTGCTGCTTTGTTCTATGATGAGCTTGGCGCAAGTTTGGCAGTATGTTGATCCGCGTATTGGTAGTGAGGGTGTGGGACGAACATTCCCTGGTCCATCGATGCCATTCGGAATGTGTAAACCTGGGCCTGACTGTACCGTTAAGCCTAATGCCGGCTGGGCAAAGATGCCTGAAGTGGTTACAGGATTCTCGCAGACCCACGTAAGCGGAACTGGTGGCGGACAGAAATATGGTAACATCCTAATCCAACCTGGATGCAAAGAGCAGAAGCGTGTGAGCGAAGATTTCGCACTTGGATATTACACCACCACCTTCGAAGATGGTATCCGTACTGAGATAACCACATCTGAGCGATGTGCTTTCTATCGCATTCACTATCCTAAGGATGGTTCACTACTTATCGACGCCACACATTATCTGGGCAAGAACCCTGTGCCTGATCTCCGAGAGCAACAGCAGTTTGTTGGCAGCGAGGTTGAGATGGTGAATAACCATGAGATTCGTGGTTATTCTCGCGTTCGAGGCGGATGGAACAACGGCGATGCTTATACCGTTTATTTCCGTCTGATAAGCGATAAGCCATTCAAAAAGAAGAACGAAAACACCGTTGAGTTTGCCGACACCTTACTAAATATTAAGGTAGGAATATCGTACGTTAGTGAGCAACAAGCCAAGCGTAACATCCCTGCTTGCGATTTTGCCACACAGCTGTCGAAGCTCAGAGCCAGTTGGGAGAAACTGTTGAATCGTATTCAGATAAAAGGCTCTGAGGCTGATAAGCGTATGTTCTATACTGCCCTTTATCACACCATGATTATGCCTGTGGATAAAACAGGCGAGAATCCTAAGTGGACAGAGCGTCCTTACTACGATGACTACTATGCAATCTGGGATACTTATCGCTCAAGTTCACCCCTCATAACGTTGATTGACCCCAAGCGCGAGGCGGAGATAGTGAACTCGCTGCTGAACATCTATAAGCGAGAGGGTTACATGCCTGATGCACGTAGTGGTGACTGCAACGGACGAACCCAAGGTGGCTCGAACGCAGAAGTTGTGATTGCTGATGCCTTCGTAAAAGGTGTTGAGGGCATTGACTACAATTTTGCCCTTGAAGCAATGCTGAAAGATGCTGAGGTTGACCCAGGAGCTGACCACGAGAAGCACGGACGAGGCGGACTGAAAGAGTATCTTGAGTATGGATACCTGCCCTACGGCATCGATCGTGCAGGAACCCGCACCATAGAATATGCCTATAACGACTACTGCATCGCATTGGTAGCCAAGGGTTTAGGTCGTATGGAAATCTACGAACGCTATCTCAAGCAATCGCAGAACTGGAAGAATCTGTGGCGAGCCGATTACGAGTGGGATGATGTGAAAGGCTATATAATGCCAAAAGATGCACAAGGCCGTTGGCTCGACTCAGTGCCTTGGGGCAAATCAAAGGTTTATCATCCGCTCATCCCCTATACACCTATCACCAAGGTGGCGCCTTGGTATCTGCCCTGGTGGAGTACATTCTTCTACGAGGCATTATCAGCAGAATATTCGTTGAGCATCCCTCACGATGTGCCAGCACTTATCGAGGCTTGTGGAGGAGCTGACACATTCCGCAAACGACTGGATATGTTCTTCGACCGCAAACGTTACAATGTGGGTAACGAGCCTTCGTTCCTAACACCCTGTCTCTATCACTGGATTGGTCGTCCTGACCTGACCTCGGATAGAGTACGGAAGATTATCAGCGAGGACTACAACGACAAACCCGACGGACTGCCAGGGAACGACGATAGCGGAGCCATGAGCTCGTGGTTGGCATTCCACATGATGGGCCTTTATCCCAATGCTGGCCAGAGTTATTATCTGCTGCATGCGCCACTTATTCCTGAGTGGACTCTGCAGCTTGCTAATGGTAAATCGCTGCATGGAGTAATAAAAGGCAATGGCACTCACTTTGAGAAAGTAACGCTTAATGGCAAACTTCTTGATGATGCCCGACTTGAGCATGCCGACCTGATGCAAGGCGGAGAGTTGGTGTTCTATGTATCAAACAAACGTATCAAGGAAGGGAACAAAGAGTTTCCAGTAAAGAAACAAAGTGTTTCTAGGCAAGAAACAGTTAGTTTCTCGGCAGGAAACTATTCGGAAACTACCCCATTTGTAAGCGGCAACATCAGCTTCACCCTCAACAAGCAATTCCGTACTTGGCCTTTAAGCTACGCTTGGCAGGGCGAGACATTAATTGTGAGGTGTAAAGAGGCTGTGTATAAAACCCCACGTTCTATAGTAGAAAGCGGCAAGGGCTTCTGTTGGGATATCCCATCAGACGGTATTGTATACGATGCGAAGGGCACCTTCGCCTTCATCTCTCGCCAAGCCCTACGCAACCTGAAAGCAAAAGGCATGTTCATCTACGACGGAATAACTTGGCGAAAGATAGATGAAAACGCAAGCACCATCCACGTTCGTGCAGACATCGATCGCACAGAGATGTGGATATCTACTAACGATGAACTGCCATTGGTCATCGAGATACGTAACAATCCTTTAGGAATAGATTGGAAAATCATTAAATAGCTATGCGACGAATACTACTGATTACTACGCTGTTTGTTTGCGCCTTTGCTTGGGCACAGACAAAATCACCCCAACAGATGGGCGGAGTTTACTATGCCTACCCTATTGAGAATGGCGAGGCAACTCCATATATACAAGACGCCCCAGAGGGTTACGAACCTTTCTACATTTCGCACTATGGCAGACATGGTTCGCGATGGCTCACTAATGATGCCAGATACCAATGGGTGAACAAGCATTTTGATGACGATAAGAATCTTACCAAACTTGGCAAAAGCGTAAAGAAGCGCTTGGCTAAGGTGTGGAAAAACGCCAAAGGCAATGGTGGACAGCTTACTGCTCTTGGTGCCCGTCAGCATCGAGGCATAGCAAGAAGAATGTACCAGAACTTCCCCCAGCTATTTACTGCCAATGCTCATCTAACAGCCCACAGCAGCACAGTAAACAGATGCAAGGTGAGTATGGAGAATTATGTGGATGAGCTCAAGCAATTATCCAACACCATCCAGCTAACACCCATCACCCGAGAAGAAGATATGGCCTGGATAGCATATACCTCACCAGAGGAGAAGGCCCACGAGAATCGTACCAACGTGCCACTAAAGATATCGGCAGAGAGATTTATCAAAGCACTATTCCTGGATCCATCGAAGATAGAGAATCCTACCAAACTGCTAACAGAGATGCACACTATCGCATCGGATATGCAGGATGTTGAGTTGAATGTGTCGCTATACGACATCTTTACACCAGAGGAGCTTGAGGCTGTATACAACAAGAACAATCGCAGCATGACGATAGTTCATGGCGACCTGATTGAGAACGAAGGCATACCTGCCCGTAGTGCCATATCGCTGTGGCAACGCATTGAGACGGAGGCTGATGCAGCCATCGCTCGTGGAGGCGCAGGTGCTGATCTGCGATTTGGACACGACTCCAATCTATATCGTTTGATGACGCTGATGGGTATCAAACTCCGAGGCGAGGATTATAACTATATGGACGAGATACTGCCTATGGCAGCTAACCTGCAAATGATATTCTATCGCAACAAAAAAGGCGATGTGAAGGTACAACTGCTGCATAACGAGAAGTCGATTGGCTTTAAGAGTTGGAAAGAACTCAAACAACAAGTAAACGATCGCATTCATCACTTTGAGCATCTTCGCCAGCTATGTGCCCTCAACACTATGGTTGGGACAGCCCCTGCCAACACAAAGACGGCAGGGCTTTTTGGCAAAGGCTCTGAGGAACACGGACAAACCCTGCCAGCCGTACTTGTACCCAATGGCCAGAACTTCTGGACTCCACAGACCCGTGATACAGAAAAGAAATGCATTGCACCTTATTATTATACCGATTCGAAGTTTCAGGGCATCCGAAACAGCCACTGGATTGTTGGCGGATGTACGCAGGACTATGGATCGTTTACGCTTGCTGCACTTAGCGGAAAACTGCGTCTACGCCCAGAAGAGAGGGCCACTCGCTTCTCACATTCAGAAGAAGTATCACATCCCCATTATTATGCAGTACGCCTACCAGACGAACATCTTAAGGTGGAAATGACAGCAACAAGTCATACAGCCATTTTCCGAATCACCCCAGAGCAGGATGGTCCTATCCACATTGTATTGAATCACAATAGCGATGAAGGACAAGGATATCTGGAAGTAAACAATGTTGATGGTATCATCTATGGCTATAACCCAGTTCATCGCATCTATCAAGGATGGGGTGAAGAGGCAGGTTTTGATGGACATTACCTACTGCAAGCTTATAATTCTATCGCAGGTTTCGGATGCGACAGTCTATGTGCTTGGCTAACTTTTAACGGTAAGGCCAATGAGCCAATAATCCTGAAAGCAGCTACATCGTTTACCAATAAAAGAGGAGCAGAGAATAACTTTGCTTTCGAGGCAGAAGGGCACGACTTTGACAGTATGATGCAGCAGACAGCCAAGCAATGGATAAACCGTCTGCACACCATAGATATAGAGGACACAGATATTGCCAAAGTTAATCAGTTTTATGGTGCACTCTATCGCTGCTCATTCCTGCCTCGCGAGATGAGCGACGCAGACGGCTCATATCCCAAATTCGCCAATGGTGAAATACAACACCCATCATCCAGCACCCACCACCCCAAATATTATGGCGACTTCTCTATGTGGGACACCTATCGTGCCTTGCATCCACTCTATACGCTTATTGCCCCAGAAGAGTCAGCAGACATGATGCAATCATTAGTAACAATGTACGAACAAGGAGGTTGGCTACCCATATTCCCTTGCTGGAACTCATATACTGCTGCTATGATTGGCGACCATTGCAGCGCCGTATTGGCTGATGCTTATATAAAAGGTATAAGGGATTTTGACTACGAGAAGGCTTATGAGGCTATGCGTAAGAATGCTTATGATACCCCTACAAACTTCGACGATTATAAGAACGGCATGGGTCGCAGAGCACTCACCTCTTACCTTAAGTATGGCTATATCCCCTTGGAGGATGGTGTGAAAGAAGCCTTCCATCAGGATGAGCAGACATCGCGTACCTTGGAATATGCTTTCGACGATTTCGCAGTTGCCCAACTGGCTAAGGCCTTAGGTAAAGAAAAGGATTACAAAGAACTTATGCGTCGCTCAGAGAATTGGCGCAACGTTATCAATCCCAAGACAGGCTATTGTGATGGTCGTCATCAGAATGGCAAGTTCGAGAACAATCAAGACTTCATCCATCGTAAGTCATACATTACAGAAGGTGCCACTTGTCATTATACTTGGTATGTACCACATAATGTAGAAGGCTTAATAGAGGTACTTGGGGGCAAGGAAAAGTTCGAGGCAAAACTCGATTCGTTATTCTCCGAGGGGCGTTATTGGCATGGCAATGAACCTTGTCATCAGATAGCCTACCTATACGACTTTATTGGCAAGCACGAAAAAACAATCGAACGTGTAGCTCATATCCTCGACACAGAATACAACGACACCCCAGGCGGACTTTCTGGCAACGACGATGCTGGTCAGATGTCAGCTTGGTATGTATTCTCTTCAATGGGGTTCTATCCCGTTTGTCCTGCCACTGACCGCTATATGCTCTCAGCCCCACGCTTCCAGAAGGTAACGTTAAACCTGCAGGACGGGAAGAAATATTTCATCACCCCAACCTCATTTCCTAAGGATAGACACTATATAACACAAAGTGAAATCATAAGATAAAAAATATTAATTTAAAGAACTAAAAACATTATGCTTAGAAAATTATCTAATTTTGCTCTGCTTATGGGCGCCATCCTGCTTACAGGATGTTTAAAGAATGACAATGACGACAAGAAAGGTCAGGAGTATGTTATAACCGAGGGAGCATACGTAGTTGATGCTGGTGATCCTGCAAATAACATTGATGGTAGCCTTACCTATATCGACTACTCCAATGGTACAGCCACCAGAAACATTTATCCAATTGGCAAGAACCCATCAGACGTTCTGGTTTATGGCAACAAGGTATATGTTATAGGCTGTGGCACCAATACTATCTATGTTCTCGACAAGAAAACCCGCAATCTGATTGACAAGATTAACACTGTTGATGAGATGGGCGAAGAAGCAGGCTTTGAACCTCGTTATGCCACTGCCTATGGCAGCAACGCCTATGTATCAACCCATGGCGGCTATGTAGCTGTTATTGATACCGCCTCACTCACCATCACCAATAAGTATAAGGTAGGTTCGTATCCAGAGGGTATGGGCATTGGAGTTACAGAGAGTAACAACTCAATTAAAGAGGTTTCGCTCTATGTAGCAAATAGCGACAATGGAAACGGCAATGGTTCAATCTCAAAGATCAACCTTAGTTCAGGCAGCATTTCTGAAATCAAGAACGAGAAGATTAAAAACCCACGTAATGTAGTTGTTGGAGGTAACACAGCTTTCGTTCTCGATGCAGGATCCATAGATGGCGAAGGTATTCAGAAAAATGCAGGAGTATATATGGTTTCAGATAATGACGTATCAATGCTTATTGAGAATGCAACAGGCATGTCGGCCAGTGGTTCGTCTATTGTTACCTATAATTTCCCTAAGGGCAGTAGCAGTGTTTCTTACAGAGTCTGCAATCTCTATTACGGCTCTCTCAGCGTATTCACACTTAGCGGCGATTCATCTAAGCCCATTAGCAATCCTACAGCCATCTGTGTTGATCCAAACACAGGCTATCTGATGATTGGTAATCCTGGTTACATCAATATATATGATGGCAACGGAAACTTTGTAGATTCATTTGATATTGGCGTGAATCCTATAGGAGTCTGCTATTCATACGGAACAGCAATTTACAATGGTTAAATAATAAAGGCGCTTCAAATTGTGAAGCGCCTTTATTGTATCTTAGATATTTGGTTCGTCCCAGATCTTTGTCTGTGTGCAAGCAGTGCCTACCGTCTTATTGCCTACCTTAAGTACAAAGTCACCCTCTTCCAAAGTCCAGCGACCATCAGCACCCACGAATGCCAAGCTCTTTGCAGGGAGGCTGAAGGTTACAGTCTTTGTCTCACCTGGCTGGAGTTCTATCTTGATGAAGTCGCGCAGACGCTTGTTGTCAGGAACTATCGATGCAATCAGATCGCTTGAGTAAAGCAGTACAGCCTCCTTACCAGCGCGACTGCCAGTGTTCTTAACATCTACACTAACTGTCAGCACATCATTAGCAGTAAACTTGCTCTTGTCTACACGCAGGTTGCTGTACTCATAGGTAGTATAGCTGATTCCGTAGCCGAATGGCCACTGCAACGAAACCTTTGCATCGTAGTTATATGCACCTTCCATTGTGCCAACCTCCTCGCTTACCTTATAATCATAGGTATTAAGAGAGTTAATCTCACGAGGATAAGTGTAAGGCATCTTAGCAGAGAAGTTTGCATCGCCAGCCAACAGGTTCGCAAGTGCGTCGCCACCATAGTTGCCTGGAATCAGGATGTCAACAACGGCCTTTGCCAATGGTTCGATATCAGCAATCAGGCGAGGACGTCCCTCGTTCAGCACCATTACTATTGGCTTACCTGTCTTGGCAAGTTCCTTAACAAGGTCACGCTGATTCTTTGAAAGCCAGAGGTCACTCAGGTTTCCTGGAGTCTCAGTATAAGAGTTCTCACCAATACAAGCAATGATGACATCAGCCTTAGCAGCTGCATCTACAGCCTTCTGTATCTGTGGTTCGTTCTCGTCGTAGTAAGCACCATTCTCGTTATAGGTTACGCCCTGCTCAAGGATGATGTTCTCCTTACCGTACTTATTGCAAAGGGCCTCATAGATAGTGTTATACTTCTCTGAGAGATCCTCGGCACGTGAACCCTGCCATGTATAGCTCCAACCACCATGCAGACAACGCATCTGGTTGGCATTAGGACCAGTAAGCAGAATCTTCTTACCCTTAGCCAGAGGCAGGATATTGCCCTCGTTCTTCAGCAGCACCTCACTCTCCTCTGCAGCCTTAAGAGATGCCTTGGCAAACTCCTCAGAACCAAACTTCTCGTAGCCTTTACCACCAGTATTGGGCTTCTCGAAAAGACCAAGACGGTACTTGGCACGCAGGATACGGCGAACAGCATCATCGATACGGCTCATCTTAACCTTACCCTCGTTTACCAGTTCCTTAAGCAGGATGCAGAACTCAACGCTATATGGATCCATAGACATATCGATACCTGCATTGATGGCGATACGGATAGCATCCTTCTTGTCCTTAGCTACGTGCTCACGTGAGAAGAGGTTGTTGATGTCAGCCCAGTCAGTTACCAGGAATCCATCCCATCCAAGGTCTTCCTTTAACCACTTGGTCATATACTCATAGCTTGCATGAAGGGGTACACCGTTTACTGATGCAGAGTTGACCATCATGGTCAATGTCCCTGCAAGAGCAGCCTGCTTGAATGGCTCGAAGTACTTCTCACGAATCATCTGTGGCGAGAGGTAGGCTGGAGTACGGTCCT
>Ga0265299_10003646_pt1 | contig 14895 bp, 13 predicted proteins | sample AusTroGonzalo_MG_4_FD_193485 | JGI IMG/M metagenome (GOLD analysis project Ga0265299, IMG submission 193485) | Bovine rumen microbial communities from tropical cattle in Woodstock, Queensland, Australia - Gonzalo_02 | ecosystem: Host-associated > Mammals > Digestive system > Stomach > Rumen ... | reverse complement strand
AAGTGTCAATGCAGGACAAGAATTACGGTATGTCTGTCCGCTGCGTCCATAATGAAGGGCATGCTGCGCAGATATCCGTGACGACAAGTGATGCTTCTAACATTGAGAAAACCAGTGCCACACTGAATGGAATCATCTCAAACCCCAGCAATATTTCCATTACGCAACAGGGCTTTGAGTTGAAACTGACCTCAGGCGGTAGTTATACGCAGGTTACTCTTAATGTAGGCGATCCCTTGAGTTACAATATTACTACGGGTTTGACACCTAATACAAGTTATACTTTCCGCGCGTTTGCTAAAACAACCCAAGGTTTTATCTATGGTAGCGAGGTGAGTTTTACCACTACGGGAATCGTGGTGACGACTGCGGCTGCCACAAACATAGATCTGACCAGTGCCAAACTAAACGGTATTATCGTAAACACTAGTAGTGATGTTATTAATCCACAGGGCTTTGAATGGAAAGCTGCTTCGGATGGCAATTATACAAATCAGGTAGATCAGGTAGATGTCAGCGGATCTATGATGAGTTACAATCTTACTGGTCTATCACCCCTCACAACTTATACCTTCCGCGCATTTGCCACTACAACCGATAGCACAATCTATGGTAGCGAGGTAAACTTCACCACTCCCAATGTTAATCTTAGCACGCTAACCGACCATTATGAAGCGCAGGATCATGATATCTTATCTGGCACTCTCAATGGACCGTACAAGATTACCATTGCCGACGGTGCCACCGTAACCCTGCAGGATGTCACCATCAACGGCACGAATAATGCAAATTACGATTGGGCCGGCATCAACTGTCTAAACAGCGCCACCATCATTCTCGAAGGCACAAACACCGTGAAAGGTTTCTATGAAGACTATCCTGGTGTTTACATTGCTCCAAACAAAACCCTCAACATCCAGGGTACGGGCACACTCAACGCCAGCTCCAATGGATGGGGTGCCGGCATAGGCGGTGGATATGATATTCCCTGCGGTAACATTGTGATTGAAAACGGAAACATTATAGCCAACGGCGGCAATTATGCGGCAGGAATTGGTTCTGGATCGTCAAGTAATGTTCAAAACAGGTGTGGAGACATCACTATTAATGGAGGTACCGTGACTGCTATAGGTGGAGAAGGACAAACCACTGACGGTGATTATAATGGTGCAGGAATTGGTACAGGACGTGCTGATAATCAATCGAATACATGCGGAAATATCACTATTAACGGAGGAACCGTGATGGCGCAGGGAGCGCATAGCAGTGCTGGTATCGGTAACGGTTATTCCCGAAATTCCAATGTTTGCGGTAATATCAGCATTACTGGTGGAACTGTGACAGCCAAAGGTGGCTATGATGCTACAGGCATTGGTAATGGTCGTACTGCTAGTGGTTATGGTTACTGTAGCTGTGGCGATATCACCATTGAAAGCACTGTGACAAAAGTGACAGCTATTAAAGGCGGTCCCGCCACAAGAAGCATTGGTCAGTATAGCCACTTCAATGTAGGAACCTGCGGCACGGTGACCATCGGCGGTACGGATTATTCTCCGGGTGTGTCACCGAGCTCAGGGAACACTTATACCTATTCGCCGCAACCGTAAAAAAAAAACGTTAACAACATAGAATTGTCTCAAAGGCCGTTCCATCTGGGGCGGCCTTTTCCGTGTTCGCCCGACATGGGCATAATCTAACGGGTGAAAGTCCCGAGCGCGGCCTTATAGCGGCAAGCGCACAGCCAAAGACAAGGTGCCAATGGCATCGTTGGGTCCGAAGTTTGTGGCCGTCTCTGCATTGAATAAGGTTGGTTTTCGGGTCTCCAAAACGAAATCGTCGCTGATTTGCGCATCACACGGTGCAAATTTCACCGTTTTTCGGTACCTGTTAATTTTAACAGTTAATTGTTAAATAATGCTTGAAAAAAATATTTTTATTTTATGGTTGGAGCGTATTGGAAAAAGTGTATTTTTGCGGCGGAAAATTTTTTATTGTTCATCAAATTTGAAAAACCATGGAGGATACTCAAAACACGGATTCCATTGCAGAGGCCCGGAGGTATGTGGCCAATGCGGAAGAAATCATTCAGAGATCGAAGTATGATCCCGAGACGAAATCATACAAGGACAAGAAGTATGTCCGGATTGCGGGCGACACGCTGTGGAAAGGCTGCCTCATCGCCCTTGACGGCGTGTTTAATGTTCGCAAGGGCAAAGGCCGCCCCTCGATCAAAAAGTACCAGGAGGCTGTTGCAAAACGGGACGGTAAGCTCCTGAAGTTCCTGAATCTCGGCTACGAAACCATGCATCTTGTGATGGGTTACGACGGCAACAGAGGTAAAAAAGTCTGTGACGCCGGCTTTGAATATGCTAACGCTATTATCGACAGTTGTGCATCGCTGATGCCGAAGGTGGCGTGTGCGTGATGGTCGAAATCTTGGCCGCTGCGTCCGTCGTCTCCGCGATTAGTGCGGGGGCGGATGCGGGGTTTGACAGGCAAATCAGGGCGGTTCCGATGTGAGCCGCCCTTTCCGTTGCCGCATCCGAGTTTTACGGGAATGGCGGTGGAGTTTCGGAGTGCCTATAGGTTTTACTCCCCCTTTGCTCCTCTTCCAATCATCTTTTGCGGAACTCCAAGGTAGGGTCGGCCGAGGCCGTACTGAACTCCAATCGAGGTCGAGCCTGTTGAAGAAGCCCGCAACGGCGTAGGCCTCGCATGCTTCGTCGAAAAACGAGACCGTTTTGGTGGAGATTCCGCCGCTCACTGCGTTCGCTGCGGAATGGTGCGCACGGCCAGGCGCGAGAGGGGGGGAGATGGGCGGCGGGAAAGTAGAGCCGCCATATTATGACGGCTCTACGGCCGCCGCCCATCTTTTTTCCCTTTAGCCCCCCAACACCGTGCACCATTCCGCAAGGCACGGAGTGCCGAAGCGGAATCTCCTCTTTTTCAATGCTGAAAGAAGAATGAAGGATAGGGGAATTATTCCCGTGTCAGGTTTAAGAGTTCCTCCTCGGTCAATCCGGAGATTCTCGCCACAGTTGCCGGATCCAGGCCTTCGGCGAGCATGTTGAGGGCGAGCTGGCGTTTCTCAACCGCACGGCCTTGTTCGAGACCTTGTTCAAGACCTTGTTCGCGGGCATATCGGACGGCCTCTTGCACGTCCTCATATTCCAAGACGCTCTTTTTGTACTCTTCCTTTTCCATTTTGGTCAGCTTTTGGTGCATGCTGTCCTCGAACACGCTGCGGAAGACCTCGTCCTCCTGCGACAAATCCTGCAGATCCATCCGTCCGACATTGGCAAGCGTGTAGCCCCATTTCTCCTGTCTGTCAGCGAATTGCATGTCTTTCATCTGTCCGGGATTCAGCGCTGCAAATTTACTCAAATCTAAATATCCCAAGATTATTTTTTCGGAAATATTTTTTCCGTCCACCCTTCTCAGCTGTACCAAGTGGAAAAAGCCATCTAAGTCTGCGAATTCCGGAAGCGTCCGATCGGTGATGCAGAGCGTTAAGACGGTGGGGATATCGTAATCGTCGCCGCGATTCAACCCCTTGCTGACGAGACGGCAGGTGTAGAAAATGCTTCTTTGGACGAAAAGGGGTTTCTGGGCGCGCTGCATCTCGATGAGTGCTCTCGTCTTCTCGTCAATGAAGGCAAGGGTGTCGAGGACGACCCGTTTCTCGCTCTCTATGTCGCCGAGCAGTTCGGTGGGTTTGACCACCAAGTGTGAAGCTCCCCCTAAGGTGTCGGGGAAAAATGTCTTGAGAAGGTCCAATAAACGCACCTCAGCCTTTAGCCCTTCCATGAAGAGCCGCTTGAACCCGAAGTCGGTCCTTGGGTTGATGTAGATCGTGGCCTCTTTTCCGTTTCCGGATTGTCCTGTTTTCTGTTCTTGTTGCTTTTTCATTTTTTAAGTTTTTAAGGTTGTATAAATTGGTTTTTAGGTTTATATTTGCTTCATGGTTTTCAGGTGCAAAGATACAACGAAAAAAGCCCTTTGTCAAGGGTTTTTGAAAATTTTTCAAGCGCTGAGAATCAATCTGTTGGAAATCGAGAGAAATAAAATTAACAATTAATAGTTAATTTTAGGTGTGTCATTTCGCAGGAAATGGGCGCGAAGTTGTCATGCTGACCGGTGGGGATTCCGCCGCTCACTGCGTTCGCTGCGGAATGGTGCGCACGACCGGGCGCAAGAGGGGAGAAAAGAAGGGCGGAGGGCGAAATAGTGTCGTGTTCCGGGAGCCTGCCTCCGCCGCCCTTCTTTTTCCTTTTTTTTATGCCCCGTGCGCGCGCCATTCCGCAAGGCACGGGGTGCCGAAGCGGAATCTCCTCTTTTTCAATGCTGAATGAAGAATGCTGAATGCTGAATAGAGTGGCGCATCCTACTCTGGTGTGTGTTGTCGTGACACGGAGGTTCTGTCGGTGCCCTGCAAAATCATGAAATCGCAATTTGTGGCCGACTCTGCATCGTTTGTGGTCGGTTTGCGGGCCTCCAAGGCCAAATCGCTACCGGTTTGTGCATCACGTGGTGCGGTTTTCACCGATTTCCGGTACCTGTTAATTTTAACAGTTAATTGTTAAATAACACTCGAAAAAAAATATTTTTATTTTATAGATGGAGTGTGTTGAAAAAAGTGTATTTTTGCCACTCGATTCCCGAGAGGGGTGATCGGTAAAACAATTGATAACAAAAAAATAAAGCACTATGAATCAGAATAATCAAAACAATCAGAGCGATCAGAGTAATCTGGATAGTCAGAGTAACCTGAACGATCAGAAGATTACTTTTCTTCCACGGCATGGCCATTACCGGTATCTTCGCGTGTATCAGGTGACCGAGGTGATTTACGACATCACCTACTATTTCACCTATCGCTATCTGCGTCGAGGTGACCGTACGGTGGACCAAATGGTGCAGGCAGCCCGCAGTGGCAAACAGAACATCGCCGAGGGCAATCAGGCGGCTGCTACATCAGCCGAGATGGAAATCAAGTTGACCAACGTGGCGAAAGCCAGCTTGGAAGAGTTGCTCATCGACTATGAGGACTATTTGAGGGTGCATAACCTGCAGCAATGGGGCAAGCTTCATCCACGTTATGAGAAAATGAGACAATATGCTCGAAGCGAACAAATCATGAAGGAATATCCGTGGAAAATCAAGCTGATGAACGATGAGGAAATAGCCAACATTTGCATCACGCTGATCCACCAAGCGATTTTTATGCTTCACAAGCTGCTGGAGACCATGCAGAATCGTTTTGTGACAGAGGGAGGCATCAAGGAACTAATGTACCAGAGTCGGTCTAGCTATCGGAGTTTTCAAAAAAGAGGGTAGTTTGTAATAATCAATCAGAATAATCAGAAAATCAGAAAAATCTGAAAAACAAAAAGGCCGTCAACGCAAAACGTTGGCGGCCTTTGGTTCGATGACAGGTCATGCCTGTTTCTTCTTTTTGCGGCGCTGGACAATCCAGCTCACGAGCTCTGTGCCGATGGAGAGGGCGGTGAGCCATCCGGACTTGCTGCCGGCGTTCTTGGCCGCCTTGCCGATGGGGAGCGCGTGGACGGTCTTCAGCACCTGCCCGACTTTCGAAGTGCTAAGGTTGTTGCCGAAGTTACGCACGCTCTTGAACCCGTTCCAGGTCTTCTTGAGCGTCTCAATGTCGTCCTGGTAGGCGTCGAGGTCCTTGCTGAGCTTGCGCTCCTGCACCTCGATTTTCGCGCGCAGTTCCTGCTTGCGCTGGGCAATTTCGTTCAAGTCATTGATGGGGGCTCTACTGCTCATTTGCACCTCCTTTCTCGGTTTCGGGGTCCGGCTCGGTCACAACTTCCGCGTCTTTCACCACGTTCTCAGTCTCCAGCTCCTCCACTTCGTCGGGGTACATGATGCGGCTGAACTTCCGGATGAGCGGCTTAACAAAAAGCACGTCCTTCTTGGCCAGCACGAACACGATGATCGCGACAAACAGGGCGCAGAGGATGGTGTAGGCCCAGCCCGCGCCGAGTGCCAAAGTGAGCCAGTGGATGAGTGCCGATGACAAATAGATTAGCACCACCAAGCCGCACACGATGACGATCAGCATCGAGAAGATGACCGACAGCAGCTGCGTCGATTTCTCTAAGAACTCGAGCTTAAGCAGGTCGTAGCGCTGCGAGAAATACGTTTTCGTGTCCTTCCACGTCTTCGCGCTGCGCTGCGACTTGCGGGTGAATCTGCCTAAGATGTCCATTACACCTCTTCGTCTTGGATGTTGTCTTCAAAATCGTCATCGTCTATGTCGATGTTGAAGTCGTCCTCGCTCGGGGCGGTAGCGCGTTTCTCCTTGAGCTTGGCGATGATGCGGTCGATTTCCTCCCGGGTCATTTTTTCACTCACCTTGGTGCGGATTTCTTTGCCCTTCTCGGTGGTGCACAGAAGGGTGATGCCTGCGGCTGCGGCGGCTCCCGCCACGAATGATAAAATTTCTGAAGCTTTCATTTTTTTGTGATTTTTGGTGATTGATTTGGTTCTGTTTGGCCCCACACTGCGGCTGTCGCCTTGTGTGTTCCTTTTTTCCGCCCCACACTGCGGCTGTCGCCTTGTGTGTTCCTTTTTTCCGCCCCACACTGCGGCTGTCGCCTTGTGTGGGGTTATTTGCACTTCGTGCGTGTTGTCCCTTTGGGACTGTTTAATGAATTATTTTTCTTTTTCATTTTTAATTGACTTCGTAGCCGATTCGTTCAACCGATTCCATCTGGTCGATCTGCCTCAGCTGCTCGATAAGGTTGTTCAGGGTCTTCACACTTTGGATGTAGAGCATCAGCGTGCCGGTAAAGACATTGTTCTTGGACTCAATGTTTAAAGAGCGGATATTTAAATCCATCTGGGAGGTCACCACTTCCATCATCTCCTTGATGATGCCCTTGCGGTCGAAGCCTTTGAGCTTGATGCCGGAGAGGAAGGCGATGTTCTGGCCTTTGCGCCATTTGGTCTTGATGATGCGGTTGCCGAAGCGCGACATCTGCGAGATGGCGTTGGGACAGCTGGTCTGGTGTACCACGATGCGGTTGTCCGACACTTGGAAGCCCACCACCGTGTCGCCTGGAATCGGGTTGCAACAGTCGGCAAGGACGTACTTGATCTGTTCGTAGTCGTCGTCGAGGAGGAAGGCGTTCGGGGTGACGTGCATCTGTTCGTCAATCAGCTGGTTCAAGGGCTTGCTCTCGATTTCCTGCGTGACTTTCTTCTGGAAGTCCGCCAACTCCTTGGCGTTCTTCACGGAAAGCATCTTGGCGATTTTGTTCTTTGTCAGTTTTTTGGATACGATGCTGCTCCAAAATGCTTCGTTGCTCTTCTCCAACGAGGCTTCCTTCACCTTGTTCACATTCTCTTCGGTGAAGTCCACCCCCAGTTCGTCAAAGTATTGTTTGAGCAGGAGTTTGCCAGAAGAAATGAGCTCTTGCTGCTCGTTGCGGAAGAAGTCTTTGATGCTCCGGCGGGCTTTCGGGGTTTGCACAAACTCCAACCATTCGGCTTTGGGAAACTGTTTCTTGGAGGTGATGATCTCCACTTGGTCGCCGTTGCTGAGGACCTTGTTGACAGGGGTGATGTTGTAGTTTACTTTGGCGCCGATACAGTGGTCACCGAGGTTGGTGTGCAGCGCGTACGCGAAATCGAGCACGGTGGCCCCCTGCGGCAGCGTCTTCATGTCACCCTTGGGAGTGAAGACGTAAATCTCCTTCAGCCCGAGGTTGAGGCGCACCTCGCTGAGGAAGTCGAGGGCGTCGGCGTCCTTGCTGTCGAGAATCTCGCGGGTCTTCAACAGCCAGTCTTCCAGACGTTTGTTCATGTCGGTGTCGGCACTTTCGTCATCCTCCTTGTAATGGTAATGCGCGGCGAGACCTTTCTCGGCAATCTCGTCCATTCGTTTGGAGCGGATCTGCACCTCCACCCAGCGGCCCTGCTTGCTCATCGCGGTCACGTGTAGCGACTGGTAACCGTTGGGCTTGGGGTGGGTGAGGAAGTTGCGGTCGCGCGAGGGGTTGGTCTGGTAGAGATTGCAGATGATGTGGTAGATTCGCCAACAGATGTCGAATTCTTCGTACATGGGGCTGTCGAACACGAACCGCACGGCGAAGATGTCATATACATCCTCGAAGTTGATCTGCTTGCGGATCATTTTGTTGTAGATGGACGACACGGACTTGGTGCGGCTGGTGATTTCGGCTTTGATGCCAGCCTTGTCAAGCGCCTTCTGAATCGGGGCGATAAACTCCGGGATCATCGTGGCGCGTTCCTGCTCGGAATCTTTCAGCTTTTCAGCGATGGAGAAATATTCCGTCGGGTTGGTGTAGCGCATGGCGTAGTCCTCCAGCTCGCTCTTGATGGAGTAGAGGCCGAGTCGGTGGGCGAACGGGACGTAGAAGTAGGAGGTCTCGGAGGCGATTTTGAGCTGCTTCTCGGGCGGCATCGCGTCGAGGGTGCGCATGTTGTGCAGCCGGTCGGCGAGCTTGATGATGATTACCCGCACGTCCTTCGACATGGAGAGGAATATCTTCTTGAAGTTCTCGGCCTGGAGGGAGATGTTCTGGTTGTCGACCACGAGGTCGTCGATTTTGGTGAGTCCGTCGATGATGGTGGCGACGGTCTCGCCGAAGAGGTCGCGCATGTTCTCAAGGGTGTAGTCGGTGTCTTCCACCACATCGTGGAGCAGGGCGCAGATCACGGAGATTGCGCCGAGGTTCATCTCGGAGCAGCAAATCATGGCCACCGCGATGGGGTGGTAGATATAGGGCTCACCGCTTTTGCGCCGCACGCCATAGTGCGCGTCGGTGGCCAGCTTGAAGGCCTTGCGGATCTGCTTGCGCTCCTCCGCGTTGGTCCGCGGCCACACCACCTGCAGCAACTCGCGGTATTTCCTCACCACGGTCTGGTTCTCCAATTGTTCGTCTGGTATGTATTCTCCCATGTTTCGATTCTTCTCTTTTTAGGTTCGTTTTTTCTTTTTGCAAAAACTATGCCGATTTTAAATGTTTGCTGGTTGTCGGTTGTTGAGGCAGGTGTGGCTGTAAAACCGTCAGGTTGTGGCGGCTCTATTTCGTGATGACCAATTTTTTCGTCACCGTCGTTTGCTCGTCCGTGATTTTCATCAAGTAACAACCCGGGGTGAGGCCGTGGAGGTCGAGGCTGTTCACGCCTGAGAGGAGTTCGCTCTGCAGCACGAGGCGGCCGGAGAGGTCATAGAGCTGGCAGAGGGCGTTGTCGCTGGCCGTGTTCGCCGTAACGTAGCACTGACCGCTGGCGGGGTTGGGATAGACGGTGAAGAGCGACTCCTGTGGGGTCAAATATTCGTCAACACCCAAGCCCACGGTGTTAAGGGCTTTGAGTACGGCCTGATAGGCGTTGACCTTGCCCGCGCCGAAACGGAGTACGCCGGCCTGTGCGGTGTATTGGTCGTTGTAGGCCGTCTCCAACAGGATTTCCTTGACCTGCTCGGCCGAGAGGTTAGGGTTGGCCTGTAACACCAGTGCTGCCACGCCCGCCACAAAGGGCCCTGCCATGGAGGTGCCGGACAATTTGACAAACCGGTAGGTGCGGTCGTTGAATTGTACGGCGGCGATGTAGGAGCCACTGTAGGTGTTCGTGTAACTGGAGAGGGAGGAGACGATGTTGTTGCCAGGTGCGGAGATGTCGGGCTTGGTCACCGGCCCGAAGCTGGGACCCGAGCTGGAAAAATCGGTGATTTCGCCGCCGGCCATTTGACCCGATGGTGCCATGAAACGTGACTTGTGGGCTGCCACCGCGATGGAAACGTCGATGTTGGCTGGCGTACTGATGCCGTAGAGCGCATCGCCTGCAATCCAGTCGGGATGGGAACTTGGTTTGGCAAATGTGCCGCCCCAGTTGCCGTATTTGGTCTCAATAAGTGCCATGTTCCAGACATGTAAGTCGCCGCCTTCGGATGCTAATGCGAGACCGAACTTGTAGTTGTTGTTATTGTAAAGATCCACCTGCACTTGGGGCCGGTTGTTATAGAAATTCTCCGATTCGGCCGCAAAGAAGTAGTACAAACTGTCGCCGTTGACGACCAGACAAGTGTCGTATACCTCCTCGTCTTCCGTTGTGTAGAACGGGGTTTCCGCCAAGATGTTGTAGTTGTTGTCCATCACGAAGAGTGAGAATGCGAACGGTTCCCCTGGCGTGCCCATCATGGTGATGCTGGAACCGAGGGAGGAGTGGGGGAAGGTGATCTGCGAGCGGATGGTGTCCGGCTGAGTGAAGGTGTACATAAGGTGTGCGTTTTCGTCGCCGTTGTTGCCCGCGCTGGTCACGAAGACCACGCCGAGGTCGGTGAGCCGTCGCATTTCTTCCGCCAGAGGACCGGTGCCGTCCATGTTGTCGAGGTAATACAGTCCCCAGCTCATGCTGATGACCAGCCGTTTGCCCTCTTGTTGCGCCACGTCGTACATCCAGCGCCAAGCGTCGATGACCTCTTGGTCGGTGAGGCTTACGCTGACGAAGAGGTACTCGGCGTCGACAGCTACGCCGCGGTACGAAGTGCCCGCGCCGCCGCCGCCGGCGATGCCCGCGCAGTGGGTGCCGTGGTAGGCGTAGTCATAGACGTTGCTGGTGTCGCATCGGGCGGCCAGGAGCGCGTCCTTCCCGATGTATTCCGTCCCGTAGCTGTAATATTCGGGAGAGGGCCCGGACATCTTGAACTGGTCCCAGGCGCGCAGCACGCGGTAGTGGGTCATGCTCGTGTCGTAGAAGACGGGGTGCGTGTAGTCGAAGCCCCAGTCGGTAATGCCGATGATTACACCCTGCCCGGTGAACACCTGCGGCAGATTCCAGCCCATGCGGACGCTGTCCACACGCCCGTCGATTACGGCGTGATGCAGCAAGGCCTGCGAACGGCCAGCCAATGCCAACACAGTCAGAACGGAAAACACTAAAAGTTTCTTCATATTGGTAATGCTTTTTTGTGACAAATAAGATTCGGCAAAGATAAACAATTTTCCGCGTCTGTTCTGCATTTATTTGAAAAAAATGTACTTTTGCGTCATAAAAGGAAAGAGTTCTAACCGTATGAATGACGACACGCCCCAAATCCATTGGCTCATCGCCCTGGTGCCTTTTGTGGTACTGGTGGTGCTGCAGGTTCTCGTAATCAAGCAGTTCGGTTCCGACGCCATCGACGGCGCCAGCCAGACGGCCTTGCTCTTTTCCGCCGCCGTGGCCGTGGCCATCGCCATGGTCGGTTACAAAGTGCCCTGGAAGACCATCAACGGGGCAATCGGCGACAATGTGAAAACCATAGGGCCCGCTATTCTCATTCTATTTCTCATCGGTGCCATCTCGGGCAGCTGGATGATGAGCGGCGTGGTCCCCACGATGATTTACTATGGCATGAAGGTGATTACGCCGTCGCTGTTTCTGTTCATGGCCTGCCTGATTTGCGCCTTGGTGTCGCTCATCACCGGCAGCTCTTGGACGACGGTGGCCACGGTCGGCATCGCCTTTATCGGCATCGGCACGGCGCATGGATATTCGGTGGGTTGGACGGCAGGCGCGATTATTTCGGGCTCCTATTTTGGCGATAAGATTTCCCCGCTCTCCGATACAACGGTGCTGGCCTCGTCGGTTGGCGAAGTGCCTCTGTTCACGCATATCCGCTACATGCTCATCACCACGGTGCCGTCGTTCACCATTGCGTTGATTATCTTCTTGGTTGTCAGCCTGACCCATACAGTGGGAAGCGGCGAACAAGCGGCCTCCTTTGCCGAAGGGTTGCAGAACAGCTTTGTCATCAGTCCGTGGTTGCTGTTGGTTCCGCTCTTTACCGCCGTTCTCATCGCGTTGCGCTTGCCGGCGGCCATCATTCTGTTTTTGTCGGCCTTTGTGGCGGGAATGGTCATGTTGGCGGTGCAACACGACATCGTGGCTTTGGTAGGAGAGGGCAGTCGTTTCCGTGCCTTGATGCTCACGTATTACAGCAGCACGGCTGTTGACACCGGCAACGAGGTGCTCAGCAATTTGGTGCAGACGCGTGGTATGAAAGGGATGCTGAGCACGGTGTTCCTCATCTTCTGCGCTTCCGCTTTCGGCGGTTCGCTGACAGGTGGCGGCATGATGAAAAGCCTCACGGGTGCGCTTGCCCGCGGTATCAGCGGCCGCCGTTCGCTGGTGGCCACCACGGTCGGGACGGGCCTTTTCGCCAACATGGCGACCGGCGACCAGTACCTCAGCATCGTGCTGACCGGTAACATCTACAAGCAGCTCTACAAAGACATGGGCTTTGAAGGCCGTCTGCTGAGCCGTTCCACCGAAGACTCCGCCACGGTCACCTCCGTGCTCATCCCGTGGAACACCTGCGGCATGACGCAGTCCATGGTGCTGAAAGTCCCCACGTTAGAATACCTGCCTTATTGTTTCTTCAACCTGATTTCCCCGCTGATGTCCATCACGGTGGCGTTTGTCGGGTATAAGATTTTCAGGAGGACGGATGATGAGAAAACGGATCTTTAGGATGGTGAATTGTACATTTGGATAGACTTCTTGAAGAATAAGAATACAAGATATGAACAAGGAAAAAGAAAAGAAATCGAGAGCTCCCTGGTTGACGGCGCTTCTTATCAGCATCATCGGAACAGCCATCGGCGTGGGCTTAACCTTTGCCGTCAACAATTGGATGGATAAACGTCAAAAGCAACAGACACAGCGACTGATGGCCATCATGGTGATTCATGACATCGATGAGTCGATCAACACGTTGAAAACCTTGAAGGAGCAAGTAGAAACGATGTACAATGCGACGGTGTATGTCCGAGAACATATCGACCAATTGGACTCCATGCCGAATGACACGCTGAGCTTGGCACTTGCATTCATTGTAGATGATGGTGAAGTATTCCGTTTCGACAATTCAAAGGAGAAAATCTTCCATAGCAGTCCTGACACATGGCAAAACTTAGGATGCATGAAGTTTATCGACAACGTGCAGTCTTGTTATTATAGCCGCCAGGCGTTCCAGGACATGTATAACAAAGCAAGCTATTGGCAAAGACCGGTGTCTATAAAAGTGTATGAAGAGCTGAATAATAATGACAGCAATTGGAGTGTGGAAGAAGCTCTGGGTCAATACTATACAAAATTGCGGAAACTGTTGAAGGAAAAATTGTATGATGAGCATGTGAAATTTTATATTGACTGCACACCCCAAATGTTAGGCAGTATTACAGAATTGATAAGATACTGGACTCTGGTGAACGACGAAAACAAATTCTTGATGAGCATCACCGATGAAGAGTTGGAAAACTATGTGAACAACATCAACACTAACGGAATCGCCGTAACAGCAAAGAGTCTGGCAGGAATATGGAGCTCATCATCAATGGACGAGTCGTACCAATTAGAATTCCGAAAGGACCATACTTATTCGTATGTGTCTATTGTCACTTCACCGGCAAACCTTAATTTCTCACAAGGAAAGCTGAAAAAGATATATAAAGAAGCCGGGACCTGGAAAGTAGAAAGGGACTCGTTAATCCTTAATCCTGACAGCATGGACTGTAAAGTGGATGCCAGCGACATGATTGTTCAGCCGGAAAAGCAAGAGATGTTGGACCTTTGGGTTCAAAATTATGAGATAGAGTGTTTGGCAGCCTATCAGATGAGAAACAAGGATCTTTATTGGAGAGTATGGAGTGCCCGTTTTGATGCATCGCGCGACAAACTGGAGCTGAAAAAAGGCGGAAGCACTTCGTATTACAAGCGGGAGAAATGAGGATTGTTTTTGTAGGTGGGGAGAGGTGGTGACGCGAGATTTTGTGTCTTTACAGCGTCTCGGCGATCTCCTTCGGACAGACTGCTGTTATTGCGAGCTTTTGGTCCCCTGCCGCGCCTGATTAGAAATGGTCTGTGCCCGTTTTCGTGAAACAACGAAAGCGAGGTATATCTATCTCCCCGCTGATGTCCATCACGGTGGCATTTATCGGGTATAAGATTTTCAGGAGGACGGACTCTCAAACGAGTGCGGCGACGAAATAGTAGATCATCAGTCCCACGCAGGTAAGTTTCAGCACGGTGCCGGTCATCAGTCCGACAAACGAACCGGTTCCTGCTTTCAGAGCCTGTCCGAGGGACATCCCGTTTTCGCTTCTGTTGGCGAGGATTTCGCCGGCGACGGCTCCCACGAAGGGGCCGAGCACGATTCCCCAGGGGCCGAGGAAGAGTCCGGCGATGAGTCCGATGGTGCTTCCCCACACACCGGCCTTGGAGCCGCCCATCACCTTAGTGCCCCAGACCGGTACCACGGCATCCAGAACCTGGACCACCGCGGTCACGATACCCCAGATCAGCAGGAAGCGCCAGCCGAACTGTACCTTGTTGGTGGCGTGGAGCAACCAGATTCCCCCGTACGCCAGCGGGACGCCCGGCAGCACCGGCAGGATGCACCCCACCAGCCCGGCCAACAGGCAAACAACGCCCAATATGATGAGTACGATGTCCATTGTTTTATTTCGGTTTCTTCCGGCCGTAAGACGGTTTTTGGGAGTTAATATTTCTTCACGCCGAAGTTATGCTGGCACCCTCCGCAGCGCGCGCTTCCGTGAAATAACGAAAGCGAGGTAAATGACCAACGCGTAAAGGATGGGGGCCGTGACCACCAAAGCATTCGGCATATAATCGAAAAAAGGAGAGTGATTGAATACCAAGCAATTGTATATTGGTGCGGCCGGAAGCGTGCAGAGAAGCACTGTGTATGAAAAAACAGACTGCTCTGTGAGCTCCCAGAGAATCGCTCCCGAAACACCGATCAGTAACAACGCTATGGGAAAAGCATACATCCAGCCGCTTTTCCGCTTTTTGCTCAACACCAGTGCAGGGCCAACACCACAAAACAGGGCTGCTATC
>Ga0265299_10003644_pt1 | contig 14897 bp, 35 predicted proteins | sample AusTroGonzalo_MG_4_FD_193485 | JGI IMG/M metagenome (GOLD analysis project Ga0265299, IMG submission 193485) | Bovine rumen microbial communities from tropical cattle in Woodstock, Queensland, Australia - Gonzalo_02 | ecosystem: Host-associated > Mammals > Digestive system > Stomach > Rumen ... | reverse complement strand
ACCGGAAGTTGTAAACACTAAAATTAAAGAATAAAAACTCAGATCGACCAGGGACGAACATTCGGCTATCACCCCGAACTTTACGAAACTAACCTTATCGTGCCCGTCCCTGGTCTCCCTCTCGAGGTTATTTCAATTTTATTTTATGTTCTTTGCAAAAAGCAAAAAGCTTTTCATAACGCTTGTATATGACCCTATCTACACGGTCCATTCGATTCTTCATGGCCATAAGAAATTTTGTCATGGCCAACAATTTTTCTTCATGCGTCGTGTTGGCGTCATATACCGAGTCGAGATAATGCTTGCGCTTGCCAACATTTAAAACAAGTTCAAGAACACTAGTTAGTTTTGCCATGTCCTGCTTGATTTTGTTAATTTCATCAGGTACGCCTTTAACTATCTCTTCCTCAAGATCCGCATTCATGAGTTGTGCGATAGCACTTTCCCGATGAATCTTTTTATTCAACTTTCGCAGTGCTGGCTTATCCAACGCTTCGATGATTTTCTCTTCCTGGAACATTAACGCTTCCTCTTGCTGGCCATGTTCTGGATAAAGCTTTGGTGGGTCATTCCCGTTACGACAGGTTCAGGGAGTTTAAGGCCAGTTGCTTCACGAAGCGATGCACGAGTAGTTTTGGTTAGAAAGTTTAAAAACATTTTGATTTCCTCTTGTTGATGATTTAAATATAGGTTTTGGATTCGATTTCGTAAAGGACTTTTATTTAAGATTTTTATCCAACATTACCATGTCGTTTAGTTGATTCGTCAACTGTTCGCAATAGAAGTCCTTTCTGGAATCAGAATCCAGTTTGGAAATGTCTTCGATAGTAATGGTTGATCCTCCCTGCTGGATAACGTCACCGGGGAACAAATCCCTGTACTTCACCTCATCGAGATGCTTGTCTTCAACACGGATAATAAGCATCAACTCATCGCTGACCACTACACGGCGTAAGCTGAATGAATACTCCGCCTTTCGCTTGATGGCAACGCCCTTTACCCCTTTCAACGGAAAGGGTATTGGATTGATTATCTTTCCCCCATGGATTATGACCATGTTAGACCTTTTGCTTGATTACCAGCTGATTGCCTTCAGCAACAAGCATCGGGGCGGAAAACTTTGGCTGTGGTTGTTCTACAGGTATTTCATGATGATGCGGAAAATAATGTGGATGCAAATGTTCGTTCATGTTGTTAACCTCTTGTTTATGTTCATAATATAGAAAGATATTTAGATTTTGTAAATACCAAATGTTGAAAAATTTTATTAGCTGCGATTGCGAAAGAAACTCACTTTAAAAGACTTTTTATAAAAGACTATAAATTATATTACTCTAATATAAAGAGAAGATTATGGCTCGAATATAAGCGATTATTATATGAAATAAAAGTAAAAAAGACCGCCAGCCTAAGCCAGCGGTCTCTCATCATCAGGAGGTCAACAACAACTAAATGTTATTCATCAGTTTTCAGGTGGATAGCATAAGTACCACAGGGACCGACAGTGAGATGGTCAGGAGATTCATCGATGACTTCATCTTCAGCATGTTCATTGAGTACTTTTTCCTTGATGACACTGCCCTTAACGATGTCATCGTAGTCATAACAACCGAATTCATCATGCAGCGTAATGTTCGGGAACTTTTCCAAATCCACTTTCTTGATAAATTTCTTGAGCTTCATTTTAACCTCTACTTGGAGAAATACTGGTAACGAGTCTTTTCAATCTTTTCCATCTGGGCCGGAGTCGGTTCCATGTACTTTTCATGTTCGGGAAGATTCTTCCAGTCTTCGATGTTCTTTTCTGCGGCCTTGGGTCCGATACGGTTCCAACCGTCGTGAGGACCAGCCCAATCATTCATGTCCTTCTGGTGCTGGTACTTAATAGGCGTGCAAGTTTCTTCATCAAAACCTTCTTCGTCCTGGATGATACCGTTCATCTGGGCCTTTTCCCTTGCCCGACGCTGTTGCTTGGTATCGTGTTTCCACTTCTTCATTCCTTCATGGCTGACGCAGCAGCAGGGAGACTTATAAACTTTGCGATAAGAACGACTCATAATTAACCTCGTTTTGTTCGATATTTATAATATAGAAAAAAGTCCGAACTTTGTAAACTACTTGGCCCGGACTTTTTTCTTCGGACCTGCCGGGATTAGTCAACCGGATGTGCCCAGTCGAACCAGTCGATGGAATACGTATATTCCTTACCGGTACCAACTTCCACGCACTGCCAGGGATAACGCTTCCCGCGGTCAAAGCCGGTGATGAGCATGAGCTTCGGGCGACGGTCCATGGTATAGAACTTCTTGCCGATCGGGTTGAGTTCCGGATAGCCCTGGTTCTGCATCGTCTGCATCATGGCTTCACGGTCCCACTTGTCCATGCGAATGTTGCCGTTACCGTCCGATTCAAAGACGTTCACCTTGTAGTTGAAGGAATTGCTGTCGAAACTGCAACCGGCTGTACGAACGACCATGTTGTGAGATTCGGCCCATGCCTTGATCATGGCGTCGAATTCGTGGTGAAGAGTCTGTGCTTTCAGTTTGTCCATATTGTAACCTCGTAGATGATTGTTTTCGTTGTACTGTAAATATAGCTAATTCCGAAGATTTCGTAAGCTAAAAGATTTAGTTTTTTTCCTTCGGATCGCCCTTCGCGAAGAGTTCATACATCTTAGGATTAGTGAATACAGCTGCCAGTGCGACGGACCCGATGATAATTCCCAGCGTTGTCATATTAACCTCCGTGATATATCAATAATATAGAAAAAATATCGGAAGTCGTCAATAGATTTATTCCGATATTTTTCTACAGAATTGCATTAGATGTCATCGAGGCCAAGAGCCTTCGCGTCCTGATACATCTCGTCGTACTTCGTTTCTTCGATGTAGACCGCTTTCACGTAGAGAACAGTGTGAGCAGCGAACAGTTTCTTCTTGCCCTTCTTCCACTGTTTGATGTCGTCGTTGTCAGCAACCTGGTTGTCAACATCTACCTGCTGGTCACAGTCGAAACGGATTTCGTCCTTGAGGTCCGGGTCTTCGAAGATGCCCCAGAAGCCTTTTATCTTGGTCTTGTCTTCGTACAGGTACTTTTCGTTGACCGTGGCGAGCAGCGAACTGAGACTGTCAAAATCAGTGAGTTCGACTACCGGGCAGATTTCGCGAAGACTCCAACAGTTGACGAAATCACCTTCGCCATGCTGGTAATCGTCTTCGTGAACGTCCGTGTTGCAGTGCGTAATTTTATAAATCTTTTTCATAATTAACCTCTCTTGTTGATAGTTATAATATAGAAAATCTAATTATACTTGTCAACAAGAAAAGTTAGAATTATTTTTTCGAAGATTCCTGCAGTCTTAACTGACTCTGACGGTAGTGGTACGCACCTAGGATTCGGATGGATTCTTCTTTCGTGAACCGGCACAGAATAGTCTTAGAAGACATTCGTCTTAATCGAACCTTACCGTTATAAAGTTCAAGAGCTACAAGACGATAATCGTCGCCACGACGATAGAATTCATCGGAGATTAACATGAATTCACCCATGTCGCCGACGTATTTGTTTTCGCTCGCGAGCTTCATAGCGATGTTAAAGTCGCGTTCGTGGTCAGTCATCTTCAAGATCTTATTGCACTTAACCGCTTCCTGACATGCATGTTCAAGCTTTTCTTTGTACTCGTCGTCAAACATCGCATAGGTCATGTCGGGATGGACTTCCTTAATCGTCGGATTCAAAAGTTTTTCGTCGTCATAGCGGAAGTTAAAGCCTTTAGCAGCAGTATATTCACGGTCCTGGTACACGAAGGCAATATGTTTGCCATCCTTCCACAAAAGTCTATGTCCTTGACAATTCCAATAGCCTTTCTTCGTAACCCAAAACAGTGCACAGGACAGTTGGTCTTGTCTGACTTCGAGTTCCAACTGGCCGGCAAACTTACGCTTCACGGCTTTAATAAGTTCAACAGCTTTATCGTGAGTGAGCATTTCCATATTATTAACCTCTTGTTAACCCTCCAGAGCCTTAGCGATTTCGTCATGAAGTTCGTTGAATTCTTCTTCGGTTCGCGGGCTGAAACGTTTTCCGGTCTTGAGCTCACCGACCGTGACACAATCACCGTGCATGATCTGCGTGCGATAAATCTTACCGGTCATGGATTCGACCGTGATGAACATGCCGAATTCGCCGTTCTTTTTCTTCGTCACGTTATGGACTTTGTGGACCGGGTAGAAAATCGAATTTACAATGACTTGAACTTTTTTCATATTAACCTCTTGTTGATACTTATAATATAGAAACTTCTGAAGCTTTTGTCAATAGAAAAGATTAGATTATTTTCTACAGGTTTTCTACAACCGGAATATAAGTTCTACATCTTTCAATATTGAAACGTATCTTATCGAGTAGTTCAAACGGCTCGTGAGAACCAGGAGCATAGTTTTCTTTCAACATCTCGGCCTTATAGAATTCTTCACCCGTCTCACTGTCGTAAATAGTGAGTCTTTGGTCGTAATCACCTCTTTCAGAATGTGGAGGAGCGGTCATCACGGCAGGTTCGGCAAACGTAATGTAAGGATCTATTACCGTGTTGGGCGTTATGTCTGCTGGCTTGACTGTCGTTAAAATGCTGAATCCATACCACATGTCATTGACCCGGATATGTCTCAACGGATAATGAAAAGATCCTTGAACCGATCCCTTCTTGCCGCGGTTGTTAACATATCGATTCAGCCATTCTATTTTAAGTTGTACGCTCATGTTTATAATATAGTTAATTCCGAAGATTTTGTAAATAAAAAACCCGCGGAAAATTATCCGCGGGCTATCATCAGGAGGTTAACGTAAATTCTTTTTCTGTTTCCATTCCTTGTAGTATTCGGGCCAGTTCCTTCTGAACTCTTCTGCGTTGTCCTTAATCCACTTGATGACGAATTCATCCCCAGGGTCACGGCCGATTTTCTCACCCCATAACCATTTGGCAACTTCTATCGCATCTTTTTGCGCATCCATGAAGTCCTTGAATTCTTCTGGTCCCATCTCCTCTTGCATATTTTATTTATTCTTTCGCTGAAGCTCGTCCCATTTCCTTCTTAAATCTTCCCAGCTCTCTTCTACTAAATATATGTTCATTTCACCAACTCCAAACGTTAAATTTCCCAAATGAAAGCATTCTCACCGTTCTCTCGACGAGACTTGCACTGCTTGTCCAGGCTGTCGTAGCCCTGTTCATCAGCCGTATCAATCTTGTTCAAGCCGTTGTTGTCACGCACATAAAGGATGTAAGTTCTTTTTCTCATGTTTTAACCTCTTGATTAAAATATAGAAAACCGGAACTAAATCGTAAACATATTTAGCCCGGTTTTTATTTTCAAACTTACTGCTGGCAATCGTCGTAGTTATCGCACCAAGTTTCAACAAGGTCAAAGCTTGTCTTAACGCCAGGGATAAACTTGCGAACAGTCATAGCTTCTGCTTCAGTCATTTCCTTAGCGTCAAAGACTGCTCTGAACACGTCTTCACCATTGATTACGACATCAACTTGATCGTCATCAGTATAGAAGGTCACTTCAAACTGCCAGTTGCTGCGCTTCTTCATCTCGTTCATGTATGTTTCGCGCTGACGTTCGGTGACGATGCAGAAATCTTTGCGTTCAGTCTTGCCAAAGAATTCAGAGTTGATAAAGTAAAATTTAGACATATTAACCTCTTGTTGATGATTATGCTTTAAATATAGCTAATTCTGAACTTTTCGTAAACTAGAATAAAAGAGATTTTTAATCTCAGTTATCCCAGTCGAGCTTGAACGTCATGCCAGTGGTCACACGGTCGATTTTACCTGACTTCAAGTCCACGTGGCACTTGTAGACGGGTTCGATACCAGTGATCGTCCTGTATTCGTGTCCTTCATTGATTTCAACGTTGAGTTCCATGTCCATGAGCTCCGGATGTTCAGCAAGAGCGTTCATGAGAGTGGCTGCGATGTTTCCGAATGTGACTTTTTTCATGTTAACCTTCCTTGTATGACTATAATATAGTAAATTATACCATAGTCGTACACAAGAAAAGTTTAGAATTTTTCTACGGGATTACTTCATACTTATCCTCCGGAAGGATAGCGATCCCTCCCCATGTTCCGTGAAGTTCACCCAGTCCGCCGATGTATTCTACTACACCAGTCTTACCGATGAGTTTCTGCTCTGAAATCGGCAAAGTACCGTCACTGTCAGGCTGGAACCCGAGAATTCGAATCTTGTCACCTACTTTGGCCATGTTAATCATCCTCCTCTTCATCACCCTCTATGAGGGATTCGGTTTCGTCGAGACAATCAAAACAGATATGATTGTAGCTCTTGTAGTTTCTTTCTTCGTAGTCCTGTTGGACCTTTTCGCTGTAGTGTTTAGAGATTTCGTCTACACAACATCCATCTCTGCTACATCCACAGGCAGCACAACGACCGTAAGCCATTAGCATTCCTCCTTTAGCCAGTTTTCAAACTGTTTCTTGACCGTTTCGACCTCGGGAAGATTTCCACCCATCCATCCTGTCTGGATTTCAAAACTTCCATCTTCCAGTTCGTCGATAAACAGGGCACAGAGACCGTTGATGTCGTAATAGTTGTCAAACCGTTCGTAGGCATGCTCGACATGCTTACGGTCAGCCCCAGTAATCTTAATTGTCAAATCCAAATCTACACTTACATTCATGTTTTAACCTCTTGTTTATATTCTTAATATAGAAAAATCTGAATAAGTTGTAAATAGTTTAATCCAGATTTTTCTTTACGGATTAGCCGGCGAGCCTATTGATAGCGTCGATTGTATCTTTCTGCTTGGCCAGACAGTTCCGAATTTTACACCTTTCGAACTTCGCAACCACTTCCTTAATGCTTTCGTCGCTAAACCACTTGTAAGCATTGAAGCCACAGGTATAGTCATTGTCACAGTGGTTGAGGATTTCAATCTCGTTGAAGATTTCCTTATTTCCACGCTTACCGATGTATTCGGGCTTGAATTCGCTCTGGAAACGATAGACAAGAAAGTCACCACAGCCGTACGGACGACGAGTCAGGTAGAGCTTGTGTTCCTTCAAAAGCTTCAGCCTCCACTCGAAAACAGTCATCGTCGACGTTGCTGCTCGAGCTTCAAATTGTTCTTTAGTCATTTTAGCCATATTAACCTCTCTTGTATGTCTATAATATAGTTAATTCCGAGGTTTTTGTAAAGAGGTTTTATTTAGATTTTTTCTTCATCTTTGCCTGCTGCTGGTCATAAAGTTCTTTCATCTGCTGGCGAAGCTCGATAACAAGAACACGCAGTTCTTTAATCTCGGCACGTAACTGGGCGTTTTCTTTCTTGAGCTGATCGGTCTTGTTGGTACAGACCTGGACTGCATAGTGAACGCCGGTATTTACCTCTTCCTTGGCGATTCTTCGAGCCGTTGCCGAGCCGATCGCGAAAGAATTGACCGACAAGGCTAGCATCAGGATAATTGCGAGTTTCTTCATGTTTAACCCCTTGGTTGCGGCATCCAAGCCATCCAATCATCGACAGAAATGGGTTCAACACCTTGTTCTTCGCCCAAATCCATCATTGCGAAAAGCCTTTCAGCACTGTTCATTGTTGACCAATAGCTTCTGATTGCACGTTCAAGTTCAGACATTTATTAACCTCTCGTTTATGTTCATAATATAGGAAAATAAATGGAAGTTGTAAATATAAAAAGAGTAGAAAATTTAATCTATTGCACAACCGATATAAACATCATTTAAAGACTCTTATTTAAATGGCTTATAACTTATACTCTTTTATTAAATAAAGCCTATATAACTCAAATATGGACGAATAATAAAGTATTTTTAATGAGGATATAAAAGAAAAAGACCCGCGGTTTTACCCACGGGCCTCTCGAGGTTAACATTAAACTTAATCGTCAGACTCTTCTTGATACTCTTCTTCCTCTTCTTCCTCTTCTTCGTCGCCCGTTTCGACAACTTCTTCACCAACCATGATGTTCCCGTCGTCGACATAAACCCTGAACGTACCCGTATCGTCCGTGACGAGATTGACTTCATGAGCATCTTCACAGACCCATCCCAAACCGTCACGGAAGTTTTTCTCTTCGTCGCAGAATTCGAGAGGAATCACTGCGAGACAGCCTGCATCGACACCATACGAGGCATGATTGCCACCATAACATCCGTCACCATAGGCCGTAGAGTCGACCAACATGATTTCCTTTCCTTCGTAGACGAACTTACCGTCGTTGCAGAAATGACCTTCTGTCTTTTCCCTTTCTTCACCCCATTCAATCCACTTGTCGTAGAGGTCTTCCTTGAGGGCATAGCAAGGATCGCCAAAATAAAATCCATTCGGGCAGTTGATAGATTCGTTGATACCGCTTGTATTAGCCATTTGATTAACTCCTGTTGAATTGTTTATGCTTATAATATAGCTAATTCTGAACTTCTTGTAAAGGTTTTTATTAAGGATTTTTATTTCAATGCTTCCAGCGTAGTTTCGATACTGTCCGCGTACTTTTCTTGGTCAAACCTCTTGCAGAACAGAGCAATGTCCTCGTCAGTGATCAGATCGCCAGTCAGGTAGAAATTTTCGTGGTTTGCATCTCTCATGCTCATCGCGAACCCATAGCGAATTGCTTCGTCACCACGAAAGCTGAGGCGAGAACCACCCGTTTCAGATTCGATAAACGGCATCTTGTTATCCGGGCGAACAATCTTATTGCGGGCCAGGCTCTCAACGATGTCGTCGCACATGTTAAGTTGCTTGCTGGGCTTAAAGTAGATTCTTACGCAACGATAGTCCATTATAACCTCTTGTTTATGCTTATAATATAGCTAATTCCGAAGATTTTGTAAATGATTTTTATTTGGATTTTAATCTTCGGTTGCGCTAAGTGCGGCCTTCAGGAACTTAGGGCCTTTTTCTTCGACCAGCTTGGTGAACAGTTCAATGCTCGACATAATCCCTTCGTTATGCCTGCCGACAATCAAGGCGTTAAGTACGTCTTCGTCAGACGCCTTACCGTCGAGCATATTGTTGATAATGAGGTCGGGAATGACACTGTTCCAGCTTGAGCACAGACTATTGTAGAGGTTAGACAGGCAGAATAAGTTGGAACTGCGGTCCTTTCTCATTTCAGCATACTTGATGATGTTGTTGGTGAATTCGTTGATACGTTCTTGAAGATTCATGTTTAACCTCTCTTGTATACTTATAATATAGTTAATTCTGAACTTTTTGTAAGCATAAAGAGAGGATAATTTTTACTTCAGCGTGGCCAGAGTCTTGCGATGTTCGTTATAAGTATCGGTCACAACCTTCAAGGCCTGGACCTCATCCTTAAACTTCTTAGTCCTGTCCACGATGAATTCCAGGGACCCGTCCTTCTTTTGCTTCACCTGATAGACGAGAAACTTGTTCACCTTGTTTCCATCACTCAAAGTTTTGCGAATTTCGAATTCGATACGCATTGCAGGCTTTGCTCCGCAATCGTTCCAGAAATAAATCATGTTTTCGTTCGCGTCGTTGGGAATCGCTTTCACGAAATTATCGACATACGTCTGGCTGGTCTTGAGGAAGTCGACAATGTTGGTATAGGCCTTGATTGCGGAACCAAAGGCGTTGTTGATGGACGTTTCTGCAGGGAATGTTTTAATCATAGTTGTTTCTCCGGTTGATAATTATAATATAGAAAAAACCAGAATGATTGTAAGCATTTTCCAATAGGATTTTTATTTCAACTTGTCCACCGCATCCAATGCCTTGGCATGGTTATAGTACGGAAGGATCTTGTCGTCGAACAACGTGTAAAGGTCATCATTCGTCGTACCACGCTTGATGTTAATCTCACTAACCAACTTTCCGTTGTCATAGAAGGAAATACGTTGGTCAGACTTAAAGCGTGCATATACGAATTGAGGTTCAAAATACGTAGAATACGTAGTATACCAAAAGGTAATGATATGACGTTCTTCTGCCCCGACATCCAAAGAACACTGGCCAACTTCCCGGATGGGCTTGTTAAACACCACCTTCTTACCGACACGAACCTTTATATAAACCATCGTTTAACCTCTTGTTATATCAATAATATAGAAAAATCCGGACTAATCGTAAACGATTTAATCCGGATTTTTTATTTACGAATTACCCGAAGATAACTTCTTGGGCTTTCCGTTCACGATAACGTTTCAGGCCTGCTGCCATTGCAACGTCACTGTAGTTCTTCTTTTCTTCGATAGCATTCTTGATGTGCTCGCGAATGTTCGAAGGCTTGATGTAGCCCTTGCATCCCCATGCTTTCTTCCAGTATTCATGGCTCATGCCGTGGCCGATCTGACGGTAAGCGATGTCGCTGAGCTTGTGGAACAGAGCCGCATCAGACAAGTCGCTGAACATCGGAGCATAGTTTTGAAGAACTTCTTTAGAATTCATATTAACCTCATGGAAAATTGTGATTGAAACATTCAAATCACGTTGTAAATATAGAAAATTTAGAACTAATCTTAAACAAGAAAAAGACGAGATTTTTCACTCGTCTTTCCCTGCTGGCTCGTTCACCAGCGTCCATCCATCGTCACTTTTTAATCGAATCAACTTTGTCTTTCACTGCATTCTTGGCTTCAGCGAATTTCTTCTTATTTGCTTCCCTTATATCTCCGACTCTCGCAGATACACTGGACTTTACGCTATCGACAGTCTTTGACGTGCCACTCTTGACCGAATCAACTGTCCTTCCCGTAACGGACTTGACTGAATCGACTGCTTCAGAACCCAGGCTCTTGGCATCCTTTGCCATGTCCTTCGCTCCGTCGGCGAACGTATCAGCTACGGAAGAGACAAGTTCACTGGCCTTGTTTGCCACCTTGTCCGCGTTGTCGTTGTCACCGGTCAAGCCTCGATAGACAGTATAACCGCCGACCGCGAGAAGACCGATAAGAATGATTGCACCAATGAATTTAATCATGTTTTTACCTCTTTGTGTTGGTTTGTTTATACTTATAATATAGAAAGTTTGGACCGTTTTGTAAAGAAGATTATTAAGAATTTTTCTTTCAGTTAGTCCAGGATGTTCTTTTCCTTGCCCAGGTTCTCGATGCATTCCATCGTGTACTTGCGGTCACGGCGTTTTTCGCACCACTTACTGAACTTAATTCTTGCCGGTTCAGTCCAGTACCACAAGAGCTTCAAGCCGATGCGGGCGAAGAGGATCAGCACGACGATAGTCAGGATGCAGCCAGAAACGATGCGGAGCTTAGCATATTCCAGGGCCATAGAATCGGTTACGAGAAAGTCAAGCATTGTTTAGTCCTCCAGGAAAAGGTTTTTGATAGTTTCGTAAATGTACTTATAAGTACCGCCAAAGTCTTTAATCGCTTTGTTGTCGTCAAGACAAATTAAAGTCTTAGTCTTCAGGTTGTAAGCGTTTGTTGTATCGGTACCATACACCTTGCCTTCACGGTTTTCGAATACTCGCGAACCAGAACCATACTTGATTTCGATACGCTTATAGTCTTTGAGAAGCTTCGGGCTAAGGTTGAAAGTGTTCACCGGGCCGATAAAAGACACGTTCTGTTCCATCGGGTCCCATTCGAATTCGTTGAAACACATGACGGATTCTTTATTGTTTTGTTGAGTTGTAATAAGAACCATTTAATAACCTCTTGTTTATATTCTTAATATAGGAAAAATCCAGACTTTTGTAAGTCTGGATTATTAGATTTTTTCTTTCGGTTCACCTTATTAAATTAGTCATTAATCAATAAACCAAGTTACAGAAAATATTGTAGGTATAATCATACCAAAAATTATTAGTAATACTGCAATAATTCCGCCAAACAATTCGTTTTCAAATTTGTTTAATTCTATTTTTATTAATATGGCCATACAAATTGCATTTGCAAAAATATAAAATATCAATAAGTTATTTCCAGTAGTACCCGGACTTGTTTTAAGTAAATAATGAAATTCATGACCATCATATGCATGGAACTCTGGATAAATCATTTTTGCTTGTTCATTTGCAAATTTACGTGCCTCTATTTGCCAAGCTTCACGATTTATATAGCCTTCAGTCCATACAGTATCTTTTTTATAACTTGCAATATAATAATCATCTATTACCCATTCTTTTTCTGGTTCACATATCAATTTACCGTTATATTTTCTTTCACATTCTAGTCTGCCTGTTCTTTTATAATGCCCTAATTCTCCATATTCTGGAGTTTTGTTTATCTTTTTAACTTTACGTAAAGCTGTATCATGTGTAGTTATCCAAACAGGTATTAATGAATCTACAGCTTTTTCACGTTGAATTGCTATTAATGTATCATATGATGCTTTAGCTAAATCATATTCGTTTTTATCTTTTTCATATATGTATGTTTGATATTTAAATATACCAGGAATGATTTGTAAACATACAATGATTATAAGAATCGGAATAATAACTTTTTTCATAAATCCTCTCTTGTTTATATTCTTAATATAGAAAAAATCCAGACTTTTGTAAGTCTGGATTATTAGATTTTTTCTTTCAGGTCAGCTTAACTCTTTTTCTTGTCCTTTTTAACGAGGTACAACTTCTTTTCGAGGCTTTCCTTGTTCTTCGCGATGCGACGTTCGAAGGATTCAATCTTTTTATCGGACTTTTCGATTTCTGCGAGGAACTGCTTGTGCATGCAGGTCTTAAGCTTCTTGTCCTTACATGCGGCGACATCCTTGGCCATGTTCTGGTACAAACACAGGTTCTTGATTCGTTCCTTGGCGAGCAAAACGCTTGTATTCGCGAGCGTGACTTCAACATGGAGACGTTTCATGTCGGCAAGTTCTTCAAATTCGTTTCGCGGCATAGACATACTCCACGGGGTAAGCTTTAGTTCCACATCATGAGGAATATCCTTGGGGATAGCGTTCTTGTACTGTTCTTCAAATTCCTTCTTTGTGATTTCGGTAATGGTCACAGTTCCATAGTTTTCGAGGTCAAACAGCCGGATGATACTATTTCCCTGCTTGTTGGCATCCATAATGCTCTTACAGACTGAACGACTGTTGCCGGCCTTAACAGAATACATGTCGCCGTTGAATACTACGTTATAATAACATCCTTCGATAAGCTTTTTCCCGGCGGTCTTTACAACCTTTACATCCTTGACTTCATAGAAGTCAGATGACTGGCCTTGGCTCGATACTCGAATGCAATGGCCATCAAACAGCTTGTAGAATTCTTTCATGTACTTAAGCTTAATTCCACGCTGCTTGTCCATAATGCTGTTGCGTTCTTTGTTAAACTTTTTCGACCCTTCTTCAGTACCGTCACAGTGGAGGTTAAATACTTCTTTACCCGTTGCCTGGTATTCTTCCTGCATCTGGTTGAGCTTGGTGACGTCGACGTTCTTGGACTTGATTTTAATCATTTATTCCTCTTGTTGTTTGATATTCTTAATATAGAAAAATTCAAATGTATTGTAAATGATTAGTCTAAGTTTTTTACGGCTCGGAGTATCTCATTGTTATAGGCAATCGCCGCAAGTTTCATACGTAAGTTCTCAAATGTCGGATCATCGTCCTTATAATGACTCTCCGCCTTCTTGCACGATGTACTTGGGTAATAGTCCCACGAAACTATGCCCATTACTGGAATAAGCTGGTACGCAACACCGTTATGTTTTGTCTGGTAGTAAATACCGAAACTGTCCGTCTCGGACATCTCTTTATTGACGTTCGTAATCGTGCGATCGGTTACGCGAACGATTTCCGACTCGTACAAATCTAGAAAATCGTTGTGAAAATGTATAGTAATAACGCCCATGTTTTTATTCCAGGTTGTAGCAGATGCACTTGTCGAGCATGCACATATCGAACTTGTCTGTCGTAAATTCGGTTTCTTCCGCGATATTGTCGTAGATTACGACTTTCACGGTCCACGGAATCTCAAATCCGTTGTGATGGCGATGGATCAAGAGCTGCAACAGGTGTTCCTTGAGCTCTTCCTTACAGCCATTCGTGAAGTCGAACATGCAGACGAATTCCTTTCCCTGGCGGTAGTTGATCAGTTCGCGGAGTTCATGAAGGAACAGTTCATCCTGGTAGGCCATGTCGATAATGACACATTCCTTGGCTGCCTTGTCCGAAAACTGCTTGATAGTGTCACAGACCCCGATACCGTGCAAGTCAGGCTTCTTGCGAATAATCAACGTATGGTAATCGAACGGTGTAAGGGACATAACGGTGGCGAATTGTTCTACTTTCATATTAACCTCTTGTTTATATTCTTAATATAGAAAAAGATTTAGAAGTTGTAAGCCTTAATTAAATAGATTTTTAATTCAATACACCCAGTATCTTATCCATGTCCCGGTTATACTGTGCGGCAAAATAATTCCTTCTCCAGGCACCAATATCATTCTTTACCAGCAAGAACCCGGCGAGCAAAGAGAACAATTTGTCGTCGTTGTCCACATATTGAAGGGAAACAGCACCAGGAAACATTTGTCTTACGAGTACCTGGAATTCATTGTCTTTCATGGCCGTATGTCCCCAGTCGTCGCTATAACAACCATGATAATATCTTAACACTAATTCGTTTTCGATTCCGGTGTTGTCCCAGTCCGCCATACCGATTTTGACGTTGAAAATACCATTTTTATCTTCCCAACAGTCAAGTCCAAGTTCTTTAGCAATTTGTTTAATGTTCAGTATTAACCTCATATTCTAAATATAGTTAAATATCCAAATGTTGTAAATAGAAAATACGATAAAATAAAAAGACGGGCGATCCCGTAAGATCGTCCGCCCAATCAACTAGAGGTTAAACTCTACATGTTGGAAGCAATGAACACTTCGATACGCTGACCTGTAGGATTGGCCTTGAGCAT
>Ga0265299_10003642_pt1 | contig 14898 bp, 13 predicted proteins | sample AusTroGonzalo_MG_4_FD_193485 | JGI IMG/M metagenome (GOLD analysis project Ga0265299, IMG submission 193485) | Bovine rumen microbial communities from tropical cattle in Woodstock, Queensland, Australia - Gonzalo_02 | ecosystem: Host-associated > Mammals > Digestive system > Stomach > Rumen ... | reverse complement strand
TAGTTCACTGTCCGACCAGTATGGAATGCTGTTGGAGATGAACGATGCTGCTGATTTCCGTTTCAACACCCCTTGGAAGTTTGGCCTCTCTGCAGGCCATACCATTGGCAACGTGTTGGCTCTGGGTGCCAGCTATGAGTATGCTGACTATTCAACGAACGATATGCGTGCCATTACCAGTTCGGGTTACGACTGGTATGGCTACTACTACGACAATAGCGACAGCGATCCCGTCATGAAGGCGCATGCACAGCGTACATTGAAGGGCGTGTCAACCTTCAAGGTGGGTGCAGAGTATAAGATTGATAAGAATATTGCATTGCGCATGGGTTACAATTATGTGTCGCCGATGTACAAATCGGATGGTGTGCGCGACCTGACACTCGACTCGCCAGGCTGCATGATGGCTTCGACGACAGACTATACCAACTGGAAATCTACCAATCGCCTGACGGCTGGTGTAGGTTTCTATTTCGACGACTTTCGCATTGACCTAGCATACCAGTACCAGATGCGCGAGGGTGATTTCTATCCCTACATGAATGGCCTTTCGGGTTATGACGGTGTCGAGACGGTGACCAACGTTTGCAATCCTGTTAATGTCAAGGATAACCGCCATCAGCTGCTCTGCACATTGACATACAGCTTCTAATCTACTTCAGCAGGTCGGGCCGGAGACGGCGTGTACGGTCGAGGGCCTGCTCCAATTCCCACTCACGAATTTTAGCCTCATTGCCTGAAAGCAGGATATCGGGAACTTTCCAGCCTTTGTAGTCGGCAGGACGGGTGTAAATGGGTGCTGCGAGAAGGTCGTCCTGAAAACAGTCTGAGAGGGCGCTTTGTTCGTCGCCAATAACACCTGGTACGACACGCACGATGGCATCGGCAATCATGGCTGCAACGAGTTCGCCGCCGGTGAGCACGAAGTCGCCAATGGAGATTTCGCGCGTGATGAGATGGTCGCGCACGCGCTGGTCGATACCCTTGTAGTGGCCCGCAAGAATGATGAGGTTTCCTTTGAGTGACAGCTCGTTGGCGATATGCTGGTCGAAGCGTTCACCGTCGGGTGATGTGAAGATAACCTCGTCGTAGTCGCGCTCGGCCTTCAGGGCGGTAATGCAGCGGTCAATGGGTTCACATTGCATGACCATGCCAGCTGAGCCGCCATAGGGGTAGTCATCGACGCGGCGCCATTTGTCGAGGGTGTAGTCGCGCAGATTGTGGAGACGGATTTCAGCCAGTCCTTTTTTCTCGGCACGGGCCAGTATGGATTCGTGTACGAAACCCTCAAGCATTTCGGGTAGTACGGTGATGATATCGATTCTCATTGAACTTTGAAGATTGATGTTTGAACTTTGAAGTTAGTGATTACTCTTGGGCGTAGAAGTCGCGAATGCGGTCGATGTATTGTTCGCCGACGGCACGGCCGGCTTCATAGACTCGGCGCATCCGGTCCGGGTCGTGTGAGATGTGGCCGATGGGTATCTGCTCTTCGGGACGGATGACGAGACAGCGTCCCAACCGTTCGGCATTGGCGACATACTCGAGTTGGTAGTTATACATCAGATGGCGTTCATCAAGGGCCCGTATCATCTGCGGATATTTGCGCAGCGACAGACGCATGAGCGGCATCAGGCGGAGATGCTCCTTCCGGTAACCCAAGGGCTGGGTCAGGATGACCACATTACGACGGATACCTTGACGCTCGAAATATTCCAGGGGTATGGAATCGCTGACACCGCCGTCGAGCAGTTTGTACCCCCCGACATGGACAACCTTCGACGCCAGCGGCATGGATGCCGAGGCCCGTAGCCACTCCAACTCGTCATGGTCGACATGGTCTATCTCGTGGTAGACCGCCTGACCTGTCTCCACGTCGGTGCAGACAATGGTGAACGTCATGGGGTTCTGTTGGAAAGTCTCGATGTCGAAAATGTCATATTCGTAGGGCACTACATGATAGCCGAAACGGGCATTGAAGTAGTCGCCGCTGGTAATTAGGGACTTGATGCCGCTGTAGCGTGAATCACGGGCGAAGCGGGTGTTGTAGCGAATGGAACGACCAATCTGGTGCGACTTGTAGTTGCAGCCGAACGCCGCCCCTGCCGACACACCGATGAGTGCATCGGGACGGATGTCGTGTTCCATCATTACGTCCGTCACACCTGCCGTCCACAGACCGCGCATGGCTCCGCCTTCGAGTACCAGTCCCCGCTTCATTCTTTTATCGGTTGTCAATGTATTCGTATTGCGAGCTGCTGTATTTCTCGCGCGGAAATTTAAACAGGTCGTCGGAGATGCCGCCCACCTTGACATTGCTGATCTTGATGGTGGTGTGGAAAATGCCCATTTTGATACGCACGCTGATGGGGTAGCGTGTCTTCTTGTCGAGCAGGCAGCGTGCCTCCTTGATGCCCTTGACGCCCTTTTTGGCCTTCAGCGTGATGTAGTAACCCTCTTGAGAGTCCTTGATGCTGTAAGTGTAGTTATCGGGCGAGAACTTGAACTTAGTGGCATATTTGTCGCGCTCATCGGAATGGGCATCATAGATAACTATTCTATTTTTCTTCCTTTCAAGGCGGTAATAAGTGACGTCGTCGTTCCAGGCGACATACTTTTCGTCAATGAACTTGCTTTTCTTTCCTTTGGTCCAGATGGTGCCCTGGGTCTTGTAGATGCCGATGATATTGACGTTGTACGTAAGCTGTGAACCCTTCTCGCCATAGATCATGCGGTAGGTCTCCATAAACATCCGGCGGGCCTGCTGGGCGTTGGGAGTCTCTTTCTCCTGAGCCTGCAGTGCCTGCGAACCCCACATGAGAGCCATCATGAATAGTATGATTCTATACATATCGAAAGTCTGTTGTCTTTTAGTCTTTCTTGCGCTTCAATACTAGATATTTGGGCAGCTTCTGCCATTTCCCGTTCTTGGGGATTTTCAGCGTACTGCCTTTCAGCTGGTGTAGCACGTAGGTCGTGTCATTATGACAGAACAGGGAAGCCTGGAGGTCCTCGCTGCCATAGTCGTTGATGAGCGATATTTCAGCCTCGTTGACTTTCTTGATTTTGCAGGAGGTAATGACCCAACAGAAAGAGTTGTGGAGTTTGCCCAGGAATCCGGGCAGTTTGCCGTAGAGGGGTTGCCCGGGCACCTCGATGTCCTGATCGTAGAAATTGATGCGCAGGTAAACATCGTACTCATTATTATATAGGTACGCGCGAAAAGTCTGCATCTCATCCTGCGAGAAAAGCGTTGTACAACAAAGTTGTATCAGGAGCAGCAAGAGTATTCTCGTCATTGTCTTTTGTCGTGATATTTTTAATTTGAGTGGCAAAGGTACTAAATCTAAATCAATAAATTACTGATTTGTAGAAAAATAAATGTAAAAAGAAGGTTGTTTTTAGTTTTTTTTAATTAACTTTGCAACCTGAAATACATGTATTAATATGGGAAAAAACTATTTAAAGCCTGATTACATCTTCGAGTCGAGCTGGGAGGTATGTAATAAAGTAGGTGGCATTTACACCGTACTTTCTTCACGTGCGAAGACTCTTCAGGATGAAATGAAGGACCATATTATCTTCATTGGTCCTGATTGCTGGAAGGAGAAAGAAAGTCCCTATTTCAAGGAAGATAGCGCACTCTTTGCCAAATGGCAATGGGAGGCTAAGGAACAAGGGCTGAAGGTCAGGGTAGGCCGTTGGACTGTTCCCGGGGAACCCATAGCAGTTCTGGTGGACTTTACCCCATATTTTGAGCAAAAGGATAAAATCTACGGCTGGCTGTGGGAAAACTACGGCGTCGACTCGTTACATGCTTATGGCGATTACGACGAGGCTTCGATGTTCTCGTATGCCGCAGCGCTGGTGACAGAGAGTTTCTACAACTCTTGCCTCTTACCGCTCAACTCTCAACACTCACCTCTCAATGTCATCTACCACGCCAATGAATGGATGTGTGGACTGGGAGCGCTGTACATTAACAATAAGCTGCCTCAGATTGGTACTGTCTTTACGACACATGCCACGAGTATTGGTCGCTCGATAGCCGGCAATATGAAACCCCTGTACGACTATTTGTTTGCATACAACGGTGATCAGATGGCTGGCGAGTTGAATATGCAGTCGAAGCACTCGATAGAGAAACAGACCGCATGGTATGTGGACTGCTTTACCACAGTGAGTGATATTACCGCCAAGGAATGTGTGGAACTGTTGGATAAGCCCGTCGATGTGGTGCTGCCTAATGGTTTCGACGACAGTTTCGTGCCTAAGGGTGCTCAGTTTACGAAGAAGCGCAAGGCTGCCCGCAAGCGCTTGCTGGAAGTGGCCAATGCACTGCTCGGCGAACAGTTGGGTGATGACACGCTGATTGTGTCGACCAGCGGACGCTATGAGTTCCGCAACAAGGGTATCGATGTCTTTGTGGAAGCCATGAACCGCCTGTTGCGCGACCGCGACCTGAAGAAGAAGGTGGTTGCCTTTATTGAGGTTCCCGGTTGGGTAGGGGAGCCCCGCAAGGATTTACAGGAGCGACTGGCAAGCGGTAAACAATACGACGGTCCCTTGGAAGTTCCTCAGGTAACCCACTGGCTGCATAATATGAGTCACGACAACGTGCTGAGCATGCTGAAGTACTATGATATGCACAACCGCAAGGACGAGAATGTGAAGGTCATCTTCCTGCCCTGTTATCTGGATGGCAAGGACGGCATCCTCAACATGAACTACTATGACGTAGTGCTGGGCAACGACCTGTGCATCTATCCTTCGTACTATGAGCCGTGGGGATATACCCCGCTGGAGGCGATAGCTTTCAAAGTCCCCTGTATTACCACCGATCTGGCTGGTTTCGGACTCTGGGCCAATAAGGTGTTCGGCCACTATGGCGAACTGAAGGATGGCGTGAAGGTCATTCACCGTACGGATTATAACTATTCGGAAGTGGCAGATGCTATCAAGGACACTGTGGCAGCCTTCTCGGCAATGAGCCAGAAGGAGGTTGACGAGTGTCGTAAGAAGGCTGATGCTCTGTCGAAAAAAGCTCTGTGGCGTAACTTCATTGAATACTATCATGAGGCTTACGATATCGCTCTGCGTAAAGCAGAGGAAAGGAAATAACAATTCAAACATATATTTGATAGATTATGAAAATTAAAGCAGATTATGCAAATGCTCCGCAGTGGAAGGAACTGACCGTGAAGTCGAGCCTTCCCGAGCAACTTAAGTGTTTGGACGAGATTGCCCACAACATGTGGTGGGTGTGGAACTACGAGGCTCGTGACTTGTTCCGTGACCTCGACCCTGAGATTTACCATGATGTAAAGCATAATCCAGTGATGTTGCTGGAACGTTTGAGTTTTGCCCGCAAGGAGGAAATCCTGAAAGACAAATCATTGATGAAACGCGTCAAGGATGTCTATGCCTTGTTCCGTAAATATATGGACGTAAAGCCCGACTCAAAGCGTCCGTCAGTGGCCTACTTCTGCATGGAGTATGGTATTCACTCTGCCCTGAAGATCTATAGCGGTGGTTTGGGTATGCTGGCCGGTGACTATGTGAAGGAGGCTTCCGACTCGAATGTCGATATGTGCGCAGTCGGTTTCCTCTATCGTTTCGGATACTTTACTCAGAGTCTGTCGATGGACGGACAGCAGATTGCCAACTACGAGACACAGAACTTCGGTTCGCTGCCCATTGAGCGTGAGCTCGACAAGGACGGCAATCCGCTGGTGGTTGATGTGCCTTACACCAACTATCAGGTTCACGCTTATGTATGGCGTGTGAATGTGGGTCGCGTGAAGTTGTATCTGCTTGATACTGATAACGAAATGAACTCTGACTTCGACAAACCCATTACCCATGCCCTCTATGGCGGCGACTGGGAGAACCGTCTGAAGCAGGAGATTCTGCTTGGTATTGGTGGTATGCTGCTACTGAAGAAGCTGGGCATCAAGAAAGATATCTACCATTGTAACGAGGGTCACGCAGCTCTGTGTAACCTGCAGCGTCTGTGCGACTATATTGAAGAAGGCATGTCCTTCAACCAGGCTCTTGAGTTGGTTCGTGCCAGCGGCCTTTATACCGTTCACACTCCCGTGCCTGCAGGACACGATTATTTTGAGGAAGGTCTGTTTGGTAAGTATATGGGCGGCTATCCCCAGAAACTCGGTATCACTTGGGACGAGTTCATCGGCATGGGTCGTACGAATCCTGATGATCATGGAGAGAAGTTCTGTATGTCGACCTTTGCCTGCAACACCTGTCAGGAGGTCAACGGCGTATCTTGGCTCCATGGTGAGGTGTCAAAGAAGATGTTTGCACCCATCTGGAACGGCTATTACCCCGAGGAGAGTCATGTGGGTTATGTGACGAATGGTGTCCACTTCCCCACCTGGTGTGCTACCGAGTGGCGTCGCGTCTATGCCAAGTACTTCGATGAGAAGCACATGAGCGACCAGTCGAACGAGGAAATCTGGCACGGCATCTACAATTGTCCCGACGAGGAGATCTGGGCTACACGCCAGGCGCTGAAGGCTAAGCTCTTCGAATATATTAAGGAACAGTTCCGCGAGACATGGCTGAAGAACCAGGGCGATCCCTCACGTGTGGTGAAGTTGCTGGAGCAGTTCAACCCTAATGCACTGGTTATCGGTTTCTGCCGTCGCTTTGCTACCTACAAGCGCGCTCATCTGCTCTTTACCGATCTGGACCGTCTGAGTAAGATTGTGAACGATCCCGAGCATCCCGTTATCTTCCTTTTTGCCGGTAAGGCTCACCCCGCTGACGGTGCTGGTCAGGGACTGATTAAGAAGATTTACGAGATATCACAGCGTCCTGAGTTCCTCGGCAAGGTTATCTTCCTCGAGGACTATGACTTCCTGCTGGCTCGTCGTCTGGTATCGGGTGTTGATATCTGGATGAATACTCCTACACGTCCGCTCGAGGCTTCTGGTACCTCTGGTGAGAAGGCCGAGATGAACGGTGTTGTAAACCTCTCCGTAAAGGATGGCTGGTGGCTCGAGGGCTATCGCGAGGGTGCCGGATGGGCATTGACTGAAAAGCGTACCTACGAGAATCAGGGCTATCAGGATCAGCTCGATGCTGCTACCATCTATAGCCTGCTCGAGAACGAGATTGTTCCTCTGTACTACGATAAGGACAAGAAGGGCATCTCAAAGGGCTGGATCAAGGTTGTCAAGAACTCGATTGCTCAGATTGCTCCTCACTACACGATGAAGCGTCAGTTGGACGACTACTACAGCAAGTTCTACGAGAAGCAGGCTAAGCGTTTCAAGGAGCTCTCGAAGAATGACAATCGTCTGGCTAAGGACATCGCACAGTGGAAGGAAACCGTTGCTGAGCGTTGGGATGCCATCAATGTCGTCAGCTGCGAATGGGACTTCCCCGCAACAGGTTGCGAAGCTGGTCAGAAGTACAACATCAAGTATGTGATCAACGAACAGGGCCTTGACGATGCTGTCGGACTGGAGAAAGTTAACGTTTGTCTGGACAAGGACGGCAACGAGAAGGTATTCAGTGTTGAACCGCTGAATGTGACAGGTCACGAAGGCAATAACTACACCTTCGAGGCTACGTTGTCACCCAACCAGTTCGGTCAGTACAAGAGTGCCATCCGCATGTATCCGAAGAATAAGAACCTGCCTCATCGTCAGGACTTCTGCTACGTGAAGTGGCTTGAGCTTCCTTCAATGTAATTGATTGATGCGACAAAGCAACTTGGATATACTCGAAGAACGTGAGGTGTCGTTCCCGCCGGCGCATACGGCGGAACACTTGCTGAACCAGACAATGATCCGTTTGTTTGGCTGTGAGCGCTCGCATAATGCTCATATCGAACGCAAGAAAAGCAAGATGAGCTTTTATCTGGACCGCAAGCCTTCACGACAGGAAGAGAAGCTGATAGAAACGGAGATGAACCGTCTGATTGGCGAGGATCTGCCCGTCACGTTTGAATATGTTTCGCGCGACGAGCTGCCCGAAGGAATCAGTTTGGAACGTCTGCCCGACGATGCTTCAGACACCATCCGTCTGGTTCGCATTGGCGATTACGACGTGTGTCCCTGTATAGGCAAACACGTCAGGTCGACAGCACAAATAGGCAGTTTCGAAATGCTCGGCACCAATTGGGACGAACACGAACACACGTTCAGAGTAAGATTCAAGATCATACAATAATTAAAAGAGGATGTGTCAGCTGACATATCCTCTTTTAATTATTATTCATCTTTTCTTATGTGGAAATAATACAAATATAATTTGTTTATATGCTCGCTTAATCGCAGTCTTGCAGCCAAAATAAAGAAGAAGCCCGCTGATTGGCGGGATTCTCTTGAATTTTAATACGTCACCTTCATAAATACGGGCAGGTGGTCTGAGGTGGTCAGGTCTTCCTTGTAGTAGGAGAGACCTTTGAAGAATGGATCGTGGAAGATGTAGTCAATGCGAACAGCTTTCTTGCCTCGGAAAGTGTACATCCATCCTGAGCCACACTCCTTGAAGCCGTCAACCATATCACCCAGCATGGTGTTGTAAACGAAAGAGTAGGGGACATCGTTGAAGTCTCCGCAAAGAATACAGGGTATTTCTGAACTTCGTTTCTCATTGGCAATCGTAATGGCTTGTCCGGCACGGAACATCACGCCAAGCATATAATTGCCAAATATCGCATTGAGCACACGACTGTTGGATTTACTATAGTCTCCATAGGGGTTCGCTGCCTGTAACTTACTTGCCCGATGCAGGGTACCGTTGATGCCTGTGGTCTGAAGATGGACATTGAAGACACGAACCATTTGCCCTTTTACATCGACGTCTGCCCACATGGCACTATTGTTGGTATCGTCAAAGAGTATCGTCTTGTTGCCTTTAACGGGATAGCGGCTGAAAATAACCATATCGTTGCGACCTACAGCCATATAGGGGAAAAACTCTTTGTAACTTTCAGAATTCTTTTTGTCACCACTGACTTCATTATATTCTTGCAGACAGAGCACATCCACCTTATGGCGACGCATCTGTGCAAGGATATCTTGAGCCAGAAAACCTGAAGTCTCACGACCAAACATAGCAACATTATATGTGGCAATTTTCAACTCTTTCTCGGCTTTGGCTTCCTTGTCAACTGAGCCAATCTGAATGAGTGTTCCCATATAGGGAATACAGCAGGCAACAGTAATGACAGGAATGAGCGCATAGATCCATTTACGACGTACCAGCCAATAAATCAGCATCACCAAATTGATGGCAATAAGTATAGGAAGGATGTAAACCAACATAGTACGTGCTGAATGGCCAATGGGATTCACATCTCCTCCATAAAGTGCCACAATGGTGAATACTGACACTACGAACTGAAACACAAGGAACATCAAGGAAATATACTTGTAAACAGCTAACTTACCCATAAACTTTCTGCTGAGTTATTTATTTCTTTATGTATTTTTCTACCATGTCCAACAGGTCTTCCACACGGAAAGGCTTCGCCATAAAGTCGTCACATCCTGCGGCTTTGGCTTCGCGAATGTTCTCGTCGAAGGCGTAAGCAGAAAGGGCAACGATAGGAATGTCATGATTGACTTCCTTGATGATACGTGTTGCATCAAGACCGTTCATTTCAGGCATACGAATATCCATTAGAATCATGTCGGGGTGCTCGTCTTCACTCAACGTGACCGCTTCAATACCATTCACGGCGCGCAACAGACGATAACGCTTGGAGAGAACAATACGCACGAGTTCGTAGTTGCTGTCCTCGTCTTCCGCAACCAACACCTTGGGAGCATTCATCATGTTCGTCATCGTGGTAGAGCGGATGGTTCGTGAATTCGTGGTTGTACGGGTGTTCGTGGACATTCCTCCAATGGTACCTTCGAAGGGGAGCACAAAACGGAAGGTGGAGCCCTCGCCTAATCTGGATTGTACACTGATGCGGCCCTCCATTTTCTCAACAATGGTTTTGCAGAGAGCGAGCCCTAGTCCATAGCCATTCTGAACGTCGGCATCTCTGGAAACGTAGGTGCCGAAGATATTGTCAATGTCGTTGGGGTCAATACCAGAACCTGTATCGGTTACAAAGAATTCAACTTCACTGCCATCATTGATAAGTCTATATCCGTAAGTGATACTTCCTTTGACGGTATGTTTCAGCGCATTACCAATGAGGTTGGAGAAGACCTGGGTCACTCGGTTGGCGTCAGTGTTGAGGGTGACCTTCATATTGGGCTTATTCCATACCAGTTCTAATGAATCAGGACAGCGGAACTTGAAGATGTTTTGCAGACTATGACAAAGCTCGTTCAAATCAGTCATTCCCTTCTTGATACTTATCTCACCTGCTTCAACACGTGACAAATCAAGGATGTCGTTGATGAGAGCGAGCAATCGACCGTTGTTGCTTTCGATGATTTCCATGAACTTCATACGGTCTTCTGGAGAGTCGGTCTCAGCCATCACACGAGAGAAACCCTCAATTGCATTCAAGGGTGTACGGATTTCATGACTCATGTTTGCGAGGAAAAGGGACTTCATGCGGCTTGCCTGTTCCGCTTTCTTCGCCTTTTCTTCGTATTCGTTCAGCTTCTTGTTAGCAGCGCTTAATTGCAGTTCGGTGGAATGAAGCTTGGAATTAGCCTCAGCCAGTTTCTGCAAAAGAGTCTCACGTTCGTCTTGATTCATCCTTTTCTTTTATGTATATAGTCGTCGGCAAAATTACTAAAAATCTCTGAACTATGAAAGAAAAAAGAAGAAAAAAAACTTTAAAATTACAAATTTTATCCTCTTTTTGCTTTTTCCCAAGCACCACTACTTTGGTGCGACCAAAGATATTTAATCCCTCTAAAGACGTTCAGATTCATAAAAAGGAAATAGTAAGGCACATAGAGCAACTTATTCTTTCGTCCTTGACGTTCCAAGATCCAAGCGGCAAATGCTGCCAGATAAAAAATCAATTGCATGACCCAGATAACGTTATAGACGAGCCCTGCTTTCATCATCACCAGCACGACATTGATGGGGATAAGTGCAAAAAGGGCAAAGGGAGTAATGGTCCATCGTAATACGCGGTGGCTGACAAACTGGAAAGCAACGACAGGATTACGCAGCGGATTCATCATCTTACGGAGCCACCAGGTGCTCTGTAGCCCTCCTGCCGCGATACGACGCTTGCGTTTTGACTCTTCGCCTAAGTCGGCAGAACCGTATTCCATCGCATATGCTTGGGCAGAATAGGCTATTCTATAGCCATTGTCCACCATGCGCATGGACAAGACGAAGTCGTCGAGTAACGCATTTTCCGGCATCGTCTTATAGAAGCTGGTACGTATGGCAATTAATTCGCCTGCAGCACCCATGGCGGAGTAGAGTTCGTAATCCAGCCTCTTCAGTGTACTCTCGTATTTCCAATAAAGTCCTTCGCCCTCGGCAGCAGTCTGTCCTTCGTGGCGTGCCATCACACGTTTTTCGCCTGCCACGCAGGCAACCTGCGGATCTTGGAAACAGCGTACAATCTCACGAATGGCTTCAGGGTTTACCATTGTGTTTGCATCCGTCATGATAAGGAAATCAGTCTTCACCATGCTGACGCCGTGATTCATGGCAGCAGTTTTTCCTTTTCGTTCCGGGCTGAATACGACCTCCACATCCGGGTAAGCGCTCAATCGGTCGTTAGTTGCATCTGTCGATCCGTCGGTAACCCACATGATGTGTAACTTGTCATGAGGATAGTCGAACTGATGCGTGTTTTCCATCTTGATGTCTACTACGTCTTGTTCGTTGTAGGCACATACCATAAAGGTTACATGAGGTAAATCTTCGTCAGCTGGTAAGACTGGTTGAACAGCCTTACCCCTGACGAAGCGTTTTACTTGTACTATCAACCATAGCAGCATTCCATATCCGATATATGTGTAAAATACGAGAAACACACAAATCCAGAAAATGATTTTCAGTGCAGCCATAGTGTGATAGAAAACAATTAGGAATTAGTTTCGATCTCTTCCTGCATGTCGATATACTGACGATCCTTGTCATAAAATTCGTATTGCAGGAAAGCTAACTTCTGCGATGGTACAATACGTAGTCCCATACCATATTTCATCTGCCATTGGCGCTTGATAGACCAAAAGCCCTGATTGATATAAGCAGCTACGTAAGGATGTACGTGCAAATAGATTTTGTGAATGCCTATTTTGTTGACTAGGCGGTCAATTTTGCTCTCAAGCTGGTCTGTAAACAGTATTGACGACTTGATTTTCCCCTTACCAAAACAGGTGGGGCAGGTTTCTTCTACGTTGACGTCCATAGCAGGTCGAACACGCTGACGCGTAATTTGCATCAGTCCGAACTTGCTGAGCGGAAGGATGTTGTGGCGAGCTCTGTCCTTTTGCATGTTTTTACACATGCGTTCGTATAGCATTTGCCTGTCTTCAGCCAGATTCATGTCGATAAAGTCTACGACAATGATTCCGCCCATATCACGTAAGCGTAGCTGGCGTGCCAGTTCGTCGGCGGCACCAAGGTTAACTTCCAACGCATTGGCCTCCTGTCCGTTTTCTGCACGAGTACGATTACCTGAGTTCACATCAACAACGTGCATCGCCTCTGTGTGTTGAATAATGAGGTATGCTCCGCGTTTGTAGTTCACGGTACGTCCGAAACTGGACTTAAGCTGTTTAGTGACATTAAAGTTGTCAAAGATGGGTACTGTCCCAGTGTACTTCTTGACAATGTCCTGTTTGTCTGGGGCGATAAGTGACACGTAGTCCTTGACCTGATTGAAGATGTCCTCGTCGTTGATGTAGATTCCATCGTAGGTGGGGTCGAACACGTCACGCAGTAGAGCTACTGCGCGGCCAGTCTCTTCAAAACACAACTGTGGCACCTTCGTGGCCTTCTGGGCCTTGGTAATAGTGTCTTCCCAACGTTTGACGAGTGTCTTCATCTCCTTGTCCAACTCTGCCACTCGTTTACCCTCTGCTGATGTACGTACTATAACGCCGAAGTTCTTGGGGCGTATGCTTTGGACGAGTTGTTTCAGGCGGGCGCGTTCTTCGCCTTTCTTGATTTTAGAAGAAACAGAAACCTTATCATAGAAAGGCATAAGAACCATGTATCGTCCGGCAAAACTGAGTTCGCAAGTCAGACGCGGACCTTTGGTGTTAATGGGTTCTTTCACCACCTGAACCAGTATTTCTTGACCTTGTTTCAGGGTTGTCTGCACACTGCCTTCCTTGGGAAGGTCTGGCTGATGTGTGGCTTTCGCAATAGGATAAAGTTTCTTTTTGTCGCTTTGTACCTGTTTAAGGTATTTTTCGTAAGAGCTAAATTGAGTACCTAAGTCAAGATAATGCAGGAAGGCATCACGCTCAGAGCCTACGTCTACGAAGCAGGCATTGAGTCCAGGCATGAGCTTGCGCACACGACCCAAATAGATGTTACCTACGGAGTAACTGGCTTCCTCGCGTTTCTCGTTTTGGTATTCTACCAAATTCTTGTCTTCGAGAAGGGCAATGGAAATCTCCTTTGGTTGAACATCAATGATGAGTTCACTAATCATTTCTCTTTACTTATTATTACTCTTTATTACTTTAAAGGAGCGTACTTCAAAGCCAAGAAACTTCTTTAGTACACTCCTTCCATTTTTTTTCTGCTCGTCAAAGCTTACTTGCTCTTATGACGATTCTTGCGCAGTCTCTTCTTGCGCTTGTGAGTAGCCATCTTGTGGCCCTTCTTTTTCTTTCCGTTTGGCATAATGTGATAAAATATTAAAATGTGAATTATTTCATTTTCTCAATAAAACTCTTTGCAGGCTTGAAAGCAGGAATGTCGTGCTCATCAATTACCAGTGTGGTGTTCTTTGAGATGTTACGTGCAGTCTTCTTCGCACGGTGTTTAATGCTAAATGTGCCAAATCCACGAAGAAATACACTTTCCTTCTGATCTGCCATGCATGTGCGTATCTCACTCATAAATGCTTCAACAGTAGTGGCAATGTCTTTTTTGGGAAGTCCGGTCTTCTCTGCGATGCTGTTGATGATATCTGCTTTTGTCATTTCTGTATTATTTTTTTATTAAGTTCATATTTGGGACTGCAAAGTTACTAATTTTCAGTGTGATATGAAAATATTCTTGGCTTTTTTTTTGCAAAATATATATTTTTCGTATCTTTGCAGTGGATTTTTAATGGATATTAAGATGAAACAGACTCAAAATATGACTTTTCTTACTCTATGTCAATGCAATACAGTTTTGTCCGGTGAGAGCTTAATAAATATAATAATGAACGTGCGCGCGATGGATTTTATTGCTTCCAAGGGTCATGGGAATAATTGATTAGTACTCTATATGGAACAACGAGTATGCATATTTACTGGAGCTCGTCCGAATTTTGTGAAGGTTGCTCCGATTATCCGTACTATTGAGCGTACGGAAGGCATCAGCTATCAATTGGTTTATGCCGGTTTTCAGGATGATCCTACTTTAGAATCCTCGCTTTTCGATGACTTGCAGATGCCGACACCGGATGTTTACTTGGGAGTCGATTGTGAGAATCTGAATGAATTGACGGGTAAGGTCATGTCTGAATTTGAGCACTATCTTGATCATCATACCATTGATACTGTTATCGTTGTTGACGATTTGGCCTCAACGATGGCGGCTGCCATTGTGGCCAAGAAGCATGGTCTTCGGCTGGCTCACATAGTTGCCGGGACCCGTTCGTTCGATATTAATATGCCCAAGGAAATCAACAGGTTAGTGATAGATGGTTTAAGTGATTTATTGTTTACGGCAGGCGTGGGCTCGAGTAGCATCGCCACGCGCGAGGGTGCTGAGATGCATAAAATATATATGGTGGGAAACATCCTTATGGATTCCCTT
>Ga0265299_10003641_pt1 | contig 14901 bp, 7 predicted proteins | sample AusTroGonzalo_MG_4_FD_193485 | JGI IMG/M metagenome (GOLD analysis project Ga0265299, IMG submission 193485) | Bovine rumen microbial communities from tropical cattle in Woodstock, Queensland, Australia - Gonzalo_02 | ecosystem: Host-associated > Mammals > Digestive system > Stomach > Rumen ... | reverse complement strand
GTCGTGGCGCTCGGCAAGAACATCTTCGCCGATTGCACGGCAGAACTGTGGAGCATCGACCTCAGCAAGTGCACCGCGATAGCACCCGTCAGCATCGACCGCAATGCCCAGGGCAACCCCTTCTACAAGGTGGACGAGCGCACCATCATCTACATGCCGGAAGACAAGGCACAGCCAGGCAAGAACATCGTGGTGGGAACCCACTGCACCGACCTCACCATCACCGACGCATGGGATTTCAAGCCGCCATACGCCTTCCACGCCGCCGTGGCCGAGTACAGCCGCATACTCAGGGCTTCGAAACAGAAAGACGGCAGCTACAAGAGCTATGCCTCCACCTTGTGTCTGCCCTTCACCATGACCAGCGACGAGGTGGACGAAGCCTTGGGGACACAGGGAGCGGCAGAAATACATTCCATGCAATATGTCAGCAACGCAGCCAATGAACACACATTCGCCTTTACCGACCACCTGAACTTCATCAACCGAAGCATCAAGGCCGGTGAGCCTTACCTCGTGCTTATGAAGAAAGGACAGCTGCAAATACGTGCGAAGGACACCGAGGTCATCGCAGCACCCAGAGAAGCAGAGGAGGAAGATGTCTTTGAAATTGACGGATACGAGATTGGATGGTGGAAAGGCACCTTCGCCAAGCTCAGCAACGAGACGTCGGCCGACATCAACGCCTACACGCTCAACAGCGGAAAGTGGTGCCGCATAAGAAGCGACGGCAGCAACTACCGCAAGGCATGGGTGGGAGCCTTCCGCGCATACTTCAAGCCGAAGGCACCAATGGCATATTCTCAGGATATGAGGACGACATCGACACGGGGATAACGCTCACCACTCACCCATCGCTCAACGCAGAGACATGGTTCACCCTCGACGGACGAAGGCTCAACGAAGTTCCCACGGCTCCCGGCATCTATGTCGTCGGTGGAAAGAAAGTAATCATCAAGTAATATGAACGCAACAATGAAAGCAAAATATTCAATCATCATAAACCTCGTGCTCTTATGCGCGCAGGAAGTCAAAGCTGATGCCAACAGCCCAACCGAAGGCTTCTCTGATGTCGATGGTACTACCATCACCATTCAGGGCATAGCTGACATGAATAAGTTGGCAGAGTATGTGAACAGCAACAGTGATACGCATTACGAAGGTTACACATTCCTGCTGGCTACAAACCTCGATTACACCAGTGCCAACTATACGCCCATAGGCAGCGCCAGTGGTAATACACATTACTTTGCCGGCACGTTCAACGGGCAGGGGTACACTATCAGCGGCATCACCGCTTCAAACTCAGGCAGGCAGTCGCTCTTCAATGTTGTAAAGGGTGGCAAAGTGGAAAACCTCACGCTGGCTAACAGCAGCTTCAGAAGCGTAGATGGTGTCTGTGCGGGCATCGTGGCCTTACTTTCAAACGGTGGTGCGGTGAAGAACTGCCACGTCACTTCCACCGTCACCGTGGGACCTGGCAGTACGAGCAACGGTGGAGTCGTGGGAATATGCGAATCCGGCACGATTGAGGCATGTACGTCTATGGCGACTGTGAAGAGCAATAGCAATAGCACTTATTCCGTTGGGGGCATTGTGGGAAAGTGCGGTGTGTCTAATCCTTCGGGAAATAACGAGTATACCACCAACGTCAAGAACTGCTTCTATTGCGGCAACGCCAACTCGATTGACCTTGACGTTAATGTTCAAAGCAAAGGCGCTATTGTCGGCTATTTAGATAACAGATCAAACCGCAGCACCGTCAATCTTCTGAACAATTTCTACACCACTACACAGAGCGGCATCTGTGCTGTGGGGGAGAAACCGAGTGATTCTTCACAACTGCCTACCATGACTAACTATGATGAGACTGACGGCGACAACGATGGCGTCACCGACTGTGGTGCTGTCCGTGTACGCAGCGTCACCGCCGCCGCAGATATAACAGACATGGGTACGGTTGTTGAAACCTATTCCTGTGACGGCCTTACTCCCTGCCTCACTACCTACACCTACGGCGTGAAGTACGGCGACATTTACTACAGCCACGTCCTCACACTCGACAACGCTACTGACAACACTTCGCTTCTGAATGACTGTAATGGCCATACCTACAACGTGAAGCTGCGCGGCCGAAGACTCTACAAGGACGGCGCGTGGAACACCCTGTGTCTGCCTTTCGATTTGGACATCGCAAACACTATTCTGAGTTCCACGAATGGCTGTATGATAAAGGAAATGGATGTTACGCGGTTGTATAGCGTGAAGGATAAGAACGATTTCACATACAAAACGGGATGCGAAGGCGGGAGCCTCTACCTCTTCTTCAAGCGAGTATATAATGTGGAAGCAGGAAAGCCATACCTCGTGAAATGGGAGCCAGCAGAAAACTACAACCCCAACGACGTTGCCTATGGCTATTTTGAACCCATCTTCAAAAACGTCAAAATCAATAAAGTGCCCACCCCCACCACTTCCGAAGACGGAACGGTCACTTTCACTGGCATATACACCACCTTTGCCTGTGATGTGGAAGACCGTAGCATGCTCTTCCTCGGTGCCTACAACACCCTCTACTATCCCAATGGTGCGGGTGATGTCACCATCAACGCTAGTTGCGCCTACTTACAGCTCAACGGAGTGCAGATGGCCGAAGAAACCAGTGGCGGCTCTGATGAAGAGTTCGTACCAGAAGGTGGTGGCGATGCCCGTTCCTTTGTCATCAACATAGAAAACCGTCAGGGCGACATAGAAGACATTCAGTTGCCTGAGGCTTCGGGCACTTCCCGTTTCTCGCCCCTCGACTCAGAAGCTTGGTTCACCCTTGACGGTCGCAGAATCAGCAATCCTTCGAATATGCGCAAAGGCCTGTACATTCACAACGGGCGCAAGATAAATATTGTACAGTAGCCAACGAGCGTGACGAAACCGTCTGGATAACCGTCAAATGAAAACATCGGGGAGCATCCGTGTGGACGCCCCCCGATGTTCTTTCATCTTTGGAGAGTTATAGGAGTTCTAACGTCTTTAACTTTTATAGCTTCTATAACTTCTATAGTTTCTATAACTTCTATAGCTTCTACTTGATGATTACCTTCTTGCCATTGATGACATAGATGCCAGCAGGCAGCCCTTGGAGCGTGGTGGTATTGCTGCGCACCTTGTAGCCAGAAACCGTGTAGACGTTGAAGGTGGCAGCATCGCCAAGGATGTCTTCTATACCATCCTTCTCGGTGACGGTAAGCTTTCCTGCGACATAGTTGAACGCGTAGTTCGTGGCTTCACCACCAGAAACGGTGATGGGATATTCACCAGGCGTGCTTGACTCGTCGGCTGTGGTAGTGGCGACAGGCTTCTTGGTGAGCACGGCCTCCGTCTGGTTGTTCTTCCAACCACTGTAGGTGAGCGTGAACTCAGGATTGGCCTCGCCCTCCTGACGCTCGGCGTCATTGGCCTTCACGGTCAGCACAGCTTTGTTGACGGTGAGCTTGCCCGGCACGTACTTCAGGGTATAGTTGGTAGCTGCTCCTCCAGAGACGGAGATGACATAGATGGCAACATCACTGGCTTTCGTAGCACTGGTTGAAGCGGTGGGCTTGGTGGCGAGCGCAGCCTCGGTGTCGCTGTTCTTGAATCCATTGTAGCTAACGGTCAAAGCGGGGTTCTCGTCGCCATACTCACGGCTGGCATCGTTGGCCGTGACAGTCAGCTCGGCGGGAGTGATGGTCAGCTTGCCGTTGACGTAGGTTACACCTTCGTTCTCCACCGTACCCTTGGCAATGACGATGTCGTAGGTGCCAACGGGCGATGTCTTGGTAGCGGAGCAAGTGATAGACGGTGTACCACGCAGCGTTGCCGAACCACTTCGCTCAAACTCGAAGGTGGGGTTCTCATCGCCATATACGCGCGTATAGCTCTTGGCCGTGAGTACGAGCGTGCCAGAGGTAATGGTGAGCGTGCCATTCGTGTAGGTCAGGTTATAGTTCTTTGCAGAACCACCGCTGACGGTGATGGGATAGTTGCCAGGAGCACTCGTCTTAGTTGCGGTCGTGGTGGCTGTAGGCTTGGTGTCGAGCACTGCCTCCGTCTCGTTGTTCTTGAAGCCTGTATAGGTGAGTGTGAACACGGGGTTGTCGGTATTCTCCGAACGGGTCTTGTCATCGGCCTTCACGTTCAGCGTGGCCTTGTTGACGGTAAGCTTCGCAGGAACGTAAGTGAACGCGTAGTTCTTGGCTTCACCACCGCTGACCGTAATATCGTATGTTCCGACAGGGCTTGTAGCTGTGGCTGCACAGGCAGCCGTGGGCTTCTTGGTAAGCACGGCGTCTGTCTCGCCGTTCTTCCATCCGCTATAGGTGAATGTGAAAGCGGGGTTGGCTGCGCCATACTCGCGGCTTGCTACCTGTGCGGTGACAGTAAGCGGAGCTGCGGTAATGGTCAGTGTACCGGCAACACCGACGACGGTGGCGCCAGTGACAGTACCCTGGCTGACGGTGATGGGATAGGTTCCTACAGGCGATGTAGCCGTGGCCTCACACTTCAGCTCGGGCACTCCAGTGAAGGTGCCGTCGGCTGTATATTCGAAGGTGGGGTTGGCATCGCCATAAACACGGGTGTAATTCTTGGCGGTCACGGTGACGTTAACAGGAGTGGAAGCCTCCTCATATTCCTCCTTCGACACAAGCTTCAACTCGGCAGGAGCACTTCTGTCAACGATAAGGTAGGCACTGTTGGCTGGAACGTATTTTATGCCTTTCTCAACACGCAACGAGGAGTCGGGAGCCTTGACGAATCCGAGCGAGCCGTCGCTAGTCTTGCCCAGCAAGCGCATAGTGTTTTCGTCGTACTCCAGGGCATCAATGTGATTCTTGTTGGTAGGCATAGCATCATTGGGAGTGGAGCAGAAATAAACGCCAGTGAGCCGATTGTTGCTAATAGCTGCCACCGTACCAGTAAGAATGTTAAGGCGGTTATCGGAGGGCTTGTTAGAGGCACACTTCACGTAGACAGGCGTGCCCTTGGGCACACTTCCTGTAATCTCTTCATAAACAGCCATACCCTTGGCTGCATCTACCTTTGTTACATAGAAGGCCTGCATGCCAGAAGATGCAAAACTGTAATTAAACGCCACATTGAGCGACCTGTACCAGTCAGAACCCACCTGGATATTGGGCTTAATGCCGAAATAGTTGGTGTCGTCGCCGCTTGAAATGGGTAGCACATTCCATCGGAATGCTTTATTAGTGGCAGAGTAATTGCTTACGCCCACGCCACCAAAGGAGCCAAAGTCGGAATCATATTCATAGAGGTATTTCGTGATACCCGACATACTGGCAAATGTTGAGTAAGTACCATCACTATTTGCCTGAATCTGGAGCACATGACCTGATATGTCGCTTACACTCGTACCCTGCCCATGGAGGTTGTACTTGTTCCCACCCATAAATTCAGCATAGATTACAGTGCCAGGATTGGAAATCACGTCGTCTTCATTATATGCAAACGTGCGAAGTGCTCCCATATCAGCGTTTGCTGCTTGATAGTTTAATGAACCGTAATCATCAAGAATACAGATATAACGGTTGCTCCTCACACTCTGCACACGATAGTAACCTGATGGAGGAAGGCTCTGTGCAACGAGAGACAAAGAAGCTACTACTAATGCCCCAAACAAAAACAATCTTTTCATAATAATATTACCAATACAATTCTCTATATTCTAATTTTCAAAAAAATTCCCCTCCTTTTTTGGAAATAGGAGGGGAACTAGTTCTTTTCAGTTAACCTCGCTTGAATTACTCAGCGATACAGATAGTCACACGGTTCTTGTCATTCTCGCTGAACGGCTGGACAGTGTCACCCTTTGAATCGTAGGAGATACGGCTCTCGGGGATGTTGTAGGTCTTCACCAGCATGTCCTTCACTGCCTGTGCACGGCCAGCAGCAAGACGAGCGTTGATAGTAGCGTTACCTGTACCCTTGTCAGCATAACCAGTCATGACAACCTTTGCCTCAGGATTCTCGGTCAGGTAGTTGGCGATGTCAGCCACCTTTGCGGTCTCTGTGGGACGAATCTTCGTTGAGTTAATCTTGAAGAAGATATCGCGGCGCAGCGGAGCGGTCTTGATGATGGTTTGGGGCTTGCCAGGAACCTCAACGATCTTCTCCACAATCTTGTCCACATAGCGAATCTCAGGCTCCACGGGCGGGATGATGCGGGTGGTGTAGGTCGGGCCGAGGTTCATCTTCACACCAGCGAGTGCGTTGAAATACCAGTCGGCGTTGCCTGCCTTCTTTGAGTTGTACTTGTCGCTGAGAACGTTGGCGTTGACTTCGATGCCAGCGCTGAAACGGTCGTTGATACGGAAGTCACCCATAAGACCAGCACGACCAGTAATATTCACCTTTGTGCCATCCCAGAGATACTCCAGGTTCTGGTCACCAGGAACAGTAAGTGTATTACCTCTGCTCAGCCATGAAACCAGGCGCTTGTTAGCATCATTAGCCTCATCATTGCCCCATGCAATGTTTGCACCGACACCAATGAATCCGCTGAGAGTGAAGAGGCGCTGGGGCTTGTAGCCAAAGAAAGCATTCGAGAGATTTGCAGTCAACTCCAGAGAGGGAGCTACATAGTTCCACTTCCACTCATCCTTGAAGGTCTTGGGAGCTGTCCTGGTGGCATCAGTGCTCTGGTCAATCTCAATACCAGCCTTGCTGCTCCATGCATTGACGGAGAGGCGAGCACCAAGAATCTTGTTGAAGTTGTAACCAGCAGCAGCCTGGATGTTGTAGTGGTTCAGGTCACCGAACTTCAGCTCACCAAGTGTATGCTGCAGACCCAGAGGCTGAAGCTGCACATACCAGTGGGGATTGAAGTCATATTCGGTAGTGCCCTGCTGCTGGGCCTGGGCCTGTGCAGAAAGCACGCCCAGGAACAGCAGTCCAGACAATATAATCTTTTTCATATTCTTCTGAAACATTTAATTAAAATTACTCACTTACGTTTAGAACTGAACATAGAATGTCTGACGGGTCTTCATGCCGTGGTAGTCAACAGCAGCGTAGCTAATCTCGTAGATGTAACCAGCCTCACCACTGATGGTCAAAGTAGCGTCGCCAGAAATAACCTGGTTAAAGTTCTTACCTGCAGCTGCCTGAGCCTTTGCGATAGCCTCACCCTGCGAGAGAGGAGCCTTCGTTGAAGCGTCATAGACATTCGAGATGGCAATATACTTCTTGTAAGCAGGAGCCAGATACTCAGCGCAGTTCGATGTGGGGATGAGGTTTGCGGTGCCTGAAAGCATAGTAGCGCGCTCTACAGTGGGACCACAGAACTTAAAGCCCTTACCCGGCTGGAAGACAACCAAGTTGATATCAAGCAGAGAATAGAGAGTGAAGATAGAGTTGGCCTTGTTGTAAGCCCGATCAACATATTTCTGCATACCAGCAATCATGTCGTCCTTTGCGGTTTCGATAGCAGCTTCCCACTCGTCGTCAAGGTTGTTAATCTTGTTAATGAGCATAGCAAGATTAACCTTTACTTCACCGTCTTCAGAAGTGTAAATCAACTCCTCAAGCTGTTGGAGTGTTGTTATGTCCTCGGAATCGGTAGTCACAGTAAGCGTTACGGTTTGTAAGTGACCATTAACATAAGCATTGAAGGACACCGTGACTTCGTTACCCTTAGCTTCAACTTCATTGAAGGTGATAGCCTTGTCGAGGTCGATACTGGGCACGTGAATCTTAATCTGGCTGATAATCTTGTCGATAGCCTTGTAAATCAGCTTCTTACCAGGCCATGACTTAAGTCTGTCAATCTTCAGCGTGTTGAACGACAGCGGCTTAACGGTTGTGGTACCGATAGCATAGTTAGAATAGACACTGTGTTCCTTACCTTCACTGTCTGTCCAGCTAGCCTTCACGGCGTTAGCCTCAATCTGGTTGTCGATAGACTTGTAGAGTTCAGCAAGAAGACTGACGGCACTACTAACCGACTTGTTCTTATAGGCAGCCTTAGCGGAGGCCTTCAAGCCGTCAATGTCAAGAGAGAGTCTCAGACTTGTCAGGTTTGCATCGTTGATATCCATATAAGCAGCTGCCTCATAGAATCCATTCTCAGCACGTGTGCGGTCGTAACCGAAGGTGAGGAGCTTGTCACTCTTAGCAGCAGCGCTAAGGGTCACAATGGATTGTTTACCCTGGCTGTTCTCCAGCGTGAAGGTCTTACCTGAGAAGTCAATAGTGCTGGGGTTGACGGTCATGAATACTCTACCCATCAAAACCTGTCCACTGGTCATACCCTCCTTGGTGAAGCACTCGCCACCAGCTTGAGTGAAGTATCCGGGAACCGAGCTGAGACTTCCACCGCCAGTCATGATGGCGATGTCTTCATCGGTGAAGCGCTCGTCGTCAAAGACCCACTGGCCACCCGCTGCGGGGAAAGCAAATGCATTGTCAGACTTGCCGAAGTAGCACATGAGCATGGTGCTGCGAGCATCGAGAGGCACGTTGATGTAACCCAGGACGGGGTTCTCGGTACCCTGGATGATGATGTCGGTAATCATGCTCTTGACATCCTTCTTCAGGTTATCAAAGGCATCCTTGAGGTCATCGACATCCTTCTTAAGGTCATCAACCTTCTTGTCCACATCATCAATCTTTTTGTCCAGATCATCAACTTCTTTGTCCAGATCCTCCACCTTCTTCTTCAGGTCACCGCAAGAGCAACCCTCGGTGACAATCTTGCTAAGTTTGTCATAAAGGTCAGCGATTGCATCATCCTGGTCTTTATTCTTGTCCTCAGCTGCCTTGACTTTATCTTCAAGAGTCTTGACTCTGCCATCAAGAGCCTCGGCAAGCGACTTAGCAGCGTCAGCAGTGTTCTGAGCCAGCTCTGCCTTATTCTGGACAATCTTCAAACTATCCAATAGGCCTTTCGGGCAGTCGCATCCTGCAGCAGAATACTTCTTTATCTCCTCAAGAATCTTCTCGCACTCATCCTGAGCATCCTCAGCTTTTTTCTGAGCGTCCTCAGCCTTCTTGGCAGCATCCTCGGCACGCTTGATGGCTTCCTCGAGGTCGCTCTGGAGCTTCTTTGCTATTTCGCAAGCTTCCTGAGCCATATAGAATGCGTTCAGGGCGAGCTGCTCGGCGTTAGAAGCCTTGGCGTTGGCAGCCTCGGCAGCAAGCAGAGCCTCAGTAGCCTTCTTCAGGGCATCCTGAGCAAGCTGCTTAGCCTCATCAGAAACTGTGATAGCCTGATTAACGATAATCTCAATCTTGTTGTTCCATAAGTTCTGGAGATCGATAATCTGCTGCTGGATTTCCAGAATCTGGTCACCTTGGAGGTTAACTACTTGAGACAGAGAGTCGAAGTTCTGCTCCAGTAGGGAAATACGCAGTTCATAGCCTTCCAAAGCACCCATGATGCTGTCGATACGGACGTTGATGTTTACAATCTTGTCATCAATTCCAGAGATGGCTTCCTGCAGCTTCTGAATAGCTTCCCAGAGTGTAGAGGGATCGAATTGTGGGGGTATATTACCGATAATTTTCTCCAGCTCTGCAATCTTTTCAGCATTCTCCTTAGACAGGTTCAGAGCTTCATTTGCCTTACCGAGAGCTTCAGAAGCGGCTTCATTTGCCTTTTGAATCTCAATTGCGAGGGCAGCGAGGTCATCCTTTGTGGCCATGTTCTTCTTGATGTCCTCGATAGCCTTCTCCAAGTCCTTGATGGCATTGTTGATGATGGTAATCTTGGCATCGTTGTTCGTGATGTACTCATTGTAGACAGCGATGGTGACATAGGTCTTAGCGGCCTCTTCCTTGGTGAGGTAAGCTTTGAGTTCCTCCTTGGTAGCAGCCTCTTCCTTCAGTTTGTTCAGGGCAGCTTCAAGGTTGTCCACCTGTTTCTTCAGAGTCTCGCGAAGCGAAACCTCATTGGAGATTCTGTTCCTAAGGTCTACGTAGGCGTCCTCGTCGTAGTCCTTACAAGAAACGAACGTTCCCATGGATGACGCAATCAGCGCCATCATGAGAAAAGCATTTACGATTTTCTTTTTCATTTGAACTTAAATTATTGATTAAACATTATTAGTATGTATTATTTCTTACATATACATATATAATTATTGTGTAGACATTACTGCCTTTTTGCCTCTATTTTTCTCCATTTTCTGCATAGACACTTCTATCCTTCTCTATCATTTAACATCGGAATCTAGAAAATCCGCAGCAAAATTAAGACTTTTTTTAGAAACCTCCAAATAAAATGCACTTTTTTTTTCATTTTAGCCTATTTTTTACCTAACTTTTTGATTTAACTCGATTTTTTTTACTAACTTTGTGGCGAAAAACCGCAAATATTGATGAAAAGGAGTCAGAATGTGCAAAACAGTTTGAACGGCTTAAATCGGTTCTACATTAATAACAATAACAATATGAGAAAAGACTTTAAACTAATCATGGCACTGATGCTGTTCTCTGCGCCGGCCTTTGGCCAGGAGGTGGACTCGCTCGCCCTCGACAATGAGGCCGAGGAAGCGTTCTCCTTCACCGAAGCACAGCTGGGCAGCTACGAGGATGAGGGTCAGAACGTGACCGTCATCTCCTCCAACCGCAATGCCTACGCCAGCGAGGTCGGCTATCGGTTCTCCCCGGCGCGGTTCAAGTACCGTGCCTACGGGTCGAAGTACAACGACATCTACATCAACGGCAACCCCGTGAACGATGCCGAGCGCGGCGAGTTCCGCTACAGCTTCGTGGGAGGATTGAACAACCAGACACGCTCGCAGGAATCGGCGCTACCCTTCGAGGATGCCAATTTCATGATGACGGGCTTGAGCGGCTCGAACAACTACAACTTCCGCCCCTCGTCGATGCCTACGGGGCAGCGTGCGTCGCTGGCCAGTGCCAACCGTAATTATAACCTGCGCGGTATGTACACTTATAATACGGGCGTGATGAACAACGGTTGGGCATTCTCTGGCAACCTCACTTACCGCTGGGGCCACGGCATGAACTTCGTCGAAGGAATGACGTACAACGCCCTTAGCTATTTCCTCGGGGCCGAGAAAATGTTTGGCGACAACCACTCACTTTCGTTCGTCACCTGGGGCAATCCCACGGAGCGCGGCACACAGGCTGCCTCGACCGACGAGATGTACTGGATTGCCAATGACCGGCAGTACAACTCCGTGTGGGGTTACCAAGATGGAAAGAAGAGAAACTCGCGCATCGTGAAGGATTTTGCTCCTGCTGCCATGCTCATCTGGGATTGGAAGATGGATGAGAGTTCGAAGCTCACCACCAGCCTTCTGGGTAAGTATTCCATGTACAGCGCTTCGCGACTTGACTACAACAACAGCACCAATCCTGCCCCCGACTACTACAACGGCATGCCCAGCTACTACTTCGACGTATGGGCACCTTTCGACGGCGACCGCGACGAGGCCGCCATGCGCAACTGGCAGGCCGCCTACGATTATCTGTCAGCATCGGAGGAAAACCGCCAGGTGCAGTGGGACCGCATGTACTACGCCAACCAAATGGCCGAGCTACAGGGCAGCGACCCGATGTATTACCTGCATCGTACACACGATGACCAGCTGACTCTCTCCCTGTCAAGCTACCTGCAGAAATCGATGGGTCAGAACATGCAGTTGCTGGCTGGCGTGCAGCTGTCAACGAACAAGGGCATGCACTACAAGACATTGGACGACCTGCTCGGCGCAAAGCAGTTCAGAAACATCAACACCTACGTCATTAAGGACTATGGCGAGGGGAGCATAGAGTCACAATACGACCTGAACAACCCCAACCAGATAATCCATGAAGGCGACATCTATGGGTACGATTACAACATCTTTGTGAACAAGGCTCAGGCTTGGGCAGGAATCTCAGCCGACGTGAGCAGGTTCCATCTTTTTGCTAACGGGCGCATCAGTGGCACGACGATGCAGCGCGAAGGTCTCATGCGAAACGGTCTGGCTCCTGAGAACTCTTATGGCAAGAGCGGAACGGCACGCTTCCTCGATGGAGGCTTGAAGGTGGGCAATCATGTCAATCTGGGCCATGGACATGCAATCATGGTCGGCGTAGGGTACGAACTGAAGACTCCGGCTCCACGTACCGCCTTCCAGGCAGCACAGGTGAACAATGATTTCGTGCGTGGATTGAAGAACGAGAAGGTTTTCTCAGTCGAGGCAGGCTACCAGCTGTCGAACTCGCTGCTGAAGCTGAATATCAATGCCTATTATAGCCACCTTGGTGACGTTACTGAGCAGTCGATGTACTATCTGGACGACCGGCGCTCGTTCACTTTCGTATCTCTCACGGGCATTAAGAAGGAATACTATGGCGTAGAGATGGGCTTGAACCTGAAAGTGACCGACTGGCTCAACATCAAGGGCCTTGCCACAATGAGCGAAGCCAAGTATGTGAACAACGCCGACGTGGCTTATATGCTGGCTGAGGACGGAAGGACCTTCTACGATCGCGTACACAATGAGGGTATGCGCGAAGGTGGAACACCGCTGTCGGCCTTCAGCATCGACCTGGCCTATCATGCCAATTACTGGTACATAGACCTCATTGGCAACTACTACGACCGCATCTACCTCTACTACACACCCGTCACACGCTATGAGGGTCGACTGAAATACAACAACGAGGGAACTGAAAAGGACTACAGCAGCCTTCCCCCGCAGGCAAAGGGTCACGGCGGATTCATGCTCGACGCATCCATCGGACGCAGCTTCAACCTGAAGAACGGGCACCGGCTGGGATTCAACGCCACCGTGACTAACATCCTCAACAACCAGAGCATCGTCACCGGCGGACGTGAACAGAGCCGAACGGATATCGACGAGAACGGCGAGTCAATACGCACCTACTCCTTCCAGAACAACCCTTACAAGTTCTATGTCAACAAAATCAACGGAATGGTCATCATCACTTATTACTTCTAATGGTTTGATAATTGAGATAATTGTTTGATAATTGATTTTTAATAGATATATAAATATGTATACCATAATATATAATAAGGCCCTGAGGGCTCTTTCACTCGCCTTGTTCCTCAGCGTAGCCTTCACATCGTGTCAGAAAGACTGGGATGTGCCCAGCTTTAGTGAACCGCCGTATGGCAACAGCAGCATCAGCGACGAGGGAATCATCAGCATTGAAGAGTTGAAGACCATGTACCCCAACGTCTTCGCCTCGACCGACCAGAACAAGCAGATTACCGAGAACATCAAGATTCGCGGACGTGTCACAGGCAACGACCTAGGCTCGAACCTCTATAAGCAGTTCACCCTGCAAGACGAGTCGGGTGCCATCATCGTGGCCGTCAACCAGAACGGTATGCACGGATTTCTGGCCGAGGGACAGGAAATAGTCATTGACCTGAAAGACCTCTTTATCGGTGGATACCGCAAGCAGCCGGAAATAGGACAGCCCTACAACGGCAGTGGAATAGGCCGAATGAACAAGGAACTCTTCCAGAAACACTTCAAGTACGTAGGCACACTCGACCCCACGGCCATCCAACCTTTAGAAATGACGGCTGCCGAGCTGAAGAACTGGGACAAAGACCAGAACTGCGGAAAGCTCATCAAGTTGAAAGATGTCTCGTTCGTACCCGTCGACGGCCTCGGCACCTTCGCACCCGATTCCACGGAAGACAAGACCGTCTCGCTCATAGGCGGATGCGTGAACCGTGCCATCAACGAGATTTCTGAGTCGCAATTCGTTGTGCGAACCAGCACTTACGCCAAGTTCGCTGCCCGAAAGCTGCCCTACGACGACGTGAACAAACGGCCTGCCAAGTGCAACCTCACCGGCATTGCCACACGATTCAACAACACATGGCAGCTGCTCATACGCAAGGAGAGCGACATTGAGGTGATTGAAAATTGATAATTGACAATTGGAACAGATAATTAAAAACTATAACAGATATGAAAAAGTTATTCAGCAAATTAATGTTGGTGGCTCTGGCAGCCCTGACATTCGTGGCATGTGAGGACGTGCCCGCACCCTACGACATTCCTGGCACAGGCACAAACGTTCCGGGCACTTCGACCGAAATTGAAGGTGGAACAGGTACTGGTACCGTCAGCGACCCCTTTAATGCCGTAGCGGCCATCAACTTCGGCAAGACGCTCGCATCGGGCGAGGAGTCCGACAGGTTCTATTACATCAAAGGAAAGGTTGTTTCCATCAAGGAGGAGTTCACCTCACAGTATGGCAACGGCACCTTCTATATCTCTGAGGACGGCTCGGCCAAGAACCAGTTCTATGCCTACCGCGTGCAGTACCTTGGCAACCAAAGGTTTGCCGACAGCGACGAGCAGATAAAGGTGGGCGACGAGGTCATTGTCTGCGGAATCATCACCAACTACAACGGCACCATTGAGACTGCCCAGAACAAGGGATTCCTCTACTCACTCAACGGTGTGAATCGAGGCGGCGAGCCTAAAGACCCGACACCGATGGCAGAACCCACAGGCGACGGCACGAAAGACAATCCCTACAACGTATCAGGTGTGCTGAAGTTCATCAGCGGATTGGGCAGTGACGTAGAGTCGCAAAACCCAGTATATGTCAAAGGAATAATCTCGCAAATCAAGGAGGAGTACGGCACTCAGTTCGGTAACGGAACCTTCTACATCAGCGACGATGGCGAGGCTAGCAACGAGTTCTACATTTTCCGCGCACTCTATCTAGGCAACAAGAAGTTTGCTAACGGCGACACGCAAATCAAGAAGGGCGATGAAGTAATCATCTGTGGAAACGTGATTAACTTCAAAGGCAATACTCCTGAGACGGCCCAGAACAAAGCCTTCCTCTACTCGCTTAACGGTGTCACCGCCGGAGGCGATAACCCGACACCTGCCG
>Ga0265299_10003640_pt1 | contig 14904 bp, 3 predicted proteins | sample AusTroGonzalo_MG_4_FD_193485 | JGI IMG/M metagenome (GOLD analysis project Ga0265299, IMG submission 193485) | Bovine rumen microbial communities from tropical cattle in Woodstock, Queensland, Australia - Gonzalo_02 | ecosystem: Host-associated > Mammals > Digestive system > Stomach > Rumen ... | reverse complement strand
GCGCGCGACTTCGGGAATCGCGAGGATGTCGGGCACCCAGCACTTGCTGAGTTCGCGCCGCCACGCCTCGTCGCCGGAGGCGTCCGGCTTGATGCGGAAGCGCTCGTAACGGAGCGAGAACCACTTCTCAGGCTTGTCCGGGTTGTTGACGCCGAGGCGGCCCTTGAGGACATCCCAGTTGGCCTTCATGCGCGTCACGACGTCCCAGAGGCCGCCGTCGGTGGTGCCGGACGAGGTGGCGAGCCCGTAGCTGCCGAGCGAGCGGGTGGCGATGATGTCCGAGAGGAACTGCTTGCCGCTCTGCGGGTCTGTAGAGAGAAGCCCTGTCTCGTAGTCGTACACCTTCGCGAGCTCGAATACGTAGCGCTGGGCGGTGTCGAACGCCGTCGAGTACTTGACGAGGGCGTTGTTGCGCTGGACGCGGTTGAACATGTCGAGGTAGCGCTGTTGCGTGGCCCTGTTGGAGACCTGCTGCCGCCACAGCGTGCGCTCCTCCTGGATCATCTCGCCCCTGTAGACCTCGGCGCGGTAGGCCGCCTCGGCGGAGGTGAGGTCCGCAAGCGCCTGCTGGATCGCCGACGCCGCCTCGTTGACCCCCGCTGCAGCACCCTGCATGTTCCCCTCGAGCCCGCGGATGGTGTCCGCGAGGCCCCACGCCGTGTCGATCATCGTGCCGACGCCGTCGATTATCTCGCCTTGCCATTTGCAGGTGTAGGCAAGCTCCTGCGCCGCGCGCAGCTGCCCGTAGGTGACCGCCGCGTTGGAATAGTACGCCGGCAGCTTGGCCGTCTCCGCGATCGAGCTGGGGTCGGAGATTACCGTCATGCCCGCGCCGAAGACGTGCGGACATGCCGCCAGCTGCTCCTCGTTGGCCTTGAGGAAGAAGTCGAAGTCCGTCTTCAGGATGTCTACGTAGTGGTCGATGGACGAGTGCCAGCCGGCCATCTTCCACCCCATCCCGAACAGCGTGAAGGCCGTCGTCGTGGAAATGCGCGCCAGCGTCTCGCGAAGGCTTGCCGCGCCCGCCTCCAAGACCGCCTCCTTCACCTTGTATTCGGCCATCGCGGCCTGGAGCCGCTGGTAGGCGGAGATGTAGTTGCGGTACGCACCCTGGATAGTGCCTTCCGTTGCGCGGACGCCGGTCACGGTGTCGGGCTTCATGCGGATGCCGCCGTCGCCGACGATGTAGTTGAGCGTTACCTTCACGTCCTCGTACGTGTCGTAGCCAGTCGCCATCTGAAGGTTCCAGTAGCCGGAAAGCCCCGCCTCGACGAGCTGGTAAGAGTTGGTAAACACGGTCGTGAGGCCGCCTTCAAGCCCGAACACGGAGAGGTCCATGTAGTTGTAGTTGTAAAGGTCCGGCCCCTCGTATCCCTGCGGGTAGGTGCCGCCAGGCCCGATGTCGCCGGCGAACGGCGTGCCGTAGATCGAGATGAGCTGGTTCTGGAAGGCGAGTTCCTGCCCGGCGACGTCGTCGATCGTCGACGTCTCGTTCTCCTGTATCTGCGAGAGGCGGCTACCGTACACGTTCGCCCAGTCGAGGACGGTCTTGCAGTTCGAGAGCGCCCTCTCGGCGCGGTCGAGGATCTGCTCGAAGTGCGAGCTCTTCTCGGCGAGCGCGTCGGGATCGATGTCGAACGGAATCGCGTTCTCAGAAAGCCCGAGCGGGTTGAGGCCGCCCTCGAAGCCGCCGAGCGTCGTCTGAAGGTTCTCCACCGTACGGCAGAGCGCCTTCATCTGCGCGCCGTTCTGCTCGCGGTCGATGCGCTTGAGGCCGAGGTCGCTAAAGGCCTGCGCGGACTCGTTCGTCGTCGGCGTGATGGCGTTCGCGACCATCCAGTTGTAGGCCGCGCCCATGCCGGTACGCGTCGCCCACTCGCCGTAGCCGAACGCCTCGTCGCCGTCGGCGTCGAGGTAGCCGCTCCTGAGGTCGCCGCCGTTCTCCTTGTACGCCTTGCGCGCGGTGAGCGACATCGTGTCGAGCCCGACCTGCGCGAGTTTCACGGCGGCGTCGGCGAACTTCGCCTCGTCCTGGTAGTCCACATTGACGGCGGTCTGGTCCATGAGCATCTCGGTCATGGAGGCCGTCCAGTCCACGTAGGGGTTCCTCAGGAGGCGATAGTAGCCCGTCAGCGCCGAGAGGTAGTGCCCCCATGCGTCGCCGTGGCCCTGCGGATACTGCGCGGCGGCGCAGTTGACGTCCATCACGCCGTCCCGTGCGCGGATTCCGTAGTTGTTGACGTATGCGGCCTCGCCCTCGGTGACGCCCTTGGTGAAGTTCCACATGAGGCGGTTGAAGTACGGCGCAGCGGTGAGCTTCGGGAACTGCGTCGCGGACGTGCGGCCCCGGAGGAGCGCCAGCTCCTCGTCCAGGAGCGTCGGCACCTGGTTCGCGAAGCAGAACACACCGGCCGCCGTCGGCTCGGCGGTCTGCGACCCGACAAGCGGGTTCTTCGCGTCCGAATACGCCTCGGCGCCGAGGAGCGAGTAGAACTCGCCCATGCGCGTCGTCGCGAGGATGAGCTGCTTCGAGAGGTCCACGTTCTCGCCGCCCGCCGCGATGAGGAGGGACTCCGCCTTGTTGAAGATCGTCTGGTAGAGCTCCAGGAGCCCAACCTCCGTCAAGTTGTCGTTATTGAGCGCGACGTCGCCCTGGTACGGCCGGCCAATCTGCTCGAGCATCGTGAAGGCGATGTCGCTCGGATTCGCGTAGAAGTCCTCCACGCGCTGAGCGAACGGCGTGACGGAGTTGAGCACGCGCTGCACCCAGCCCTCGGCAAGCTGCTCGTCCGTCCATCCGGACCAATCTGTGCCGACGGTCGCGGCGGCGAGCGTCCCCTCCTTCGCGCGGTAGCGCATCGAGTAGTAGGTGTTCACGTAGTCCTGCAGGTCGGACGTCTCGCCGAGCTGCAGCGACGTGAGACCGGCCTGCACGGCGGGGGCCGTCTTGTCCGTCCACGCTGCGGATCCCTTGTCGGTCGCGAGCGTCCCGTCCGCGTTGGGCGTAGCGTACTTCCACTCGAACTCGTAGTCGTTTGCGGCATTGCCGAGTGGCGTCCTGTAGAGGAGCGTCAGGCGTTCGGAAAGCTTGTTGAGCGGGTCGGTCAGGACGGCGATCCCGTCGAGGTACAGCTCGGGCGCGACGCGGATGACGTGCATTGAGACGGGAAGGCCGGGATTCACGACCGACTCGTCCGGGTTGTCGTTCTCGATGAGCGTGACCCAGCCCGAGCCGGAGCCATTGGCGACGAGCGCGTAGCGGTCCTGCGCCTTGTACACGGTCGCCGGCAGCACGTCCGTCGCCGTCCAATTGAAGTATCCGCTCACGTAGTACGGCTCGTCCCATGCAATCCTGGCACCCGTGATGTGGTCGCGTCCGTCCAGGTCGTCCCAGTCGCCGAGGATTTCGGCAAGGCCGGAGAGGTCGTAGTAGCTCTTCGCTGCCCTCTGCTTCGAGGGCTTGTGCAGGGCCTCCCAATCGTTGGTCGTTATCACCATTTTTGCAACCGGCGTCGTTGCCGCGTCCACGTAAAGCGTGCCGTTCGTGCTCGAGACGGCGTAATGGACGCCATCCGACGCCGCCACCGACACGGCGTTCGTCACGATGTAATTAAACCACATGTCGCGGGCCTTCTTGGAGGGGAAGATGTAGTTGAAATAGCTGTAGCACTGCGTGGTGAACGGCTGCGTCGAATGGCGCTCGGACGGAATCACCGCCGATGTCGCGAGCGCGGCGACGGCGGCGTCCCACTCGGCCTTCTTCGACGCCGTAGCCGGGCAGATGTCCTTCAGCGCCGCGCGCTCCGCGTCGGTGAGGACATTGAGCTCGAGGTACGAGCCGCCGGACTCCTTCTCGACGAGCTGGCCGACGAGGTTCATGCGTTTCGAGACGTCCGCGTTCGTGTCGATGTAGAAGCGGTCCGAGATCGACGGCGGCAGGCGCGTGAAGTAGTACTTGCCCTTGCGCAGGAAGCACGTGCCGGAGGAGCCGAGCGTGAAGCCGTATTCGCCCGTGAAGTCGCCATCGATCGCGAGCGGGGCGGACTGCGCCACAGTCGGGTCGATGAGGTCCACCACGGTGGCGGCGGTCGCGTCGGACGACGCGGCGGGGTTAGGATACGCAATCGCCATCGAGGAGGCGTTCCACACCTCGGGAAGCCCCTGCGTAGCCTTCGTGAGCACCTGCGCGACCTTCATCGTCGGCACGCCGTTCTCGTCCGGCCACACCGAGAGCCAGTTCCACGGAATCGCCGTAGTGACGTCCTTGAGGTTCTCCGCCGACGGGTTCTTGACGTTGACGCAGTTCATCCAGCCGACGTGCGTGCCGACGGCGAGCTGGGCGTCGCCGAGCGACGGGCAGTAGAAGCCGTCCTGCATCGGATAGGAGTAGCGCGCGCTCGCTGCGCCGTCGCGCCGCGCCCACGCCGCGCCCTTGCGGTCCATGTAGACCACGTTCGCGTCGTCGAACGCGACGAGCGACGAATAGGCGTTGTACTTCGACTCCGATCCGTCGAGCTTGCCGACGGGCCCCGGGATTATCATGCGGCTCCCGGCGACGACCGTGTTGGTGAAGGACGAATAGGCGAGCGACGTCGTGACGACGCGGTACGCCTGCATCGCGCCCTTGCCGTTCTTCGAGTACTGCGCGAGGACGACCGGCTCCGAGGAGTCCGCTGTGTTGAGGTCGTTGCGCATCGCCCAGACGACGTAGTCGCCGTCGAGCTTCAGGAATGCGTGCTCCTCGTTCGGGTTCCAACCGACCGCATCGCGGTCGTTCTGCCAGTAGATCGCCGGCTCGACGCCCGAATCGGCGCGGAGGACGCCGTCGAATTCGCGCGGGCTGCCGCGCCCTGCGACCGAGAAGCCGTGCGCCACGAGCTGGTAGCCGTGGCCGGAGCTGTCCGCCGCGATCCGCTCGGAGTTGTCTCCAGGCGTCGCCTCAAGGTCGGTCTCAGCGAAGAGGAAGCGCACGGCGTCTGCCGTGTTCGTCCCGGTTTCGTCTATGCACCAGACCGCGAGGTCGTCGAGCTCGAATCCGTTCGCGGCGCGTTCGCCGCCGGCCGCACCGAGAGCGAGCGTCGCCCGCGCTCCGGCCCAGCCGTCCGGCAAAGCGAAGCCGACATCCGCCCAGCCGTCGCGCTCGATCTCGTATGTGTCCTGCACGACGCCGTCAAGCGCGCTCGAAAACACGAAGTTCGTGCCGGAGTAGTCAGTGAGCGAGACGGTGAAGGTCGAGCCGCCCGACGTCACGGTCGCGACGCGGCCTGTCGAGACTTCGAACGCGAAGTCGGAGGAATAGACCTGGAAGCTGATCTTGTTCTCGACGCCCGAGAGCGGCAGCGTGCCGCTAACCGTGGCGTAGGGGTCCTTGCCGAAGAACGAGAGCGAGCGCCCTCCGAAGGCCGTCATCGTCGGATCGTCGGAGCCGCGCTTCGACGACAGCACGATGTCCGGGAGAAGCCCCTTGCGGAGCGTCTCCTCCCACGTGAAGCGGTAACGCTCGACAAGGCCCGGATACGGGATCGGCGTCGGCATGTCGGGGAGCTGGATGTAGCCGCGCCACCACACTTCGACGGGGTTCATGCTTTCGTTGACGCCGTAGATCGCCGATTCAAGCTTCTCGTAGGGGTCGTCGTCGCTGCTCGCGCCGCTTGCGCCGTCAAGGACGGACGTCGTGTCGTCGCTCATGCTCCCGACGCCCTCCGGCTCCGGCTCGTGGTAGAGGCGCGGGTTCCAGTTCCGCCCAGCCGAGGCCGGCGCGTAGATGTAGCCGGGAAGCGAGGCGTCCATGAGGCTTGCCGCGTTCGCGGCAGTTCCGGCGGCGGCGTCCGAGAACATCGTCGCCTCGAAGCCGATCGGCCAGTCCGCCACAATCGCGCTTGCGCCCGTCGAGGCGAGCACCTCCGGGTTCGTGCGGTAGCGCGACTGCATCGGCAGGTACCACGGCACGTCCTGCGCCGCCGTCAGGAGCTTCAGGACGAACTTGCCTTCGCCGCTCACGTCCACCTCGCCGGACGTGCCGCTGACGGAGGCGGTAAGCGAGTTCGGGGACTTGTACCCGAGCACCTGCGCGGTGTAGTTCGTCGGGATCGCCCATTTGAGGCCGGGCTTGGAGGGGTTTTCGGAAATCACGATCCTGTACGTGTCGTCTGGCCAGGTGATGAGGTACCAGTCGTTCTCGAACGTCCACATCACGCCCATCGGGTCGGACGTCTTCCAGTAGATGTCGGCCTTCCACGGCATCGCCATGTTCAGCGCACCGCTCGTGGTCTTGTCCGTCGGCGCGATCGCGTAGATCTTGCCGTGGTACTTGTTAGAGAGCTCCTGCCCGCTCGGCGCGGCGAACCGCTCGACATAGGGCGAGTAGGGGTCGTCGTCGTCGTTCGACTGCGCGCCGTCGTTGACGACGCCCTGGAGGTCCGCTATATCCCAGCCGCCGCCGACTGGCCTCAGCTCCGAGCCGACGGTCGCGGAAAGCGTGTTCACGGCCGGCGGCGTGATCTCGACGACGATGGAGGCGACGAGGTGCTCCTTCGTCTCCGTGTCGTAGTAGGCGAGGACGAACTGGCCCTTGGGGCAGTCCATGTAGCCGCTCGTCTCGTCGACTATGTAGCGCGCTGTCAGCATGTGCGACGTCGCAGGGTCGTAGTCGATGCCCCAGACGACGTTCGACGTGCCGGCGCTCGTCGTCGCGTAGCGCGGCGTAATCACGGCGGGGTCGCCGAAGAAGCGGACGTAGCGCCCGGTAAGGTCGACGAACGCGGCGTTGTTCCCCTCGTCGCGGCGCGTGGCGAAGAGGCGGTAGGGACGCGTCGCGGTCGCAGCCGAAAAGGTGTAGAGGCTCGAAACAGTCTCGCCGTTCTTTAGTTTAAACGGGATCTCCATCGCGCCAGAACGGGTTATGAGGAGCATCTCATTAAGGTTCGTCGTGCCGCCGATGACCTGGATGTAGCCATCGGAGGCCGCCTGCGAAGCGCGGATCGCGGCGAACGTCGCATCCCAGTCGATCTCGCCCTCCTCGCGCGGGAAGCGGGTGAGGAAGTCGCCAACCTTCGCGTCCGGCGGCTGCTCGGAGATCATGCGCCCGACGGACCACGCCGAGAGCGACCACGATGTCGTCGCCGAAGTCGCGCTCGCGGACGAGTTCTCCGCGTCCGCGCTCGTGCCGGACGCCGCAGTCGGATACGCCGCCGTGGGCTTCTGGAAGTCCGCATGCCCGAAGACGGCTATCCCCGTCTCCTCCATGCGGATCGCGCTGTCCGTAGCGGAGTCTGCGAACGCAGTTCCGGCACACACCACCGCTACAACGATTTGACTCACGCAGAGGCGCAGAGTGCGCAGAGCTTTGGAATACTTCTCTGCGCTCTCTGCCTCTCCGCAGCTCTGCGTGAGATTAATTACACCAGGCATTACATCAAAGTTCATTGTCTTGCCCTCCCTTACTTCCTGTAACCCCAGACAGTCACCGAAACTTCGCCGTTCTCCCATGTCGGGGCGCGGACTTCGTCGCCGGGGCGGACGAACTGGATCGACGCCGGGATGCGCAGTGTCGAGCGCGACGAGCCAGTGGCGTGGACCATCGCGACGCCCTCGCGGTCCGCCGTCCAGAGAAGCTGTCCAGCGACAACGCCGTTCACTGTCGCCACGCGCGCCGAATCGCCCCACACGGAAACGCCCGCGCCGCGCCAAATCGTCGTCTCCCGTCCCCGGTCGATGTCAAAGGGCTTCACTTCAACGGAGACGCTGCCTTCGACGCGCACCGTCTCGGACGCCTCAAGCGATCCTGCCGTGATCTTCTCCGCGACAATGGCGTTTGCGCCGAGCGTCCCCACCTTGATGTCGCTCGCCGCCCCTTCCGCGACAAGCGCGCGGTTGACGCTCGCGACGGACGCGAGCGCGCGGCGCGGCGCGAGCGGCGAGAGCGAGTCGCCCACCGTCAGCTCCACGTGCGTGAGGTTGTTGGACGCGAAGGCGAGCGCGAGTTCGTCGTTGCCGAACACGGCCTCGAACGAGCCGTCCGGGTTGATCGCCACGTCCGCTACGTCGCCCGACCAGAGCGGCGTCGCGGCGGACGCCGAATCATAGACCTTGACCGTCATGTTCTTCTTGAGCCCGCTCGACCATTCGCCGAAGTTGGTCAAGACGCCGCGATAGACGAGGCGCGTGATGCCGCCTTCCATCGTGCTCGCGACCGGTTGCCAACGTGCGTAGAGCGTCGTGTTCGGATTCGTCAAAATGGAGGTGTCGGTAAGCACGAACGCGTAGTTTTCGTCATAGACCTTCACGCCGTCCGTTTGCTCCGTGAAGTAGCCAAGGAAGATGTCGTTGCCCCTCTTGAGCGCGATCGGCGCCTCAGGTGCCGTGCTCGAGGCCTGGTATTCTGCCGAGCCGACTGTCGAATCTGACGAGACGAAGGAGAAATTTACGACTGACAGCATCCAATGGGCGTAAAGTGTCACATCATCCGTTGGCGTCCATGTGGAGCCTGGGCTCAGCACGTATGCGCCGTTTTCGTCGAAGACCTGCTCCCCGTCCGACGCCAGCGTGTAGTAGCCGAAGAAGTGGTATCCATCCCGATTCACAGTCGGCGGCGTCACGGCAGCGATGGACCAATTCGTGACCATGCCGACAGTCACGCCCTCCGAAACGAAGGTGATTTGATATTGCGGAACGGTCGTGATTTTCAACTTGCAGTCCCGAAACTTTAGTTTGTAAGAACTATCTATTTCCTCTGCTACCAACTCGTATTTGAGTTTGCGGGTACTGGGGTTTAGTGCGAATTCGATTTCAGGACAAGACGTAGATGCCACTGCATTGGAAACGGAAAACACTGTATTGCTGGCAAGAATGTCGTCGTTAGCGCCAAGCTGATAGACCGTGGCGTTCCCGGTATTCCCGCCCTGCGCAACTACAGACGCAGTCACGCTCGCCCCAGACGCGATATCTCTAGGCGTAATTCCTTTATCGGCGAGTACAATCGTCTGCGACAAGCAGCAGCCATTGCCATCAGCCCTGAACCAATTGTAATCCATCCCATCGAACCATCTCGAGAAAGTTGACGAACCGAAATTTGTCCATCCGTCAAGATTATTCCCAGGTTCGCCGTTCGTCACGAGGTCAGGCGTTGTCCCCGCCGAGGCGGAGAGCGCGGCGGCCATTGCCAGCATTGTCAAAAGTGTCTTCTTCATAAGCTGTTTCCTTTCAACCTTCAACTTTTCACTTGTCCGCCATAGCTTCAGCGAAGGCGGAACCTTTCAACTACTCTTTGACTCCGAAGTAGATGAATTGCACCTTGTATCCGATCGAGATTCCGCTCGCCGTGAGCGTGACTTTCTCGTCCTTTCTCACCGGGACGGTCCAGATGGGCGTCCTCGAGCCGCCGGTGCCGATTGCGCCAAGCGGCGTCACCTCAACACTGCCAACCTTGAGGCCGACCTTGCCGGATGAGGTGTTGCTCGCCTCTACGCGCACCTGCACAAAGCCGTCGTATTTCGCCGTCCAGCTCTCGGAGCCGTTCGAGAGCGATCCGAACTTCTCGCCGTCTCCGCCGCCGATCGTCTTGTTGTCGAGGTTCGCCATCTGCGCCCCGCCGTCCCTTGTGTTCGAGCCAAAGAGCCGCAGGCCGCCGCCGCGCACGTTCACGTCGTCGAGCGTGATGTCCTTGAACCCGGCGAGCGATCCGGCGCTGAACGCCTCGCCGCCCACAGCCAGCTTGCTCACGACGAGACTGTCCGCAAGCGCCGTCGTCACGCGGATTTCGTCGCCGGGCAGATACACCTCGCTCTCCTCCGTCGCAATCGCCGACGCGCTCGACGCGACGAGCGCGTAGGGCGAAGTCGCGACGGCCATCGACGAGTTGACCGCCGCGTTGCCGGAGCTGTCCGCCGCGAGCCGCACCTCCGCGACGTTGTGCGTGTAGAGGTCGCTGCCGTCCACCTCCACCGCCGCGCCGAAGACCGCGTCGCCGTTCGTCCTGATCGTCACGGGGTTCTCGGCATACGTCCCGTCGTCGTAGATGACCGTCGCGGATGCCGAGACGGTCGCATTCGTGAGCCCCCACGCGACGCCCTCGACGTTCACGACCGGCGGCTGAACGCCCGTCGCGATGCGGATCGCGCCGCGCACCGGCGCCATGCGCGCCCCATGGAGCTGGTCGATGCCGATCGGCATGGACGCGAGGCCCGCATTGCCGTAGAGCGCCTCCGTCACGCCGTTCGTGACGATGGCGATGTTCTCGAGCTTGTAGTCGTAGAGGACGAGCGCCGCGTCGCGGTTGCCGCTCGCCGAGGACTGCACTGGCTCATACCAGATCTGGCGAACGCCAAGGAGGTCGTCCGCCTGCGCGGGATTGAGGATCGCACCCTGGCTCTGCGTCCCCATGGAGGAGCAGATGGCGTTCATGGTTCCTGCTGTCACGGCCGTGCCGCCCGTGGGCTTGGCGATCAGCGTGTTGAGGAAGTACGTATCGATGCCGCTTGCGCTCACGAGCGCGTTCGCGCCGCCCGGGACGAGCGTGCAGTGGATGAAGACGAGCGGCGCCGCGGCGGACTTGACCGCGCTGCCGTCCGACGCCTTGTTGCGGGCGAACGTGCAGTTGACGAACGCGGCGTTGACCGAGCCGGCGGCCATCTCGACGGCGCCGCCAGAACTGGCGCCCGCGTTGTCCGCAAACGTGCAGTTCAGGGCCGCGAGCGTCGCCTTCTCGCCGCACTTCACCGCGCCCTTGTTGCCAATGAACGAGCAGTCCTCAACCATCAGGAATCCCCCGCCATGCACGAGAGCCTGTTGCGGGCAGTTCTTGAAGTTGAGGCACCGGATGTGCACGTCGGAGCCGGTCAGGTTGAACGGATTGAAGCCGCCCGCCGCCGTGATCGTCACGCCCTTCCCGTCGTTGAACCCGTCGATCGCGAACGCGGCCGTCCCGGCATCGACCGTCAGGGCGCTCGAGAGCGTGATGACGTTCTTGCCGTCCTCCGTCGGGAGGTCGAACTCGATGCGGCGGACGCCGCCCGTGCCGCAAAGCGTCGCATCGGCGCAGAGTTCGCGCACCGCGTCGCGCAAGGTGACCTTGCCGTTGCCAAGGTTCTCGCCCTCCTCGTTCGTGTTGACGAGGAGCATCGTGGGCGCGACTTCCCAGTGCGCGTAGAGGTTCATGGAATCTTCCGCGCTCTCCCAGACGGGCGAGTACGGAGAACCGTCGGGACCATAGATGCAGACTCCGCCATCTTCTGCCGTAAAGTAGCCGAGGAAGCGGTAGCCGTTGCGCGTGACGTCCGACGATCCCGGCAGCGCGAGCATCAGCGTAGCCGTGGCCGTGCCGACCTTCGCGCCCTCCGAATAGAAGTGGAGCATCGTCGTATGGAGCGTACCCGCCGAAGGCACGAGCGGAGTGTCGGTCGCGCGACGCGGAGAGGAAGTGAACTGGACACCCGGACCGATCATGAGCGTGCCGGCTCCGCCACGACCGCCCGCAGCGCCGCCACGACCGCCGCCGCCGCCGTGGCGCGACGAGCTGAAGCTGGGCGAATCGACCGCGCCGTCCGTATTGGACGCTCCGCCCGCACCGCCCACGGCGCCGCCCGCGCCGCCCGCGCCGCCGCCACCGTTCGGATGCTTCTTGCCGGTCTTGGCGGTCGTCGTGTTCTGGTAGCCGCCCGTGCCACCCGTGCCGCCGGAGCCGCCGCCGCCACCGCCGGAGCCGATGCCGTAGAGCGGCGCACCGCCGCCGCCGCCACCACCGCCGCCGCCGCCACCGCCGGCCGAGTACCAGCGAGCGCCCCAAGTGTCATACGTGCCGCCGTCCGTGGATCCTTTCGAGCCACCCGAACCTGCAGTGCCGCCCGTCGTCCGCACGACAAGATTGCCGAGGATGACGACCTTGCCCATCGCGGCGGACGTGGCGCCGGCGTTGCCGGCGTAGCCATCCGTGCCGTTTTCGGGGAACGAGTCCCAGCTCGTGTCGCGGCTGGAAATGGAGGGGCCGCCCTTCACCGCGCCGCCGTTGCCGCCCATCGTGCCGATGCCGGGCGCCGCGCCGCCGCCGCCCGGGCCGCCTCCGCCGCCATTGCCGGCGGAGGAGGTTGAGCCGCCTACCGAAGCGCCGCCGCCGCCACCACCCGTGCCACCGTTACCCGCATTGCCGCCCTGCGCGACGATCTCGCCGTCGCCAAGCAGGTAAAGCGTCGCATCCACAGGAACGAGAATGCCGGGACCCGCACCGCTAGCACCATTGCCGTTGCCGCCCGTAACCGTAAGCTTCGCGCCGGACTTGACGTTGATCGCCACCGTCCCGCCGGCCGGGACGCGGAGCGCCGCCTGGCCTGCCGCACCGGTGAAGGTGCGATTCGCGCTCACATCGTAGATGGTGTTGTTCTTAAGGTCGGCGGACGTCCCCTCGTTCAGTTCCTGGCGATCCGTGAAACGCGCCTGCGCCGCCATCGGAAAGACGAGCAGGAACGCAAGAGACAACGGGAACAACAGGGACATTCGATTGCAGGTGTTTTTCATAGCTTTCCTTAAACCTTTCAACCTTTAAACTTTTCAACTTTTCAACGCGCCGTTCCGAACGCCGTCGCGCTCACGGTGCGGGCCGCACCCGGCTGGCCATCGACCTTGCATCCTTTCGGCAGCAGCACCGAGAACGCGCCTTCGTCGTTTTCGTAGGTGAGCGCCATGTCGCACGCCGCAGCGCCGGTCGTGTAGCATCCAAGCGAAGCCGGCGCGTATGGCCAGGCCGCGCGGGCGGGCGAAAGCCCCTTGATCGTCACCTTGCCCTTGCCGCCGCCGACCGACTGCTCCGCGACCGGCGCGAGGTAGCAGACGGGCGGGAGCTGCGCGGAGCCGTTCGTCACGGTGACCGAATTGACGATCAGCTCGTCAACCGCCGCCCCCTGCGCCATCACCCGGTTCTCCGCGTAGAAGACGTCCACCGCCTTGGTCCGAGCGGCGCGAGCGGCGCGGACGCCCGTGGTGAGCGTCTGGCGCGGCGTGATCTCACCCGCGCCGGGCGGCGTGAGACCGACCTCGATCGCGCCCTTCGCGGCGGCGACCGCATCGACGAGTGCGGTGTAGGACGCGCCCTGAACAGCCGAGCCGTTGTCGTCCTTTAGTTCCGCGTAGAAGACGCCGTCCTTGTCGACGGACGCGACTATCGTCCGGCCCCAGAGTACGGTCGCGGCGTCCTCGCTGTCGTATATCTTGAACGTCAGCGTAAGATTCTCGCCGCCCTCGGAGAACCCGCCCGTGCGGGTGAGCTGCCCTCGGTAGGTCAGCACCTCAGGCACGGCGGCGGACGCCGCCGAGGCGACAAGCGCCAGCATCGCCAAAATTGCAGATTTGCAGATCTTGTTCATTTTATTGTCCTTTCACATTTCTCGTTAGACAGGATTTACATGATTTACAAGATTATCCAAACCTCTCAAATCCTGTTAATCTTGTTAATCCTGTCTAAAAACATTTGTCTTATCTCCTTCAATTCTCAAGCACACCGACATCGGCTATGCGCTTCATGTAGAATATGCCAAGCGACTCGATCGGGCCGTTGGAGAGAAGCCCTCCGACGACCCATGACGCATAGCCCGCCGTGGTCTCGTCCGGGTTGTGCTCGAAGATGATGTCCTCGGCCGGGGCGTTCTGCTTGTGCCACGAGAGGTAGAGCGTGTTGGTGACGCTCCACAGCTCGGGCTTCACTGGGTTGACGTAGTTCGCAAGGTCGTCGCCGCTCACGACTTCGCCGGAGTAGTCCGCCGTCTTGCCGTCGTGATCCGGGTGCCAGGCGTGGCGGAACGGATTGTCCCGCGCGGTCGCGCCAACCGTCCAGTCGAACTGCAGCTGGTCACCGAACTTCGTGTAGGCCGAGGCCTCGACAATCGGATTGGCAACGCTCATCATCACCGTCGAGAGGCGCCTTGGATTCTCGCACGCTTCCCTTGCGGACGACAGTTCCTTGAAAAGCCGCAGCTTTCCTTCCGAATCGACGCCTGCCGCGACGCGCTGTAGAAGCCGGGGAACGCCGTTCGTGGGAACGTAGACGAGGATGTTCATCCTGAGTGTCCCTGCGGCGGCGGTCGGAGTAGCGTTCGTGAGCGACGAGACCGTCTCCATCTGGATGAAGCCCGCCCAAAGTCCAGTCGGAAACGCCGCCTCGTCAGCCGACTTCTCCCCGACCGTCACGGGAATCCGCACGCGCATCTGCGTTCCGCCCAGGTCCTTGATCGTCATCACGGCTGCGTAGACCTTGCCCTCTTCCATCGCCGTGCGATCGATGGCGAACTTCTGCACGCTGGACGCGCCCGCCGCAAGCTCGACGTCCCAGGAAACGTCCGTCGTCACGTTCGTCCACGATTCGACGCCTTTCTCGTCCATTACCTTTCGTTTCATTGGCGGGACGTTGTCCCTTTCCTGCTCGTCCGCCGAGGCGACGATCTTCACGCGGAAGGTGTGGTTCGTCGTTCCGAAGTTCTTGAGCGTGACACTCGCGAAGTCGCCGGAGCCGAAGTCGACTGACGCCACACCGGAGAATCCGATCACGCCCGGCCAGTCGCTGTCCTTCGTCGCCGTAAGGGCATACGCCTTGCCGCCTCGCAGCGCAGAGCCGCCGACAATCCCCAACGAAAGGAAAGACGGCGACTGCTCGTTGGTTCCTGCAATCTTGTAGGCGGTGCCCGACGCCGTGCCGTAGGGACCCTCACCGAAATATAGCTTTGCCGTCACGGTGTCGTTCGTATCCACCGAGACGCCCACGAGATTCATAAAGCCGGTGTCGCCGGACGTGGCGCGCCAAGTCTGCCGCGGCGCAACGGGGACGCCGAGAAACGTCTTCGACCAGACATTGGTCGTATAGATCAGGTAGACGTTGCCGCCCACGAGCGAATCCATCGTCGAGGCCGTCTCGTCGTTTGGAAG
>Ga0265299_10003638_pt1 | contig 14909 bp, 12 predicted proteins | sample AusTroGonzalo_MG_4_FD_193485 | JGI IMG/M metagenome (GOLD analysis project Ga0265299, IMG submission 193485) | Bovine rumen microbial communities from tropical cattle in Woodstock, Queensland, Australia - Gonzalo_02 | ecosystem: Host-associated > Mammals > Digestive system > Stomach > Rumen ... | reverse complement strand
CATCAGAACGAATAGCACCCATCCGGCAGCGACTTTATACTCACCCAGAAAGGCCATGATGCTAGAGTAGTTCAGTGTATGGTTCTTGATGAAAGGTATCGTGGTCTTTAACGACTTGACAGCTTCCGTCTTATGCTTTACCACGATCTCCTTATTCTGCTGGGGTTCCGACACGTTTTCACGGACAACCACATCTGGACTGAGCCAAAGCGTCAGGCCGACGATAAATCCGATGGACACCTGACCGATAATCTTATAGATTCCTTTCAGGCCGTCCTTATTCTTTCGGAAAATCTTGATATAGTCATCCATAAAACCAAGGAAGCCAAGCCAGACCGTTGTACCGATCATCAACAGGAGATAGGTGTTTCGCATACGTCCTAACAACAATACAGGAACCAAAATACTGACAATAATAATGATACCACCCATGGTGGGAACACCTTTCTTTTCCACACCAAAGGGGTCAATACTCGGATCGCGCGCTGTCTCGGAAATGTTGCGACGCTTCATCCATCTAATAAAGTATTCACCAAACCATGCCGAGATAATCAGCGACAGAATCAGTGCCAACAACGAACGGAACGAGATGTACGACCAGAGGTGTGCACCAGGAATGTTGTATTGTTCTAAGAATCTAAAGATGTAGTATAGCATTGTTTCTCTTTTTTCGTTATTACAATATGACGATATTTCGAATGATTATGACTGAAAAATCTCACGCACAATCTCACGGTCATCGAAATGGTGTTTCACACCTTTGATTTCCTGATAGTCCTCATGGCCCTTACCGGCAATGAGAATGACGTCACCCTTCTGGGCCATCATACAAGCCGTACGGATGGCCTCCTTACGGTCTACGATACTTACCACCTTCTTCATTTGCTGGGGAGTGAGTCCTGCCAACATGTCGTTGATGATATCCTGGGGTTCCTCGAAACGGGGATTGTCGGAAGTGATAATGACGCGGTCACTCTGCTTGACGGCCTCCTGAGCCATCAGCGGACGCTTACCCTTATCACGATTGCCACCAGCGCCACAGACCGTGATAATCTGTCCGCCTTTGCCGTCTTGTACCTCGTGAATGGCATTGAGCACATTCTCCAAGGCATCGGGAGTATGCGCATAGTCTACAATAGCGGTCACACCCTCCTGGGAGCGGATGGGTTCCAGTCGACCTGCCACACTCTTCAACGTACTGAGCACCAACAGGATGTCCTCGGGCTTCTTACCCAGCATCACAGCGGCACCATATACTGCAAGAAGGTTGGACACATTGAACTTACCGATAAACTGCACGCCGACCTCACGACCGTCAATCTCCAGATACATGCCTTCAAAATGACACTCAATGATACGGGCACGGAAATCGGCCATCGTCCGCGTGCTGTAGGTCTTCACCTGGGCCTTGCAGTTCTGAACCATCACACTGCCATTCTTGTCGTCGGCATTTGTAATGGCAAAGGTATCCTTCGACAGTTCATCGAAGAAAGCTTTCTTGGCATCACGGTAGTTCTCAAAGGTCTTGTGGTAGTCCAAATGGTCACGTGTCAGATTGGTAAACAATCCACCGGCAAACACCAGTCCTCCGATACGCTTTTGGGCGATGGCATGACTGGAGCACTCCATAAAGGCATATTCACAACCGGCTTCCACCATTCGGGCTAACAGTTTGTTGAGTTCAATGGGGTCTGGTGTTGTATGGTCAGCAGGAATGGCCTCATCCTCAATATAGTTACAGACTGTAGAGAGCAGGCCGCATTTGTGTCCGAACTTACGAAACATATTATATAATAAGGTGGCAATGGTGGTCTTGCCGTTAGTTCCTGTTACACCGACCAGTTTCAGATGGCGCGAAGGTTCACCATAGAACACGGTAACGACAGGCCCCACGGCAGCCTCCGTGGACACTACCTGCACATAGGTGACACCCGGCTGCTGCTCCTCAGGCAGGTTTTCACACAACACGGCAACAGCACCCAACTCCAAAGCTTTGGGAATAAAGCGGTGGCCGTCGGTCTGCGTTCCCTTGATAGCTACGAAAAGATGATTCTTCTCTATTTTGCGGGAGTCAATGTTCACCCCCGTGATGTCTACTTCCTGATTGCCGATAATGGCCTGAGGAGTGACATACTTCAATAGTTCTATCAGCTTCATATATACCTTATTTAATTAATTCATCACCAACACGCACTCACTACCCTTGACAACAGCCTTGCCGGCAGGATAGCTCTGCGACTTCACTTTGCCTCGACCGTGCACCTTGACCTTTAAGCCTCTGCTCTCCAACAAATAGACAGCATCTCTGGCTCCCATACCTGTCACGTCGGGAGTGACATTCTCACCATATACCTTGGCTGGCTGTTTCACGCGATTATTAACGCCTAACTCACCCAGTATGTAATTGGCCGATGTGGCATCGCCATTCTTCACGTCAGGAATCACGACAGAATGTTCGTCATGGGCATCGTCCACACTCATCTTCAGATGACGGGCCATCACACCCTCAGCAATATGGTGGAACACCACGCCACTCATGCCACCACCCGAAGCGGGCAGACCAGACTTCTTGATACACACAATACAGGTGTAGCGGGGATTGTCGGCAGGGAAATAGCCGGCAAAAGAGAGCCAGTATTGTACCACACCACTCTTGTAACCGGACTTACCCTGTGACACCTGGGCGGTACCTGTCTTACCGGCAACCTTGAACAGCGGCGAACCGGCCTTACGACCCAAACCCTGACTCACCACATGCTCCAGAATGGTCTGCAGCGTCTTGAGGGCCTCGGGACGGGCGATACGTTCCTTGATGACCTGAGGTTCAAATTCCTTGACAGTAACACCATTTTTCACTATCTTCTTGACAAAACGCGGACGCATCATCTTACCATTGTTGGCAATGGCATTATAGAAGGTTACCGTATTGATAGGAGCAATCTGCGTCTCATAACCTATCGACATCCAAGGCAATGTGGTGGCATACCAGTTGTCATCGTAGCGTCCGTTTTTCTTACGTTTTGGCATACGGATAAGGGGAGGACGATAACCTGGGAGGATTTTTTGTAACTGCAGGTCTTCGCCAATACCTACCCTGTAGAGCCCCTTCACATAACGCTCTGCCTCGTTATGATAGAACTTGTCAATGACATGACTGACACCGATATTCGAACTGACCTCCAGCGACTTGGCCACATTGATGTCTCCATAGCCACCACGACGCCAGTTGTGGTCTTTCATCTCACGACCATACATCGGCATAACGCCACCGCCTGTATGGATGATATAGCTGGTATCTTGGGGATTCTTGCCCAACACACCATCATCGAGGGCCACCAGAATTGAAGCGGTCTTAAACACCGAACCAGGCTCACAACGATAGCTGATAGCGGAGTTGACGGCTTCTATATATTGGTCATTCTCCGTACGCATCATATTGACAATAGCCTTGATATCGCCAGTTTCCACTTCCATCAGGATGGCTACACCCATCTCACCATGGACCTCAGGTCTTCTCAGCATATCGAGCAAAGAGCGCTCTGCCAAATCCTGCATATTGACATCGATGGTTGTCACAATATCGCAACCGTCAACAGGCAGAGTCACAGGGATGTTCATGTATTTGTTCAACACCTTTCGGCGACCGGTAATACCGGGAATACCACGAAGGACGGAGTCGTTGGAGAGCTCCAAACCATAGTAGGCTGAGTCTTTGGCACCATACAAGCCACCGATGGTACGTAACGCCAGTGAACCGAACGGACGACGGCGCGAATTATAGGTCTCATAGGTAAATCCGCTCTTGTAACGGGGCATATTCAAGAAGGGCAACTCACTGACTTCCACAAAGGTATTGTAGTCAATGCGGCGGGGCCAGATATTCCACCAGCGCGAACCCTTGCTGCCGTCTTTATTGATCTTGTGACGGCCTTCTTCCAAATCGTGCTTAAATTCGGCTGCACTCTTCTTGGGGAAAATTCTGTTCAATCCTTCACACAGCGAATCGACCTTGTCCAACCACAGCGAGTCGTCTTTCGCAAAAGCAGCTGCCTGGAAGTCAATGAAAATCTTGTATTCTGGAATAGAGGTCGCCATCAGCTGTCCGTCACAGCTAAGGATATTACCGCGATTGGGCTTCACACTGACACTGTCACGCTTCAAACGGTCAGCAACCTCCGTCCAATACTGCTTTTTGGCAGTCATGATATAGAAGGCCTTGCCAATAACAGCAACTCCGATGATTGTCAGTAGCACTGCAATCATCATATAGCGAGGCATCACCTTATCATTGTTAAAACTACTCATCTCTCATTAAGAAAAATGTAATCATATCTCTCATTTCTCACTTCTCATCTCTCATTTCATTCAGGGACTTGAATGATGTAGGGCGGCTGATCGGCCTGATGCAACAGCGAGTCCTGATTTTGTTTCAAAATATCCAGCACATGGCTTTCACGACATTTCTCCGTCAACGTACTCGACGAAGAGAGGGCCTTGTACTTGGCACCTGTCAGCGTATTCTCCAGCTTGTCAATGGCAATCATATCCTGCTGGCACTGATAACGGAAGGCAACATAGACAATAGAGAACACGACGATGAGCACAAACAGCCATATCTGCGAACGAACCACCTCTGTTGTCAGTAGGTCACCACCCAATATGGTACGCAGGTTCAGCTGACCAGAGGGTTTCGGGTCTTCCTCGACTGCCGAATCCTTGATCAACTGGATCGTCTCTTTGAGCGAAGTCTCTTCTTGCTTCTGCTCTTCTATGATCTCGTCTTCTTCTATCATATTATATTTTTTCTGCTATTCTCAATTTCGCGCTACGACTGCGTGGGTTGCGTTGCTGCTCTTCGTCTGTGGGCACCGTGACCTTGTTCACTAACCGGTAGGGCGACGAAATACGTCCGAAGAAATCCTGCTCCATCTTTCCCTCTGCATTGCCGGCTTTCATCACATTCTTGACGATACGGTCTTCCAACGAGTGATAGGTGATGATGCTCAACCGACCTCCCTCACGGAGTAGGGCCGTAGCTCCTTTCAACATATCTCGCAGGGCATCCATCTCGTGGTTTACCTCTATACGCAAAGCCTGATACAACCGGGCCATGTCTTTTTTCTCTCGCTCCGAACGCATCAGGGCTTCTGTCGCCTCCGCTAACTGACCCGTTGTCAAAATATTCTGCTGACGACGATAGTCACTGATGGCTTTGGCAATGCGACGGGCATTCTTCAGCTCTCCGTAGAGATAGAACACGTCAGCCAACTGTTCCTCACTGTAGTTATTCAGGATGTCCGCCGCCGTCTGTCCAGCGCGCTTATTCATTCTCATATCCAGCGGGGCATCAAAACGGAAAGAGAAACCACGCGTCTCGTCATCGAAATGGTGACTCGACACACCCAGATCTCCCAAAAGACCGTCAATCTGTTCCACACCATAATAGCGCATCCACTGGCTGATATACCTAAAGTTGCTGCGAACGAAGGTAAATCTATCATCATCGACGATATTTTTCTCGGCATCGGCATCCTGGTCAAAACTGTAGAGATGGCCTTTTTTACCCAATCTCGACAGGATTTCCTTCGAATGACCACCTCCGCCAAAAGTTACATCCACATAAATGCCGTCGGGCTGGATATCCAGCCCGTCGACGCTCTCTTGCAAGAGAACAGGAACGTGGTATGTTTCAGCGGTCGTTATCATTCTTCGTCGTTATTGGAAAGTTCATTCCTGCTCAACCATCATGAGCTGTTCGAGGGCGTTGCCAAAGTCTTCCGGCTTCATCTGCTGTTCCTCGACCTTACGGCTACTCCAGATCTCTATCGTATCGTCCATGCCGACAAACTTGACATCCTGATCGATTTCCGCCATACGTAAATAGCGCTTGGGAATCAGAAAACGTCCGTTACCATCAAGCGTCACCAGTTCTACTTCCGACACAAACTGACGGAATACCTGCTGCTCCTGACGGTTCCATCGGTTAAGACGGGCCCTCAGCATATCCATCTGCTCATTCCACACGCTCTCAGGATATAGCACCAGACAAGACTGGAAAACGTCCTTGCGCAACACAAGGCGCTCCTCACCACCTGCCTGCAAAACCTTGCGGAAGGTGGCGGGAAGGAAAGCACGTCCCTTCATGTCCAATTTGGCCTCTATGTTACCTAAAAATCGCATGTGTACCTCTTATATTTAATGAGTTTGGGTGCAAAGGTAATTAATTTCCCCCACAATCCCCCACTTTTCTCCACTTTTTTTAGTGAATTTTTTATAAAAAGTCACTTTCTTGCACATTTTTCTCAAAAAGTGCAATCATTTCTAAATAAAAAGCATTATCTTTGCATCGTTTTAGGGACAATAATAGAGAAATGGCAGAGATTACCGCAAAGACCATTGACATCGACCAGATACTTAAGAACAAGATGGGCTCCAAGGCTAAATGGGTTCCCGGTCCACTTGTTTCATGGCTCAAGCGAATCGCACACCAAGATCAGGTGAACGCTTTTTTGTGGGAGTCACGCGACAAGGTCGGCACTCCTTGGCTGGAAGCTTGCGTAGAGTATCTGCAGATGACCCTCCAAGTGGAGGGTATGGAGAATCTGCCCCCTAAAGACGACGGCCGTTTATATACCATTGTATCCAACCACCCCTTGGGAGGTGCTGACGGAGTAGCTTTAGGAGCCATCATCGGTCGCCATTTCGATTCACGGTTCCGGTATCTGGTCAACGACCTACTGATGTATTTGCCCGGATTGGCTCCGCTTTGCATTCCCATCAACAAGACGGGGCATCAAAGCCGCAATTTCCCTGCTATGGTCAAGGCGGGATTCGAAAGCGACAACCATATGCTGATGTTCCCAGCGGGCATCTGTTCACGACGCCGTAACAAGGTCATTAAAGACATTCCTTGGTCAAAGACATTTATTTCTAAGAGTGTGGAGTACCAACGCGACGTGGTACCCATCCACTTCAGTGGCAACAACTCAAAATTCTTCTATCGCCTGGCCAATTTCTCCGACCGCTTCCTGCCCTTCAACCTGGCGATGTTGTTCCTCGTTGACGAAATGTACAAGAACGTAGGAAAGACCTTTCAGGTTACCATCGGCAAACCCATTCCCTGGCAGACCTTCGACAAGAGCAAGACCCCGTTGGAATGGGCCCAATACGTGCAAGATATTGTTTATTCCCTGTAATCACTCTCTAAACTATAATCTCTAAATTCTAAACATTCAATGGAACAACCTATCATCGCCCCCATCAGCAAGGAAGTCCTCAAGAGTGAGTTGACACCCGACAAACAGTTACGATTGACGAACAAGAGTAACAACGAAATCTACATCATTACAGTGCATAACGCACCCAACGTGATGCAAGAAATTGGTCGTCTACGCGAAATCGTCTTCCGCGAAGCCGGTGGAGGTACGGGTAAGGAGGTGGATATCGATGAGTTCGATATCTGCGAGAACTGTTACAAGCAGCTCATCGTATGGAATCCGGAAGAGGAAGAGATTATAGGAGGCTATCGCTATCTCTTGGGATCTGACTGGGAATACGACGACCAAGGACAGCCCATCTTGGCAACGAGTCACATGTTCCATTTCTCTGAGAAATTCCTAAAAGACTATGCTCCTTGGACGGTAGAGCTGGGACGTTCGTTCGTCTCACTCCCCTACCAGTCGTCCAGAATGGGTGCCAAGAGTCTGTTTGCCCTTGATAACCTTTGGGACGGACTGGGGGCACTTACTGTCATCCGCCCATCCGTGAAATACTACTTTGGCAAGATGACCATGTATCCCTCTTACATCCGCAAAGGCCGCGACATGATTCTCTTCTTCCTCAAGAAGTATTTCGACGACAAGGAACGACTCATTATCCCGATGAAACCGCTGGAATTGGAAACGGATCCTGCCGAATTAGAGGCGCTCTTCAGAGGCACGTCTTTCAAGGAAGACTATATGATCTTGAACCGCGAGATTCGAAAGTTGGGCTATAACATCCCACCACTGGTCAATGCCTACATGGGACTCTCGCCTACAATGAAACTCTTCGGTACAGCCATTAACTATGGTTTTGGCGATGTGGAAGAGACGGGTATCCTGATTGCTATCGACGAGATTTTCGAGAGCAAGCGCAAGCGTCATATCGACTCGTTCATTCAAGAGCACCGCGACGAGCTGGAGTTGACTTCCGGAGCTAACAAGCTGATTTACAAATACAAAGACTAAAACAAACCAAACATGCTAAGACTTATCCTATTAGGGGCTCTTTTGCCCTTATTGGCGCATGCCCAACACCTTGACAGCCTCCACCTGATGGTCGATGCAGAGGCTTCAGACAACATCCCCTACACGTTCCGTACCTTCCAAGAGGCTGCCACACATTTCGTCGACGGCACCACTGTCTACATCCGTCCGGGAGTTTACTGGATTGACGACCCTAACGACCCCGAAGTAAAAGTAGGTAAGAATGGTAGAGAGCCCTTTGGCATGGTGATTCGTTGCCCGAGACTCTTTCTCGTTGGAATGGGGGAAAATCCTCAAGATGTCGTCTTGGCGTCCCAACGCGGACAGACACAGGGAGCCATCGGCAACTTCACCATGTTCGACTTCTGGTGCGACTCGCTGACAGTTGAGAACCTTACCATGGGAAACTATTGTAATGTAGACCTGATTTACCCACTGAACACCCGTCTGAATCGTCCGAAGCGTAGTGACGCCATCACACAGGCTCATGTAGGATACGTTCATGGCCAGTCGCTCGTCGCCAAACGAGCACGTTTTATCAGCCGCCTCAACCTGAATCCGCTGAATGGGGCCCGTCATTCCTATTATGAGGACTGCCACTTCGAATGTACCGACGATGCCTTGAACGGAAACGCCGTGTATAAACACTGCGATTTCGACCTCTATGGACAAAAGCCTTTCTGGAGCACTTTCGGTAAAGGAGCCATGTTTATTGACTGCGATTTCTATGTAAAAGGCGAGAATCGCGAAATATATTTCTGTAAACAAGGCGGCCCTGTCACCGTCATCAACTGCCGCTACCATGCGCCTTCCGACAGCATCTACCTCGGTTGGACAGCCTATCCTCAGCCTTGGCTGCGCTGCTACCAGCAGAACTTCACACTCAATGGTCGCTATTATCAGATAGGCATTCGCCATCCTCAGAATACCATTGTCCTACCCGACACGACCCATCTCTTCACGCGTGGTATTCCCTATCTGGATATCAGTCGCCACGACGCAGAGTTACGCACTGGCGAAGCCCCCCTGACATTGGCATGCAGCGATTCGAACTCGGTGAAATGGCGCGTAACGGACTATTTTGAGCAATACGTCACGCTGAGGCCTATAGGCAGAGATTCCATACAGGTCATTCCCACGAACCAAAGCGGCAAAACGGTCGATTTTTGCGTGATGGCCAACACCCCCGACGGTCGTGAGGCAGCCTGCCACCTGACGGTTCATCCGCGGCTGCTGCCTGCACCGGCTTTCCTGCGCCAGCCAACGCTTCAACTTAAGAAAGGTGTGGCACAACTAAGTTACGACCTCGACTTGCAGGACCGCTATGAGGAATCCGTGATTATCTGGTTGCGCGACGATATCCCTGTCAGCATCGGACAAGCCCATCCACTGGCATTAGCCTACCCTGAATATAAGCTGTCAGCTGCCGATAACAGCCACCGACTGAGCGCCCTGATTATTCCCAAACTACATGGCAGTCTGACGGGTGACACCCTCCGTGTGGATGCACCCAAGGTCATCAAAGGTCAGAAGAAAACAAAATACCTCGAGACCGACTTCCACGACTTCCCTTGCCAGTGGCAACCACAGGTGCTACCAGGCTACTGGACGGTAGACGGTTTCAAGCCTGCCGACACAGCAGAATTTCCCTGGTCGTTTAGTCGTGAAAAGCCCATGTGGGAATATAAAGAGGGATTCAATGGTGCCGTTGGAATGGGTCTTTTACAAGCCCAACGTGGTGCCCGTCTGATGTACACACCATTAGAAAAGCGGTATGGTGACATGCACCTGACGCTACAGGTAGACCCCACCAAAACGGCAGGTCAGGGCTTTGGTTCTGCCACAGGACAATATATGGATGTTTGTCTGAAGTTTGACACTCAGACGCTCACAGGTTATGGTCTTCGCATCATCCGAACCACGAAACATGCCAAGGCAGTAGACTTCTATCTGGTGAAGTACGACAACGGACAAATCACCCCGCTGACAGAACCTGTTTCCTCTACCTGTTATCGCACAGGATGTACTATTTCTGTCGATTTCATCGGAAATCGTCTTACCGCACGGGTCACAACAACGACCCCACCACCTGCCGATTCTACCCTGCCCCACGAAGTATTCCTTACTGCTGATGTGACTCCCAACACCTTTGGCGGTATCCATATCCAACACACCGGATCTTCAGGTGGCGAGAGCACTACCATGCTCCACCAACTGAAAGCAGAATGGAAATAATTAGATAATCGGTAATGAGATGCCGTTAATCTTCTGATAGACATCCAGGGCATAGACATCGGTCATACCAGAGATGTAATCGATGATGGCCATCAGGCGCGTCTCCAGATCATCAGCCTGGATATCATACTGCGAAGAAACCCGGCCAATGAGTTGCTGCGAGTAGTAACGCTCCGGATTCATCACTGCCTCCGTCATCTTGTCCATCAGGGTAGCCATAATCTGGTAACCCGAGAGTTCTACATCGAGCACGGGACGACTCTTATAGATTTTCTGCACCGACAATTTCGCACACCGCTTGTAGGCATCGCGCTGCACGGGACTGATATGGTCTATCAGACTGCCCTCGAAGGTACCATTCAGAATGTCCTCCTCATGTTCCACGAAGGTGTTGACACATTCGTTCTCCAGCTTTCCGATGACACAGGCACGCAGATACACTACCTGCTCGTTTTCATCGGTCAGCTGCTCGTCTACGATACGCTGCTGAATACGCTGCTGCGTCTCTTCGTCGAAGAAGTCGAGGAAGAGTCGTGACACCGTTTCATACGACAGAATCTTCAGCTTATGGGCATCCTCCAGGTCCATAATCTCATAGCAGATATCATCTGCCGCCTCCACGAGATATACCAGTGGATGGCGCACATAACGCAGGGGTTCACCAGGCTTCGATGTACAAATAATGCCCAATTCATCGGCAATTCGCTGGTAGTTCTCCTGTTCGCTGATAAAGAATCCGAACTTACCCTTCTTGCTGGGAGCCATCGACGAATAAGGATACTTCACGATGCTGGCAATAGTGGAGTACGTCATCACGAAACCACCGGGACGACGCCCCCTGAACTGATGCGTCAGCAGACGGAAGGCATTGGCATTACCCTCGAAATGGGTGATGTCCGACCAGAAAGCCGGCGAAACCTTTTCTTGCAGGAACCGTCCGTCACCCTCAGTGAAGAAGGTCTGGATGGCTTTCTCGCCAGAATGTCCGAAGGGCGGATTACCCAAGTCGTGGGCAAGGCAGGCTGTAGACACGATCTGTCCGATTTCCTCAAACAGCGTACCCCGCAACTCCGGACGCTTCTCCTGCATCAGTCGGTGTGCCACGTCATTACCCAGCGACATACCCACACTGGCCACCTCCAGCGAGTGCGTCAGTCGGTTATGCACAAAAACGCTGCCCGGCAAGGGGAACACCTGCGTTTTGTTCTGCAACCGGCGAAACGGTGCCGAGAAAATCATACGGTCATAGTCGCGTTTAAACTCTGTTCGGTCGTCGTGTCGCTCCGTATGGCGATACTCCTGACCCAACCGCTTGTTCGATATCAGTCTTGTCCAATCCATCATATCTTCTCTAACTCCTCTAACTTCTTAACTCCTCTAACTTCTTAACTCCTAATACTCCACATATGGTGTCAGTCGGCGGATGACCTCCGGTGGGAAATCCTTCGAGAATCTGAGGTCCTCCAGACTCTTGATGTCACCATGCAAGCGCCGATAGTCCACAATGGTCTTCGCCATATAGTAGTTGATATACGGATGCTTGCGCAACTCCTGTAGACTGAGCTTGTTGACATTCAACTTCTTGGGCGAGGCTCCCTGAATCACAAAATATTTCTTGGCCTCCTGCGGGAAACCTTCTATCTCGTCCAGCTGGTCCACACTGACAAAGCCGCCCAACCACTTTCCGTAGCGCGCTATCTCTTTAGCATAGTACGCTCCGATGCCAGGCACCTTCCGCAACTCCGTCGTATCAGCGGTATTCAGCACGACATGCTCATTTTCCTTGATTTTAACGGGATAGCGCAGCGTATCTGAGCTGCTTACATTATGTCCATCTTTCCCATCTCGCCCATTCTGCCCATTACTTTCCACCAGCGTCGATGCCGGCAGATAATCCTTCGAGATTCGGATATAAGGCTCTAACTCACGATACTGCTTGACGGTCAGCCCATAGAGTCGGGCAAAGTCCTCCTTCTTCCGATAGACACCCCCATTCGCTCTGTACTTGTAGATGTTCCTTACCTGCCAGGGTTGCAGTCCTAACCGCAGCAGCTGCGTGCTGTCTGCCGTATTGGGGTCAAAAGGGAAGCGCTCAACAGCTCGCGAAGGCACAGCGTAGTAACCAGGCTCACTAGGATTCCTAGTATGACTAGTCCGACTAGATATACTAGTGAGACTAGAATCACTAGGATTCACAGGATTCGTCGTGTCTGGGGCGGTTTCCCCGCCCAGCCAAAGGCCAATGAGGGCCAGCACCCCGACGCACACTGCTCCATACGCTATCCGACGGTCATTCCTGTTCATTTCTCATTCCTCACTTCTCATTTAATTCAGCAGTCCCAGCTGGTGCAAGAAGATAAACAAGATTGCCAGCGGACAGATATACTTCACCAGAAAGAGATACAGGTGGAAAAACTGTCCCCGCAACGTTCCCCAATTGGTAAATTCCTCACGTACGACATGGTGAGGCACTGCCCAACCGATAAAGATACATGTCAGGAATCCCACGATAGGCAGGAAGATCTGTCCTGTCACGAAGTCGAAGCAGTCGAACAGCGTCTTGCCCCACACTGCGAGTCCGTCGACAGCACCCAACGATAGCGAGCAGATGGAACCGATGATAATCGTCGTCACGGTCACGATGATGGCAGCCTTCTTACGGGTAATCACCAGTTCTTCATGCAGGAATGCCGTCGACACCTCATGCAGTGAGATGAGGGACGTCAGTGCCGCCAGCGTCAGCAAGGCAAAGAACACCAGCGAAATGATATAGCCCAACGCAGGAATACCTGCAAAGGCCTGTTGGAACACGTTCGGCAAGGTGATGAACACCAGCGAGGCCCCCGAGTCGGGATTCACGCCTACGGCAAAGGCGGCAGGGAATATCATCAGTCCCGCCAGGATGGCCACCAGACAGTCGATAATCGCTATCTGCGACGCCGCACCAGTCAGGTTGGTATCCTTCGAGAAGTAGCTGGCATAGGTACACAGACAGCCCATGGCGATGCTCAGCGAATAGAACGCCTGTCCCAGCGCTGCCAGGAACACGTCGCTGTTGATTTTCGAGAAGTCAGGCTTAAACAGGAAGTCGATACCCTTCTCAGCCCCTGGCAGCATGCACGATGCCACCACAATGGCCAGCAACAATATAAACAAGGTAGGCATCATCACCTTCGAGGCCCGCTCGATACCGTCGCGCACACCCTTCTCGATAATCAGGTATGTCAGTCCCAGCATGATGACCGTCCATAGCACCGGCTTCACGGGATCACTGCTCAGAGTGGCGAAATACTCCTTATAGTACTCCGGCGAACCCGACATATGGCCTATCAGCGAAGCCCAGATATACTGACCGCACCAGCCGGCCACCACAGCATAGTAGCCTGTGATGAGGAATCCCGTCAGCACACCCATATATCCAATGATTGTCCAAGGTTTGCCGCCCGACATCTTCCTATAGGCTCGCGCCGTATTAGCCTGACCGTGACGACCCACGATGAATTCGCTGATCATACAGGGGATGCCCAACAGCAATACGCAAATCACATATATCATGATGAACACAGCACCGCCGTTCTGGCCGGTCATATAGGGGAAACGCCATACGTTACCCAGTCCCACTGCCGAACCGGCCGTGGCCAGAATCACTCCCAGATGACTTCCGAAGCTGACCCTTTTCAGTTTTGACATCTCGTTTTTGCTCATAATCGCTTGCAAAAGTACGAAAATTAATGAAGAATGAAGAATGAAGAATGAAGAATTTGCTTCCGCTACAAAAAAACTTCAAACTTCAAACTTCAAAGTTCAAAGATATTTGTACCTTTGCACCCAAAATTAAAGTTCAATGTTCAAAGTTCTTCGCAACGCCACACTCAGACCTTTAGGTCAGAGAATGTTCAAAGTAAAAAAGTACCCACTTTCTATCTGCTGCATCGTCCTCGTCTGGATCCTGTCGCTCACCCCCATTTTTCCCGAGACGCCCTTCGACGATGTGGCGTTCATCGACAAATGGACCCACCTCGTCATGTATGGCGGCACGTGCAGTGTCATCTGGATCGAATACCTGCGCAGCCACAACAGCCTCGACTACGAGAAACTGTTCTTCTGGGCCTTTCTGGCCCCCATTCTGATGAGCGGATTGCTGGAACTGCTTCAGGCATACTGCACGGGTGGTCACCGCAATGGTGACTGGCTCGACTTCGCCGCCAATTCCCTCGGTGTCCTCCTCGGCGCCCTCATCGGCCTCCTCCTCAACAGCCTCTTCTTCCATCGCAACTAAACGACAACCACCATAAAACAACGACCGCCGCAGGGAAACCCTTGCGGCGGTTATCGTTCAGCATCACTTTACTCTGCCTGCTTACCGATAATCACGTTCGTGTTACCGGTAACCTCAGCGTTGTTACCACCGCCGTAGACATTACCTCG
>Ga0265299_10003637_pt1 | contig 14910 bp, 13 predicted proteins | sample AusTroGonzalo_MG_4_FD_193485 | JGI IMG/M metagenome (GOLD analysis project Ga0265299, IMG submission 193485) | Bovine rumen microbial communities from tropical cattle in Woodstock, Queensland, Australia - Gonzalo_02 | ecosystem: Host-associated > Mammals > Digestive system > Stomach > Rumen ... | reverse complement strand
CATTCTTGAATAATATCTTGTCACGATAATACTTATCTTCGATTCCTGCATTGATTGTGAAATATTCAATGTATTTTGGTACAACGATTTCACCGAATAATCGAGTACCAAATCCCGCAGAACATATGCATGACATTTTGAAATTACCAGTATCCGTTTGGAATTCATTTATTAATTTCGGGTAATGTAACATCAATGAATCTGTATCAACGACACATACTAAATCACGCATTGCATTATCTGCACGCGCTTCAACATCATTTGGTATGAATGGATATATACATGAATCACGTACTACTTGATGAACACGATTGATTTCTTGTTTGATTGCCTCTGGTGCAGTAGTACCAAAACCTGCCAACTGTAATGATTCCTCAGTACAATTTTCCAAATCAACGATATGTTGTTTTAAATATGTACCAATCGTAAACATTTCACCATTTAAGAATTCGGATAAAACCAATTTCAAATTTGATGCTAACATGAGTTTTGAACGTTCATCATCGGTTAAGGATAATATGAATCCTAAAAGAACATCATAATCAGTGTCATTCTTTCTACGTATCATACTGTAAAGGCGTTTTGCTACAAGGGTTGGATCAAACCGTTTCCATACACGATTTGGGCGTTGTTCGTTATCATTCAATACATTAAATGCAAAATCCATCAATTCATTGATATCTTTCATTATTATATACGGATCATCATTCGATACGAATAATTCCAATAAACATATTAATGTTGTTGTCAGATTCTTTGCCGATCCAGTTGTTGATGGTGGTAGATATACTGAGTATGATGTTGATAACTTGGAACCGGATTCGCCATATTCCGCATTACAAATAACCTTCTGATTATTCTGTGCTGTGTAATGGTTATTGTATTCAATCGAACCTGCTGGAAATGTGAACATTACTTTCTTGATTTTCTTTCTACGTGTCAACCATGTTTCCAAAACTTTGATTGATGGTGCTTCATACTCTCTATGTTGTTTGAAGAATGTTCCATTACCAGAAATGATTGGTTTTCTGATTGCTAACCAATTGAATGTATCAAGTACGGTTGTATCAACATATTCATGATATGTGTCGTTATGTAATACACATGGAATATCAACTAATGATTCTTCCACCTTTTTCGTTACCAATCTTCGTACTTCAGTTTCATTTGATTCTGGATATAATCTCATATACACATTAACGGTATTCTCAATATACTCGTCAATGACAACATTTGAATCCATATCAAAACCTCCTATTGATAAAATTAGAACAGTACCAGTTTGTTCTTCGAAATAATGATATAAATGTAAAAATAAAAAATCATTATATAGTTACGATTCCCGGGGATAAACTCGATATTAATAGTCCACGTTATGGGCTAAATAAAGCAACGGGAGTGTTTCTATGGATTACAACGACTGCACAAACAAACCCACAATCAATGGTGTTGAAGTGAAAGATAATCTCGAAATCACTGATATAGGTATCGTTGAAATGCCTACAGAAATGATTTCCGATATCTTTTTAGAAACTTTTGGTTTCCTATTATAATAATGAAAGTGAGAGTGATTTTAAATGCTTAAGTACGTTAGAGAACAGCTCGCAAAGCAAGGAGTATTCGCTGAATCAGCTGTTAATAATGTCGACGAACTTGACGATGATATGTTCGTTGAAGCTGCACATGTACTGGACGAACTCAATGAGTTGTCTGGATCTGGTACTATGGATCATAGTGCTGTACGAAATCCGATATCAATTCCTTTGGAAGATGATATTGAGATTGATACTGTTGAATTCTGTATGGTGGATTCACGTATGTCTGATATACCCGGAGATGCTGCACTCCAGGAAGCATACTATAACGATCTGAAATACTTCTCAGATTTCTATGCTGAAGCTTACAACACAACCACCAGACTTCCTCGTGAAAGTGAAGACACCTTTGCAGAGCGTGTATTCGATAAACAGAATCAACTGTACAATGAATACATGGAGACAATCGTTCAGGAAGGATTATTTGGATTCGGTGAAATCAAAGCATCTGATCCTTCTGTACAATGGAAGATACATCTTAACTTCGGTAAACTTCGTTCCGAAGGCGGTGAAGAATTCAATGCTACACTTCCTGTATTGTATGAGGTTAAAAAGGATAAGATTCTTAAGAAGCAGCTTGAAGCTGTTAAGTTCTTTGATTATGCAAAAATTCATGGTTATGATATAATGATGGAGTATGCTAAATCCAAGAACATCAACATTCCAAAGGATGGAAACATATGGGATGTTATCGAACCGAAAGCTGCATATATTCCACGTGAACAATCTGCTCTTTATAAAATCATCATTAAGTTCAAGAACTCCAACAGTGGTGAGGAATTCTACTTCAGCATTTCTGCATCAATACGTGGTAACGATAAGAATCTTAAAGCTAAATCACCTGATATGGATATAGTTGATTCGAAGGAAGGTAAATTCGATATGAAATCCGCATCGAAACCTTCATCGAACTTCGTTGATCATCAGATGGTTACTGAAGCATATGTTTCAACATATATGCCGTCACGTTGGAATGACAATTACTACCAGGAAGCAATCGATTTCGGTGGTGGCGGTGATCCACCTGCAATGGCCGGAGCTACACCTGCTGCACCTGCGGGTGGCGGTGATGTACCCCCTGCTCCTGGTGGTGGTGAGGCACCTCCGACACCAACACCTGCTCCGGAAACAAATAATGCACAACCAAATGAAACAAATATCAATATCGATTTACCACCTGAGGAAGGTCAGGGTAATGCTGATAATGCTGCTGATACTCGGGATGATAGTCAACCTGCAGATCCACCTCCAGCAGAAAACCCGAATGCAAATGATGTATCTGATCAGATTGCTGCAGGTGTTAACGATGGTCTTGACCAGCAGAATGCAAACAGTGATGTTGATCTGTCTGCAAATGTTGATGAGGAGCCGAACTTCGATATGAATCCTACTGCAGAACCTGACATGAGTAATGTTTCAGGTGATGTTGATATGCCTGAAGATGAAGGAATGGGTGACAATCCTGATGTTGATGTTGAAACAGATGTGGATTTCGATAACATGACACTCAATCAGCTCATTGAACAGGCACAAGAAAAAGCCAAGGATATGACAATCGATCAGCTTAAAGCATTCCTGATGAATAACACAATGCCGAATGGTGAAACTGTTGGTTCCGGTGATACCGAGAATGGAGTGCAGGAGTCTTTTATTTACACCAAGAGTAATATAAATGAAAATCTCGATATATTGCTCAAGACTGCTCTTGGTATATTAAATGATCAAAAACTTGAGCTGAAAGATCTCATTAAGAAATTCAAAAAGAACGGTAAGAAACTCAACAAATGTTTGAGTAAAGCTGTAAAGATGGATGTATATAATGAGCAAGAGAAGAAGCAACTTAACTTACTCAACAGATGTTTGGTTGATTTGATGAGTATGGTTAAAGAAAATGCATCTGCGTCAAATACACAAACCGCAAAACGTTTGGTGAAAGCATTTACATCACAGGCAAAAGCAGTTGGTGATATAATTGATGCTCATAAGAAGGGTAAACCTGTACAAGAAGGAGCAATCACTGCATTATTCAATGTACGTGAGAATCTTGAACGTAAAGCCAATTATGTTCATATCAATGTAACATTACCTATCAAGAATAAAGTTGATGCTGATAAACTGACACTTGCATTCATCAAATCATATTTCAAGAGTACGAAAGAAACGGTTTCATCTGGTTCGGCTGGTGCTGCATATGGTGATGGATATGGTTATGGCACTGGTGTTAATCATGCTACTGAATATGAGACTGATAACCCAAGAGTTCAGCGTTTGGTTGCATTGAAGAAACTCGGAACAAAGATCGAGACTAAGGACAGAAAGAGAGCTAAGTTTACTGAAACTGAACTCAAGAATCTTGATCGCACAATACATCTGGCAAATGAATTATATGATGATATTACAGCAGCATTGAAAGTTCAGAGTGAAGATGAAGCTGCTAAATTATTGAATGCCATCGGTAAAGAAGCGGTTGAACTTGATCCGTTATGTCAGACATTCAAAAAACAAAGGAGTGATAAATAATGGCAGATATAAAGAATCTGTTGGATGGAATTATTGAAAAAACAAATAATTCATATCCAGCATCCGCCAATAGCGTAACCTCTGGCAATCTTGGTGCAATGCATAAAGTCAATACACCAACAACATTTGACAAAGGTGCATTTAAAGAAAAGCTTGCAATGTATGTTCTCAAGGATATCATCCAGGCAATGATGATGGATGATACATCTGATCTGGATAACACCATTGATACATCGATACTTCGTCACATGCATGATGATTGTGGTTGTGGTTGTTACAATTACTTATCAAATGCACGTCATAAACTTAAGAGTGATCTTCTCGGTGACATCATTCAGGAGATTGATGACAAAACTGAAGAAGTTACTGCAAAAGTAACATTAACAAAAGACCCTTCAGTTGCTGACCAGGTTGATGTTAAGGAGATACTGAAGAACGTTGAGAACTATGAAGACTTTACAAAACTTCTGAAGGAGAAAACATCAAAGCAGGTTGTTGATCAGATGAAGAATGTATTGATTCAGAGTAACGGCGCACCAACATTTGATCCTAAGGTTGTTGACCAGAAGATTGGTGGTGGTGATAAAGCTGTTGAAGAGTCTTCTATCATGAAGATATATTCAACTATCATCTATGAATCATATGTGGATGGCAAACCCACAATATCTGAAGACATGGGTATGGAGATGGCTTTCGTTGAATACTGTATCGATCAGCTCGATCATGTATTTATGGCAACTCCAAAGAGACCTGTGATGGCAAGATACAGATAACAAACAAAAAATACACCCGGGTATATCCCGGGTGTATTAAATTATTCATTGTAGAATATAACATTATCAACTGGACATTCGTACACTTTACCATCCTTTGTATACATTATATATTTATCCGTAAATGTACGTGAATAACTATCGAGTTCGATTGTCGTTCTTTCAATACCAATGATTATGATAGCATGATTATAATCATGATATGAACCTTTGTGTTCTTCATTAGATTCATCAGGTTTAATTACAAATACAATTCCTAAGATAATAACTCCGATCATTGCTCCTATTGGTAATGCATTAAAGAGCTTGGTTAATACATTTTCCGAATTTTCATACTTTTTCATTATACCACCTCAATGTTTACTCTGATTCAATTTGTTCATCGTTTTATCATCTTCGGGTATTTCACGTTTCTTTGGTTTATCATACGCAGTCGGTAATGTTGGTGGATAATTATATCCGAATGGTCGGTATGACGGTCGATTACAGAATTCAAAATCTGAAGAATGAATTCCGAATTTACCTTTATTCCAATTGATTTTCATATTAATCACCTCCATTAGAAATACATAACCCATTCATGTATTTCTTGCATTGCAACATCACGTGGTTTTATCGCACATGTAATGATTCCACCATATGATGTAAATATACGTGTAATGTTTTTGATTGATATTGGTTCATCTGGATTAGTGTGGTGTTTGGTTATGAGTTGTGCAATGTTATTGATTACTGATGCTTTGTATTTACCGCTCATATTCTTACGAATACCGATTGATGTAACATCGCATGTTTTTATTACCCAATCAAATATTCCATTATATGTAACGACATCATCACCAATATCGAACACAACTTTGTTATCATGATATTTCAGGAATATCAAACATATCATGTCTTGGTGTTTACGTATTGCGGTCAATGCATCTTTTAACTTTTGTGCTGTTAATGTAGATGTATCGGAATTAAGTATCTGTACAGTATTCTCATCAAGTGATGTTATCTTGATAATATTTTCTTCGACTGCTTTACATAATGCAGACATTACGATATCACAGTCTTTCTTTTCGATATCGATCTCCCACGGACATACCACTTCATTTAAGTGTTCTAATGCCTGTGGGGTCATCAATGCCTTTGCTTCTTCGATTGTCATATAATCATATCCTTTCATTTAATATAATAAAAGTTGATGGGGATTACCCCATCAACCTAAATCATTTAATATTGAATCCACATCAAATGGACGAATCTTACCTGAATTATCAACTGCAGGAGCAACGAGTTTTTCAAGCTCTTCTTTTGCAACTGTCATGAATGTTCTGAACATTTCTGGATTGTTACGGAATTCATCATGTACTTTCTTCCATGTGAACTTCTCTGTGATTGGTTGACCTTTCTCATCGAGCACATACCATCCAGCACGATTTCCTTTGAGTCTACCTTTCTGGTCAAGGAACTTTATGAGTGTACGGATATTATCACAACCAACATGTTCACCTTGTTTATTGATAATGATCTTGAATCCTAAACCGGTCTTTTCATTACCTGACTGATTGGTTGATGATTTGATTGGTTCGAATACGATTGTGTTTCCTTCAAATCCATCGGTGCTAAGATGATAACGTGAATCTTCTTTGATTTCTGCAGTGAAGTTAGATACTGTTGATGCATTATATTCAACCGCTTTACCACCAGATATCTTAGTAGAAGCAGAACCATACTGAAACTGTTTCTTCGGTGGTGCAAATGCGTTCATTGAAACATTATCACTCTGATGTGATATTACAATAAGAATGATGTTTGCTTCTTTGAGCATTGGCAGTATATCCGTAAGTACACCACGAAGTGTTTTAGCAGCTTGCATGCCGTATGTATTCGAACGGAGTTCTTCAACACCATCCATAATCTTTTTATTATTTGCATCATATTCTTTTGCAATAATATCTGTGAGTGAATCCGCAAATACAACTGTCGGCGGCATTAAGAATATTGGTTTATTATTAGCATCACGAACTCCGGTATCTTTTAACAGAATATCTTTATGAGCCATTTTATTCATGTATATCTCAGTGATATCATTCTGAAGAGTATCATATCCGATTGCACCACCCTTAAGAGCATAACGTGGATTCTCTCCTTCAAACCATTCATCTGGAAGTTTGGTGATTTGTTTGAGACGTGATACAACAAGACGATTTTCAATATCATAATGAACAACATTACCACCGTACTTGAATGCAATATTGGAAATCAATAATTCTCCTAATGTTGATTTGTACGATTGCGTTGGTCCGGTTATTACATTGAATGAACCAGCTTGTAGTCCGAGACATTTACGTTTACCAACTATCTCACCATTCTCTTTGATAATGATTTCATATCCATATGCGTAATCCATCAATACGATTCCGGTTGAATATGAGAAATCAATGAGACGATTGATTGTAAATACTTTCGTACCGTTTGCTGCTAATACTTCCATTAAAGATGCGCCAGATAACTCTTCGTTGATTACCTCTTTTTTCTTAACTGCCATGATTAAACTCCTTTTGGTAAATTTGGACTGATGTCTCTGAATATATCCTCAAGCATTGAATTAAATATCTCTCGGAAATTTCCACCGTCACATGTACGATGTACCGAGGTTTCACATACTGGACATGTTCCTCTAATGTCAATATAATCACGCCCACGCTCTCTCATATAGCGCACTGTGAGCTGTTCTGGTCTCATTGTGAATACCGATACACTACAATCTTTATTAGGACAATCGAATGCAATCTTGTTAAATATCGACTCCATTATTCTTCCTCCTCTTTCTTATATATCTCAGATACATATTCATTGATTTGTTGTTCAACATCTTCGTTGTATTTTTCTTTAATGTATGAAATTAATTCTGGTATTGGATTATTGATGTTTGAACGTTTATCAATTTGAATTTCGTTAGTATCAGTCTGTTCATTATTATCGGTAGATTTAGTATCAATCTTGTATGTAATGAACTTGTTATTCTTATTAATCTCCATGATTGCTTTATATTCTTCATAATAATTCATCATGTTTTGTTTTGATAATAAGAATCGATATGGTGATTTGATTTCGGTTGAAATGATTTCTCGTAATTGGTCTGGGGAATCAATTTTGAATGATTTGAATTCCATTGCGTACGGATTCGGTATTGTATACGTTTCATAATTATCTTTACAGAATAAGAATTGTTTTGGTGTATCTTCATTGTATTTCGTACGTAACATCGACCCAGCATAGAAAACATTACCACCGAAATCAGTATATTCATGATAATGTCCAAACACACAAATGTTTGATATGTTTGACATTGTTTCGGATTGGAATATATAATCTCCATGTGATGTTTGACACGGTGCTTTTGTATACGATGATATTACACCATGACCAATAATGATATCATATTTCTTATTTAACCATTCGGAATAATCTTTGTTGTATTCTTGTGGTAATAATAATACTCGATGTCCAGAAGGTGTAACCATTTCACATACTTGGTTTGTATAATATATGTAAACATTTTCAATCTTACTAAGAATCGGTAAGAATATATCATACTGATCAAGATCATGTGAATATGTGCCATGAATGAAATAACATGGAATGTGAGAATTATCTTTACCACAATAATTACATGTAATCAGTTGCAACCATTCTGCTGCCAACTTTGCTTCATCGATATCTAAACGATGATCAAATACATCACCGAGAATGAATATCGCATGACATTCTTCTTTTGATTCTTTGATATGTTTCAGAAAATACGATAATGAATTCAAATAGTCTGAATGTTTTAATTTATTTGATATATGTATATCTGCAATGAATGCGAACATTGTTGTCACTCCTTTAATCATCATATGGATCTTCATTAAAGTATTCATCAATCAATTGACGATATTCAAATATTGTATATGATTCATTGAAATGTGATGAATCTTCAGATGCGATATGTTTATATTTGTTGAATGTTTTTGGATTTGCGATATCGTATAATTTAATTGGTTTAATACGGCCACCGAAATATGCAACATCCATTTGATTTGTAAATGGTATCCAATATACGGGATGACGTATTTCAGTTGAATGTAAATGACCGTGGATATTGTATAATCCATCGTTCTTGATTGGATAATGTGAGAATATCATGTGTTTATATTCGAATGCGTATAACACATAACGGAACCCCATCTCTCGGTATGTATTATAATGGAATAAATCATTATTACCTAAACAGATAATACGGTTACATTTAACATTCTTGAAGAATTCTTTAATTTGTTTTGAATCACCGAATTCACCATCAACCAAATCCCCAAGATATATTAACAAATCATCCTGGGGAATCTTTTCAACTGCAGATTTGATACGATCATAATCAGAACGTTTATGACAATGCAATGAACCCTTCTTCTCACGTTTAAACAAATGCCAATCGGTCATGACCCAAATATCATGACCGTCTTTCTCGAATTTGTTTATATACGCATTTAATGATTCATCTTTGATTGGTTGTGATTGTTTTGACAACGCATTCATTATATCTTCTTTGTTACGTTGTAATGATTGTTTATCCATTATAATCATTCCTTTCAGTTTAATATATTATACATTTCATCAACCGTACGAATTGGAATGTTATGTTTAATTGCCGATTCTGTTTTATTGGATTTGAATTTGTCATTCGGTATTATAAGTAAATTTATCTTTGTATTAAAATCAACAACTTTCCATCCATTCTTTATAAGTTTCTCAGTCAATTCCGGATCACGTGTTCCCGACATTGCAACTGTTCCTTTGATTGATGTATTTGTATCATATGATTTGAATTTTATATATGGAAATGTTTTGCATATCAAATCCCATGTTTGATGAATACCATTAACCACGTTACGAAGTTTCATTGCACCAATATTCGGGAACTTGTTACAATATATCATTATCGTATCAAGTAAATATGATTTGTTGTTTGTTTTTATCATTTCTGATATATTCGCAGTTGCACAATTCATATCATTCTGGAACATTGTTTCGAATATCGTTTTCCATGTTTTATCCGATGTATCATTGATTGGTAATGCACCAAACCATTTATGTATCTCAACGTCGGTTGATGATTTGCGTATTGAATTGATTATATTGGTTTCTGATGTTTCACCAAATCCATTAAGATGTGATATTGAACCGGGATTGATTGTATATAAATCCGGAATTGATTTGATTATATTACAATCATACAATTCATTTATTATACCATCTGACACACCCATCATTTTCATCTTTTCACAATAACGAATAATTCCGCCGACAATTACCGATGGACAATTCGGATTCAAACAACGAACGGATTTCATATTGGTTGGTAATGGTTGATTACATGATGGACATTTTGTTGGTATTGGTATATTGATACTTCCATCATGTTGTGAACCAACGAAGTATGGTACAATGTTATACATGATATCAACCGTATCATCATAACGTAAATCCATTGCAATTACACGATCAAATGTTGATAATGTTACATGGTCCACTTTGATATTATCAAACATCACTGGTTGTAAACGTGCAACTGGTGTTATTTTACCGGTCTTTCCAATTTGCCATATGATATCACGAAGTTTCGTTTGTTTGACATCCTTAAGTATTTTAATGGCAACTTCATTATCACCATCGATGAAACATTCTTCTCCGGTTTTATCACTACAAACAGAAACAACCACACCATCGATTTTATAATTTTCATCAACATCAATTTCACAATCTAATGTTGTATTAAATGTTGCATTGTTTGATAAACAATCTTTGATGAATTGTTCGATACGTTCGAAGTTACGTGCAGTTGTATATATTGAATTATTCCATAACTCCGATGGAATATATTCACGTCCATCTGATGATAATGCACGCAATGACAATAATGATATCTTTTTACACATTTCAACATCACGCGATGTCATCGCTGCTGCAACATAATCACGCGGACGTTTATACATGTTATCCGGATGCGTACGATTATAATGTTCATATGTTTCAACATCTAATATGGCTTCGAACTTCAAACCAATCGGATTCCATGGACAATGCGCATCTTCACGCTCTTTCCAACGATTCAACCAATCAATTCTATCTTCAAATAATTCCGTTACATCTAATGATTCTCCATTCTCATAATCTCCGCGTGTGAAGAATCTTTGTGTTTTAAAATCATATGCAACTGAACAACCATCATATTTTGGTTGTATCAATATTGGTTGATCGGATTTGATTTTATTCGTTGTAACCCAATCTTTATACGTTTTCTGTCCTTCACGCATTGGTGTGATAACCCCGTAAACTTTATACAATGTTGAGACCAGGTTATTCACAGCATCCGTTTGTTTATTACGTGTATATGGTCTGGCAGATTCACCATGTACTTTTAAATATTCTTCTAACAAACGATCGTATTCTTCATCGGAATATCCAGTCGGGATGTTATGGTTGTAATTATATACGATCTGTTTCAATTCTTCAGGTGTCCACATATTTAATATCCTCCTTAAAATGGTACGTCATTCTTTTTCCATGGAGATTCAATACCCTCACGCATCTCCATATTACGTTTATCATCAATTGGAAACTGAACATCAAACATTTGTCCAATATTGGACACCAGTTTATCGGATTCGATATCCTCAAGAATAGTTTCCATGCTTTTGATATTCGCAAACTGATATGCATGGAATGGAGTTTTAAAGTGTCTGTCTTCACTGTTAATGTATAATTTCATAATCATTTCTCCTTCAATATTTTATGGGAGTACTAGATTGTTCTCCCTATACACAGCAATGATATAAATATGAATAAAATAAAATCCCGGGGAATAACCCCGGGATATAATATATTAAACGAATCTGGAAACAAGTGGTTGGCGATTGCCGGTTTGTGTATTTGCTTTATCAGTAGTACGACGAGTTTCACCTTCGAACTTCTGATGATTCTGATCTGCCGCATCATGTGCAGTTGTAAGCTGATATACTTCCTGATCGATTTTCATCATTGTATTCAAGTCATGATTTATTGCATTGATAACCTTCTGGAATCCTTTGACAACATCATGCATCTGATTTGTTGCGGTTTTCCATTTATCAAAGTTTCTGGTATATACAGAATCCGGTGTTCCTTCAAGACCCTGGAGAGCGCGTGCTACTTCAAGTGCAGCTTCGGATGCAAGTGTTATTTGATCAAGTGCAGCCAGTGTAGTATTATAAATGTTTTTAGAGACTTTATCATTCTTTACAACTTCATTACCATTAGCATCAGTATCAACAGTATTGAGATCCATCTTGCTATCAGTATAACCGAATAATGAATTTTTGATGTAATCTTCATTATTCTTTACGATTATCAAACGAGTCTTCGAAAGCATTGTTTCATTGATACGCTGGACACCGGATGCAGCGTCACTGACTTGAATTGGTTGTAATCCATATTTATGTACATCAACCGGGGCTGTTTGATAGTTAATTTTCAAACCGCATGAATTTGCAATCTGTTGTGTTGTACGATACATCAGATCAGCAAATCGAATGAGTTCAGATACATCGAATGTACCAGTTGATCCATTATATGAATAGAATGAACAACCCTTCTTGAGAATAACACCGATACCATATTTATCGATATATTCACGCATACGTTTCTTCTTTGCACGTGAACGCATCAAATGTTCACGTACCATTCTACCAAGCTTTCTCAGGAACTTGATAAGTTTTATGAAATGCTCAATCAACCATATAATCGGGTTAGTACCATTACGCTCACGACGTGAAAGATCACGAGTGTTGATAACATCTTCCATATACAGTTCCAGTTCATTTGCATATTCTTGAACGAGTTTTGGATATATGTTGGAATCAAACATCATATCAACCATCATCGCAGATTGCATAAGATATGATTCTGTTTGTGCAACATCATCTTTAAGTTCATCGAACTCTTTATCATCCATTGGTTTATTTATAGAGATTTTATCGATTGTGGTAATGATTGCAGTATCTTCATCCATACCATCACCGATAAGTTTCTCATATTCTTCCTTTACCTCTGGATCCTTAGGCTCATACTTTTCACCGGTTATGAGTGATTTTGCATACATGAGCTGCTCCAAGTGGAAACGTTCTTCACGACCGATGTCACCATAAAGACGTGATAAATTAGTATCAACCGTATTGGTGGTTGCATCGAAGTAATCATTGATTGCATCTGATTCTGATGATATGAGTTTGTTAAGTATCTCAACATCTTTTTCATTATACTGATTATTTGGAACATCCGGTCCACCATGATTACCGAATTCTTTCAGATCATAGTCGTCAGGTCCTTCGGTTGTTTTGGTTTCATCCTCTTCTACTTCCTCGGTGTCTGGTTCATCTTCATCAAGCGAAGGGGGTTCACCGGGATCCTCCGCATCTTCAGAATCATTTTCCTCGGGTTCCTTTTCAATCTCTTCTTCAACCTCTTCGTCGACTTCAACATCTGGATTTCCATCTTCATTGAAGAAATTAATTGGGTCATTATCTAACCATGATGCTCTGCCAGAAAACAGATTCTCATAGTTATTTGAATTGAATTTAATCGTATCCATTTATATACCTCCTCTGAAATGTGTTACAAACTCTTGAAGAGCTTTTGCTTTGTTTGATTTATTTTCACCGAAATCAGGTTCAACCTGTGTCCATTCTTTTATTGGTTCACCCTTGGAATAATACTCCATGCATTTTTGTATGCTGGAGCCGTATTTAGGATGTCCAGTATATTCCCAAAGATAACATTTGAATTCTTTCACTTTCTTAATGTTATCATTAATCTTCCAGAAACCATCGGCAACCATAGCACAAGCATGATCAAGATTCTTAACTTCATGAGTTCCTTCATTCTCTTTGAATGATGATTCAGGATATATGAAACCACCTTTACCGTCTTCAACAAGTATGAAGGTATGTGTGTCATGTCCAGGAAGATCAGTTGATATATAGTATTTCTTACACTTGATACCGTATGCTTGTAGATATCCTTCTTCGAATTCTACATAGTCATAGCATATACCACCTTTGTTCTTTTCAAATTCTTCTGGAGATTGAAGTTTCCATTTGGTATCGTAATCATGTTCAGAACCATGAACGATTCTGCCGTTCTCAGGTATTCCGTACTTGTAGTCTGATAAAGTATCAACCATATCCTTGCATACTTCTTTTGGTGAATAGTCATACTTGACATCTTTGAGAACCTTTGGTTTGATTAACCAATGCCATTTGAAATCATAGTAGTTGCGTTTCTCAGTTTCACCATTTGTAGTAGGAACAGTTTTACGTTTACTCTTATCGGTTACAGAATCAATACGAATGACTCCATACTGTTTGAGTCTTACTGGTTCTTCGATCCATATTTCCTTTGTGAGATTAGCATCGTATACTTTCTTCTCATCAACGAGTTGTTTAGTCGTACGATGTTTGTATTCCTTCAATGGTTTCTCTGGAATATAAACATACCAATCTCTGAGTTTATCAGCAGTCTTCCATCTGCCAAGATTAACCAGTATAGCATTAAGACAACCCTCGATAGAAGGAGAGAAACATACACGAGGAGTTTCAACATCTTCGAACTTCGGTTTTGATGGATCGTATTTATCCAGATATTCAGGTACACGAGGTTTGAACACTTGACCATCGAGAGTTCCTTCTGGTGATATATGATACACGAGACCCTTTTCGAATGGAGATACTTTGTTCTTGATGTTCTGGATTACTCCTTCTTGAACAAAATCATTCTTAAGATATTCATCAAAGAATTTATCATCAAATGATTTTAAGAAATCTATAAATGATTTAGATACTTCATACTTTGGATCATTCAGTTTCATATAGTATACAGAACCATCTTTTGCAGATACCATAAATACTTCATTCTCATAATAACCACTGGAAGAGAACTCAATACCATATGAT
>Ga0265299_10003636_pt1 | contig 14911 bp, 12 predicted proteins | sample AusTroGonzalo_MG_4_FD_193485 | JGI IMG/M metagenome (GOLD analysis project Ga0265299, IMG submission 193485) | Bovine rumen microbial communities from tropical cattle in Woodstock, Queensland, Australia - Gonzalo_02 | ecosystem: Host-associated > Mammals > Digestive system > Stomach > Rumen ... | reverse complement strand
GGACGAGCATGAAGTCGAGCCGTCTGATGTAATACCCTTCAGACGGCTCGACTTCATGCTCGTCCGCATAGAATATTTCGTACGTAAACTGGTTGTTTGTTGTGTATGCGAGCTGAATACGGTATTGGTTGATTCCTTTTCCGTAAACGCAGAACAGATAGTCGTAGTATTCGCCGGGAGCAGAGGCATCGATTCCGTGGAAATACAGGTACCTGATATTCTCAAAAACGTAGTTCTCCATATCAGAGTGACCTGCGGCGATGAACAGAGAATCAGGCGCAGAAATAGGCGCATATGCACCGACGGATTCCCTTTCCAGGAACCAGGAGTACACGTATACCGAAACGAAAGCCGCAATGAACACAACAATCGCAGTGAAAACCGTGTAGATTCTTGCCGCGAGCGAAAGCCTTGGCTTCTTCTTTTTCTCAGGAGCCACACTTACCGCGGAAGTCTCAATATTCGTTTCGAGTTCTTTTTTGTTTCGCATTTATTATCCGTCCCGCAAAACTGATTGGCGGCAGCATAGTCGGCTTTTTAAGTCGCATTGCCGTCAGTCATCATTCGTATATGCCGTCACGAACACGACAAGGTATTCGCAGTTGTTTCCTATCGTCTGATCTCCGTCGTCATATCCGTCGCTGAGTTCGTTAACGTCGTCGCTGTCCAAATGATCAGCAAAAACGTATGAACGGTGGGTGTTTATGAACGTATTCATCTCAGCCGGATATTTTCTTGTATTTTCGTTATCGCTGAGCTGTGCGTGAATCTCAGCGTATGTCATCGGCCATTCCCAATAAAGCTTAACTTTATAGCAGCCCTTGAGAGGTCCGTCTTCGGTGATGAGAGTGTGCTCGGTAGAATCAAAAATATATGTCCCCTCAAGGAGTCCGGAATAGACGTGATTTTCTCTTTCATTGTCTTCCCCCGCTCTGTCCTCAAAGAAATAGAGATGCCCCTTCAGAAGATCCTTGACTTCCTGATCATTGACCTTCCTCATACCGGTGTCGCCGCGATAATAGCCTTCGATATCAATTTCAAACTCGATGAGAAGGTCTTCCTCAGGGTTGACAGGTTTGACATAAAAAACCAAATACCCGTATGCACCGGGCATGATGTAGTAGAGATCTTCATCAAAACTCTTGGACAGGTTAACGAGGTTATAAGCAAGAAGTCCGGCGCTGTTTACTGACAAATCGGTTGAAACACTGCTGTAGCCTTCAGACGTAAGCTGATTTCTCAAATCAGGGATTCCGTCGTAGATTGCATTACCGCCGCCTGTAACACGGTCAAACTCAGTGTAGTTTCTCTCGATGAGGATATCATACTTCGGGCCTTTGACTGCGACGGCGAGACCATCCGCGTCAACCTCTTTGTTCGACGCAAACCACGCGACCGTCTTGTTGATTCCGAAAAGCGCAACGAGAAGAACGATGCCTGTCACGAGGGCAAGCAGCAGAGACGAAAGAAGCTCCTTATGTTTCTTTGAAAGATTGACAAGAAAATTCTTCATTTTTCCGCCTTTTTTTCCTCCCGGATAAAGCTTTCCTCTACCCCTGAGATAGTTTTTTCGCTTCAGTAAAAGATCATTTTCGGCAGCAATGCGATTGCCGCCAATGAGCCGTACCGCAAGCAAAGTACGGAAAAATCTGTCGGTAAAAACCTTTGACAAAACCGGTGACACGGCAGAAGACACACTTCTCCCGCAGTCTCGGTTATTATATCACACGTGTTATATAAAAAGCAACTTTACGTTCATTTAAAAGATTTTAAAGGAAAGTTAGGTCATTTTTGACAGTTGCGCAAAGAATAGGTTTTGTCCGCTGTTCAATGATTCTTACGTTCGCCCCGCCCGTTCGCACCGCCCGTTTGCCTCAGCCGTTTAGCTCACGCTTTCACCTCGCCAAGGTCCCTGAAAGTGACCGTTATATCGTCGTGGTCTGTCACCGTAACGAAACTCGCCAAGCTGTACCAGGCGCCCTCGTTAAAAGTTGAAACAAGCGCGTCGCGCGAGAAAAAATCCTTCAGAAACCGCGCGACGCCGTCATGCCTCAGCCGCCTCTCGGAGATCTCTTTCGAGAGCTCCGAGAGCCTGGATTTCATTGCCGTCAGCCGCTCGAAATCGCAGGTTGAAAGCTCGCGGTCAAGGCTTGAAAGCCTTGCGATTTCGCCCTCTAAAACGTTCTTTTCGCCCTCAAGAAGACCTGTTGCAAACAGCGCCTCGTTTATTCCTAAAAATGCGTTAATTATTCGGTTTCTTGAGGGCTCGGCAAGCCTGTTAAAGGCGCTGACAAATGCGCGCCGTATTTCGTCCTCGGTTACAGCCGGCGGCGCGCAGTTGGGTTTGCCCTTGGCGTATTTGTGGTTGCAGCGCCAGACCAGCTTTTCGTGGCCCGTCCCCGGAGCCCAGACAACGGGGCCGTACCACCCGCCGCAGTCCCTGCACTTAACCCGTTTGGAGAAAACCTTGTTGCCGCCTCGCTTAAGCTCGGCGCCTTCCCGCTCCCGTATCTCCGTTTGGACCCTGTCAAACACCGCCGGACTCACGATCGGCTCGTGGTGCTCGCTGATATAGTACTGCTGGAGCTCGCCTGTGTTCTTGGCGCGTTCCTTGGTGAGAAAATCCTTGGAGTAGGTCTTCTGGCACAGCGCGTCGCCCTTGTACTTTTCATTCTGCAGGATGCTGTAGATTGTCGTCGGGTACCAGCGCTTCTTGCCCTCCGAAAACTCGATGCCCTCGGCCTCCAGAGTGACGCCAATCTGATACGGCGAGAACCCCTGCAGGTACATTCCGTAGATACGCCTCACCAAAATTGCCTGCCCGCGGTTGATCACCATCTCGCCGCCCGGCCCCTTGTCGTAGCCCAGAAACACCTTGTACGGCACCCACGAGCGCCCTTTCCGCATGCTCTCGCGCATCCCCCACGTCACATTCTCCGAAATGCTACGCGACTCCTCTTGCGCCAGCGACGACATGATTGTGATGAGCAGCTCGCCCTTGCCGTCAAGCGTCCAGATGTTCTCCCGCTCAAAATACACCTCCGTGCCCTTCTCCCGCAGCTTCCTGATGGTCGTCAGACTGTCAATCGTGTTCCTCGCAAACCTGCTCACCGACTTCGTCACAATAAGGTCAATCTTGCCGTCAAGCGCATCCCTGATCATCCTGTTAAACCCCGTCCGGTGCTTTGTGCTCGTCCCCGTAATCCCCTCATCGGTGTAAACGCCCACGAACTCCCAGTCACTCCTCGCTTTGATGTACCCCGTGTAGTACTCCACCTGCGCCTCGTACGACGTCTGCTGCTCGTCCCTGTCCGTCGACACCCTCGCGTACCCGGCAACCTTCCTCTTCGGCTGCACAGCCTCCTTCGCCTTGTCCTTCACAACCTTCTTCGCCTTAATGACCCTGACCTCAGCCATCCCGCTCACTCCTTTCGCTCACTCGCCGTAAAACAGTCCCCCGATCACCGCCGGAAACTTCTCCAGCAGCATCCTCACAACCTTCAGGTACTCCTCCTCCGTCACCACGCCCTCATCCCTCATCCTGCCGGCAACGTCAACCGCCGCCCAAAAACACGCCTCATCCCTCATCTCATCCTCACTAAAAACCATATCCAAACCGCCCTCCTCATTTCTCTCAGTTTTCCTGCAACGCGCTCCTCCAAGCCTCCCGGCACCCACACCGCCAAGGCCTCCCGTCCCGCCCGCAATTCTCAAAAAGTTTGCCATTCTCCCGCAAGTATACTTTATCAGCCCCAAACTTTGTAGACGTTTGCACTTCCCTCCGCCCTCCCGCACTCCTGCCGCCAATGCGCCGTGATTTAGCTAAGGGATGGTTCTCAATGAACACTTCAGTCACTGCTAAAAACATGCAAGTTACAGCTGTTTCTGAAGGCGGTATTGTCATCGGTGCATATACATATAGCCAAAATCAGTGGGTAGCACCTGCGAATACAGCGTTCAAGAATGAAGTTGAAGCCGCATTCCCTGGAAAATCTGGTGAAACTCTCTTAAGGAAGGCGCTTGTTCCTACATCTACAACTAAAATCGATAAATGGTATCACGCAACATCAAATGATGTTGATAATTATGCAGCAGCAAGTGCATATACAAATATTGATTTTGTTGCAGACAATAGCACAAGCTATTACCTCTACAATAAGTTCCAGATTAAATCACTTGAGGATTCTGGAAATGATTCTTCTATTGCCAGAAATCTTTATGTAAGTGCGGTTACAGTAACTGGAAATACGAATAGCACAGTTCTTAACAATAGCCTTAGAGTTGCAGTTAGAGTAAATGGCAATAGCACTTTCTTCTTTGCTCCTGTTTACACTTCAATTACTGATGGTTCAAAGCTTTATCAGTATGGTGTTAGTGGTGATGGCACAACTCCGACTCGTAATTCTGCAGCTTATGATGACGGAAAGTTAGTTATCGGTGCAACACCCAGCAAAGTGATTGCGTCCGCAATCGGAACAACTACACCTACAGAAATTGAAATCTTCGTTTATTACGAAGGCGAGGATGTAAACTGCAAATCTATCAATGCGGTTAATATTGATAATCTTAATGTTGCGGTATCTTTCTCGACAGTAGGTGCCTAACACATTTCAATGACTCCAGGAGGGTGTTTAGCCTTCTTTGAAATCCTTATTAGTAAAATTTAGAACACTCTAATAATATTTTCAGGAGGGCATTGAAGCCCTCCTGAAAATAACAGATTATGCAACTTGTGTAGCAAATGTAACCTGAACTGTTAATGTATCGATGTTTACAGCATTTATTGACTTGCAGTTCTCATCTTCTCCTTCATAGTAGATATATATATCCACATTCGTAGGCGAAGTTGTAAGAGCGTCATTCATAATCTGTACACCGGCACCAGCGAAAGTTGCATTATTAATTGTAATAGCAGTGTCTACTGCTTTTGCAGTTCTTGTCGAACCATTGTAGTAATAAAGATTTCCACCCGAAACATCTGTATACAGTGGAGCAAAGAAATAGTATTGATCGTTACATTTCACAACCACTCGAAGTGATTTATTCAATACTGTTGAATTTGTATCGCCAGATACAGATATTGCAGATACATAGAGATCAACGGGACTTGTATCAGAAGCAGTATCCATTGATTTGATTTGGAATTTGCTTATCAGCCTATAGTTATCAAGTGAAGCTTCAGCAACAGTAGCATATGTGCCTGTTTTTGCTGCATAATTATTTGCATTTTCTGCTTCTGCTGAATACCATGTTGAACCGCTAAAAGATGTCGGTGCAATAGTAGCATTTGCCTTATAAACAGCAGCGGCGGTTGATGCAAAAGCAGTTGAGGCAGGTGCAACAGCGGCACCGCCGTCGCCATTGGTGTAAGCTGCTATAGCTAAACCACCTTCTGTTTTTGCTTTAACACTCATTCCAGTTGCAGTAACTGAAGTGTTCATTGAGATTTAGCGAACAGAAAGAACTGTGACAGTAGAATGCTAAATTGTAATTAACTTTACCGTATGTTCCCAAAAGTGTTCTCCGACCACACTTTTACGTTCCAAAAAGTGTAGTCAGAACGCACTTTTTGGAACGTAAGCCTTTGATGGGTAAAAATAGCCAATAAAAAAGAATGCGTTAAATCAACTAAAACGCATTCTTTTACGTGTGATTATATTTATACCCTGGTCTAGGAATTAATGTTTCAGGCAGCCGATAGGAACGACAAAGATTCCGTCGGAACGCTTGTAGGCCATTGGCGAGTTCGCTGTCAGAATCATTTTGAATGACGGTTTTTTCATACGTTCGGTATCAATAATCTTTTCCAAATCTTTCAGCGATTTTGCGCCTTTTTCGATTAAGCTTTCACCGCCGAGCTTTATCTCGATGAGCCCGTATGATCCGTTTCTTAAATGCACAACAGCATCGCATTCGAGACCTGACTTATCCCTGAAATGGTAGACTTCTCCATCCAGCGTTGAAGCATATACTCTGAGATCCCTTACCGCCAATGTTTCAAACATTAACCCACAGGTCTCAGTATCCTCAAGTAAATCACCGGGTCCAAAACCAAGCGCAGCCGCAGCAAGTGACGGATCTGTAAAGTAACGTGTATCTGCCGTGCGAATGACAGTTTTTGAACGAAGATTAGGATTCCATGCTTCCATGTCTTCAACGACGAATATTTTTTTCAGTGCTGAAATGTAATTGTGCACCGTAACAGAGCTAACCTTTTCCGGCTCATTAGTTTCGATGTCCGCCGCAATAGTTTCATCACCTGCCTGACTTCCCTGAAGTCTGGCAAATGATCTCATGAGCCTTCTAACCTTTTCAGAATCTTTTTGTACTCCGTCAGCTCGGTTTATATCAGAAGATACAACAGAGTCATAGTAATCCCTTGCCTGGTTGAGCGCTATTTTCCCAAATAGATAGGTTGATAACGGCCAACCGCCTCTGCAAATCAGATAACAGACATCTTCAAGTTTGAGGTCACAATCTGCAGAAAGCTTGTCAGGGTTATCGAATAAAGCTCCCAAAGAAACCGTACCGTTTGATTCACCCGATTCGTAAAGAGACATAGAGTGCATTCTCAAACGAGAAAAACGACCGGTTCCTGTATGTGTTATCTTGTCTGTTTCCGGGGGAACTGCAGAACCTGTCAGTATGAACTGACCGAAAGCATGGGCGTGATCAACCTCAAAACGAATAGCGTCCCAGAGTTCGGGGGCAAGCTGCCACTCATCAATCAGCTTTGGCTTCTCACCTTCAAGAAGGGAAGACGGATCGGTTTCAGCTCTTAAGAGGTAGCCTTGTTTTTTTCTGGGGTCTGCCATGTATATTATACTTTTTGAAACCTGCTCTGCGGTTGTCGTTTTTCCACACCATTTGGGACCTTCGATTAAGACGGCTCCGGCTCCGCTTAGTTTCTCTTTCAGCAATTCATCGGCAATACGTTTCTTGTAGTTTTCCATCTCAACGCCTCCTTTTCACCAAGATTATACCAGACAAAAAACAATAAATCAACAAAAAGGCAAAGTCAACTTTGGACTTTGGCGCGATTACACTTTGGACTTTGGCGTAATTCTTTATTCAAATCATGATATTATGTAACTCTTTATGCCGATTTAGCTAAAAAGTACTATTATTGTCCACTTCTATCAAATGATTTAACAGTGTTAACCTGCTTGTGTTATGAAGTCAGATCAATCCAATAGGGCAATACCATGCATTTTTATTGATCGGGAAAAGTTCATCCGCCATGCAAATAACCAGCCCCGGCTTGATTTCCATTCCCAGCTTCTTCAAAACCATAAAGCTTTTATCCGAGATTGACGGATTTTTACCCTTCTTTATTTCAATGGGGTAAATAGCATCCGGTCCGGTCATCAGCAAATCTATTTCTATTTGGTCGATATCCCGGTAGTAATACAGATTGGCGTTTTTGCCTTCGTTTGTGTAACCTTTCAAAATCTCGCCAACGACATAGGTCTCAAAAAAAGCTCCTGCCGCATTACCGTTCATCAACGTTTCAGCGTTAGGCCATGAAGTCAGATATGCGGCTAAACCGGTGTCCAGGAAATAACACTTTGGCGTTTTTACAAGTCGCTTCGTCAGGTTGGAGGAATAGGGCCTTACGATATAGATGATGCCGGAACGTTCCAGAATCGATACCCATTCTTTGACTGTCGGTGCGGAAACACCTACCACTTTGGAAATTGAATCATATTTTAGTTCCTGAGCGGTATTTGCAGCCATGTAAGTTACAAAAGCCCGGAACTCCTCCAACTTGCCAACCTGCTCAAGCGCGCTGATATCCCTTTCAATGTAAGTATTCATGTAAGACGAGTAATAGATATCCCTGTCCACATCCGGGTTTAATGCAATCTTAGGCAAACCTCCTCTGAAGATGTCTTCAAACACTTCCTTCAAGGTCTTCTTTGTGTTTTGCTTTTTCTTTAACAGGTCAACTTCCGGGAAAAACGGTCCTTTGAGATCTTTGTTGATTTCGCCGGCCGACAAAGGCAGCATATCGAAAATCGCAACCCTGCCGGCAAGTGATTCGGACACGTTTTTCATCATCACGAATTTTTGTGACCCGCTGAGCCAAAACATGCCGTTTTCTCCGCGTTCATCCACAATTCTTTTTATCTCCAAAAGGATTGACGGCACTCTCTGAAACTCGTCAATAAACAATTTGTACCCATAGGTTTCGAAAAACAGTTCCGGGTCGTTATTTGCAAGTGTTCTTACTTTTGCGTCGTCAAAGGAGACATATTTTCTGTCAGCTTCGGATAAATGTTTAAGCATAGTCGATTTACCGGTCTGCCTTTGTCCGCACACCATAACGACAGGAAATGATTTGGATGCCTTCAATATTGATTCTTCCATCTGCCTGTGTAAGTAGTTCACTGCGTTCGCCTCCGAGTTTTCTAAAGTGTACTTTATTTTACTCGAATGCAATTAGCTTGTCAATGCTTGAATTTTACTTTTTACCATCCAGTAGAAAAAAAGCTTCCGAGAAAGCTTTTAACAATCTCGGAAGCTTTAAATTGTAGAGATGATTAAAGTGTTATGGAGCAACACCTACTACGGTTATTTCAATGTCACCAACGACCTGCGCTGCAGGAATCGTTAATGCACCGGTAGTAGAATTCCAGTTATATGAAGTATTTGCAAGTGTATCGCCACCAACTTTTACAACTATATCGGCAGGAAGTGCATAACCTGTAACTTCAGTATATGTAGCCGAAAATTCCTGATTTATTGTTGCTGTCGCTGCAGAATTGTTAGACGTTACATTGGTAAGGTTCTGAGTAAGAGCAACTGTTGTTTCCTGTGCATAGGTAGTATTGGCACCAAAGGTAAGACTTACATAAGAGCCAAGCCAGCCTGCTGCGAGGTATGACGTGCAGTTAGGATTTTCGCCATCAAGATACATATAAACGTCTACATGGTAGCTCTTTCCTGATTGAACAGTCTGAATAATGTGCGATGATTCATTATCTGATGCGTTCCTTACAAGTGTACCAGTTCCTTTTAATACTTGACCTATTGCTGTTGAACCATGTGCAGTTCCATTGACATAAGTCATAGTGGTTTTTCCAGCGTTCGACCATGTTACGATTTTTGCTTCGCCTGTTTGTAAAGTATCTCCTTCCATAGGCGTAATAACAACTCTTATTGTAACAGCTTTTTCAATGTCATCATTTACGCCTGCTGAGTTTAACTTAGTGAATGAAACAGACTGCAAACCGAGTTTTTCAAGAGTACCGGAAGGAGACTGAATATAGAACTGCTCATGTAGTGCATACGCATTTGAGCCAACTTTATACCAGTTAGATTCAGATCCTGTACCATCAGCGATGCCTGTTAATGCAGTATAAGACTGATCCGCAGGTTTAGCTCCGTGTGTTGCATCTGTACCTAATGCTGTATACCAAGCAGCAGAACTTGAAGGGTTAATTGAAGCAGGAATCACTGCAACTAAAGCATCTGTCGTTTTTAGATTGAAGTCGATGCTTGTCGTAGCTGTTGTCCATGAATTGTTAACTTTGCTTATAAGCAGTGAGCCACTTGTGGATGCTTTTATTCCCATATTATGAGCAGTGACTTGCGTGCTCATAGTGATAGTTCTGTATATTAAATCTCTCGGTTTCTTTTGCCTTCCAATTTACAAGGCTAACAAGGGAAAAGGTGCTGAGCCTCTATAAAGAAAACCCTTGATAAAGGTTTAATGCCTGATTATAATGCAAGCAACAGGACTCCCCGCACCTCTCAACGATGTGGCCCAGGGGAGACATTTTTTTGTGAAATATTAACGAATCGAAAAAAACATCTATCATATGCCGGACAGATTGAATGGCTAAACGGTCGGGAAAGTCTCGTGTATGACGATGCAGTTTGTGAAGAATGGTTAAAACATATAGGTTTCTACCCCTCTTAACTAATCGTTGACATTCAAGGATAAAGGCAATAAAAACGAAGAAGGGTTATCTTTCGATCGGATTCATATCTAAAACAGTTAAAAGTTTAGCAATTGGTTTTTTGAATAACAAAAGCCGTCTAACCCTTTAAAACGAATCAGACGGCTTTTGCTCGCTATTTAGTGATGGACTTCGCTACACCATTACGAGACTAGTATTTAATCTGAAACGGGATAGCTGAAGTACTTCACAATATTAGGCTTCATCCTGATATGTTATATCAGTTCCGAATGTAATGTCCAGAGTTACACCCTTCCAACCATATGCTTTGTAAGAAGTGCAGTTAGCATTTTCTCCGTCGATGTAAATGTATACATCAACTTCATAGCTCGTGTCTGCTGTCATATCGATTGTGTGTGTAGCTGTATCGGAAGCATTCTTTACAAGGTTGCCACCTTCTGACTTAAGAACAAAGCCGTTAGCTTGTGAATTTGTTCCGGTTGCATATGAGATGGTTGTGGAACTAGTGTTAACCCACGTTGTGAAGATTGTATCGGTACTTCCTTTTGTTCTAATCTCAATTCTGACAGTAACAGCATTGTCGATATCGGTGTTTGATGTCTGACCATCAAGTTTGCTTACAGATATGCCTGAAACACCAAGTTTGGACATGTCACCGGAAGGTGATTTGATATAGAATGTTTCGTGAAGCGCATATGTGGTCGAACCGCTCTGCCACTCAGCGTTGCTTGATGTGGTGAAAGAGCTATTTGCAAGCGCTGTAAAATTGCCATGTCTTGTGCCGTTATTCGCGTCAGTTCCGGAGGCGGTATACCAAGTTGTTCCTGCTGCAGAAGGGTTAACTGATACTGGTGTAACGTCTATCGCTTCTGATGAGGTATCCAGTTCAAAGTCAATCCTCGAAGTTGCAGTAGTCCAAGAAACATCATCTTTAGATATCAGCAATGAACCCTGTGTTGTAGCTTTGATTGCCATGTTAGAAGCTGTGACACTGGCGTTCATCGTGAACCATGCGTAAGTTGCCGTACTGACGAGGATCGCAGATACGAGCAGCATTATAAACGCCGGTATCAATTTCCTAAATTTTTTCATTTTTTTACATCCTTTCGAAAAGATATTTATTGAATCCGCTGCCCTAAGGCGGCAGAGCTCAATCGGTTTGTGTATCTGAGTAGTCGGGCTTGCCTCTGTTTGCCTCGATACTCATTTCCATATCGACTTTCATTTGGCCTCCGAGGATGCGGTCGACGCATTCGGGGTCGTTGCCTTCAAGCCAGATGATGACTGTGTACTTGGTGACGTCACCGGGTTTGAAGTTTTCGATTGTTTTCTTTACAACAGTTGTCGTCGATAAGAAAGCTGTTGTGCCTGGTTCAGGACCTTCGATGCCGTCCGTGCGTGGGTAGGCGTAATCGACGTATTCACCGTCGACGTAGAGCCTTATTCTGCACGCCTTTTCGATCTCGAGGGTCATATTGGCGATATATAGGTGGTAGGAGTAGTCGACGGTGTTCTGGCCGGCGTTCTTGCAGTAGAACGTGTAGGCGATGTAGTTTTTGCCGTTGTGGACTCCGTCGACGTTGTTGAGGTCGAGCGGGAGGCTCCTGCCGTCTATGTTGGTTATTTTTTCATCAATCTGGGCGTTGAGGCGGGATGTTCTCGAGCCGAAGTCGGCAGATGATGAAAGTGTCAGCGCGTAGTCGAAATCCGACTTTTTGATCATGACGGTGAAGGCACCGAATTTCATGTAGAGCGCTGATAAGATGTAGCCGATGATCAAGAGTATTGCGCAGGCCGTGATGATGATCGGGATGGTCTTTTTCATCACGCGGTACTTCTTGATTTCGAACGCGGTCCTGCGGAGGAATGATGAAGGCTTCTGTTCTGACATTAGAAATCATCGACCTCCTCTCTCTGAGGAAGCGCGTCTTCAATCGGCATGCGAAGTTCTCCGTGTTCTACTCTTCCGACGTAGTCTGCATCCGGGATGTAGCCGTATGCGTCTGCGCGGTCGAGCGCGATAATCTGATCGTCGTTCTGAAGGCCGTCTGCAATGAGTTCGCATTTGAGGCTCTTGAAGAACATCAGAAGTGCTTCAGCGCCTTCGTGCTTGTTTCTGTCGTCCGTCAGCTGCGTGATTGCGGGGCTGAGGAGCAGATAGTCGAAAGGCAGGCTGAAAAGCGGTGAGAACGGGCAGTCGTGGTCGCCGCAGCCCGAGAGCATGCTTTTGACCTTGAGAAGCTTCATTGCGAGGAGCGCTGAGCGAACTTTTTCGGTCTCCTCGTAGAAAACGGTGCGCGGGAATTCGAGGCAGAGCTTTTCGGGGTCTTCAATGCCGCACTCTGAGAGCAGGTTCTTGAGGTAGCTGTAAACGTCCACTTCCCTGACAATCTGAGGCGAAACCCTGACGCTGAGGAAATCCACGTGCCTGCCGGCTTCGGCGAAAGACTTTAAAGCATTGGCGGCTGCAGAAATGTTCCATTTTGTAAGCCTTACACCCCTGTCGGTCTCGTCCGCCGCGTATGCATACTTTTCGGGAGGAATGACGCCTTCGATGACACTGTTGATGTTCGTGAAGGTGCGGTATGCTATCGGCGATTTTTTTCTGCAGCTGTTTATCTGCGAGAAACGGAGCTCGAGCGGTGCAACGCTTGATTCGAGTGTGATTTTTACATAGTCAGGAGTACTTTCAGGTGCCTCTTCTGTTTCAACCGGAACTTCGTATGTTGTTTCGTTGTCGATCATCAGAGCACCTCCCATCCATGCAGAATCTCAACCGTCTACGAAATATAACACATGTTTTTTATCTTGTCAATATTTCAAGGTTCTTTTTTTCTTTCTGTTACAGACTTTTTTCAGGACCCGCCAATGTGACGCAAGCCCGCATTTTTCCTATTTTTTCTGTGATTTTACTCCCCTCTGTTTCTGAAATCACCAATGCGTTACACACCTTTTACGTGTTCAAAACCTCTTTACAAAACGCCGCTCTTGACACTTATTGTTCAAAAATTTTATAATCTATTACCGTTAAGGCATGCACGAAAGGCATTGGCGATAGGAGAACGTGAAAAGCACATCTGACAAAGAAAAGCTTAAAGGGTTGTCCCTTAGCAGAATGGGTAAGATCATGGCCGCCGCATTTACTTTAATTGCGGGGCTTCTTTTGGTTTCGTCTTTCATCACACTCGGAAAAAACAAGGCAATTGTAGACGACGTTAATACGTACATGTCGGTTCAGAAGATCATCAGTCAGCTTCAGGCTGTGGCGGACGATCTGACTTTTAACGCGCGCTCTTTTACCGTTAAGGGTGAGACGAAATATGTCGACAATTACCTCAAGGACAACTACGATATGCAGCGCCTGCCCAATGCTATTGAAGAGATACAGTCGGAGGTCGGCGACGGAGAGCTCAGCCAAAGACTTGAACGTGCCAAGCTGTTTTCCAGAACAATTGCGAAAAAAGAATGTCTTGCCATAAGGCTTGTCATTGACGCCAAGGGGTATTTTCTTGGCGTATACCCGGACGCCATCAAAAACACCGAGCCGAGCGACGAACAGTCGGAACTTTCCGCCGAGGAGAAAATAACTCTTGCGAAGGATATGCTCCTTGACGAGTTCTACGAGGACGATAAAAAGCAGATGCTGAACGAGATCGAGGTTTGCAAGAAGCTGATTGCGGAGCAGACCGCAAGTTCGCTGAACGATTCGATTAAGGTGCTGAATTCATTTCTGGCTCTTCAGATTTCGCTTGTCATCGTGATGGTGGTTTACGTCATTTTCACGATTATTTTCGTTTCGAGACAGGTGGTTCATCCTTTGAGGACCGCCGCGAGAAATATTTCCAAAGAGCAGGCCCTTGTCGTCAAGGGCGTCACCGAATACCTGCTGCTTGCCGAGGCTTACAACAAGATGTACTACATCGAGCAGGAGCAGAAGGACCAGCTCAAGCACGAGGCCACGCACGACAACATGACCGGGCTTGTGAACCGCACAGGCTTCAAGGAGGTCTGCAGGACGCTTGACTTCTCCAAGGCTGCGATCGTGATGATTGACGTTGACAATTTCAAAACCGTCAACGACATTTTCGGCCATGACATTGGCGACAAGACTCTTATCTCTATCGGCAATGAGCTCCGCCACAACTTCCGCCACGGCGACATCGTGTGCCGTTTCGGCGGCGACGAGTTCCTTGTGCTCATGACTTCGGCGGCTGACACCGAGGAGTCAAGAGCCATCATCCGCGAAAAGGTTGACCGCATAAACGAGGCTCTCGGAGGCCTTGAGGACGGCAAGCTCAACATTTCGATAAGTTGCGGCGTTGCATTCGGTACGCTCGGCGATGACGCAGAGTCGCTCATCAAGCAGGCCGACAAGGCGCTTTACGTCGTTAAGAACAGCGGCAAGCAGAACGTCTCGTTTTACAGAAAGTAAAAAGCTTCAAGCTTTTAAGACTAAAACTATCTCATATACAAAGAGAGGGATTACAATTGCATTCAATAAAATCTAAAATTACGCTTCTTGCCGTAATTTCGATTTTTTCTACAATATTAGTCACAACACTTATCGCCACAGTTTCGGTCAGGAAAGTCGGCAACGACTCCGCCAAGCGCATCCTCACCCTCCTCTGCGAGACCGGCGAGAAGAACCTCGACATGAACTTCTCGAGCATCGAGCAGTCCGCGAAGACCATTGCCAAGTACGCCGAAGACGATCTCAAAAACACTTCGTTTGAGGATTTCAGCGACCACGTGGAGCGAGTCAAGGCCGTTTTCGAAAAGACGGCTGAGCACACCGCAGGCGTTCTTACATATTATTACAGGATCGACCCTTACCTTGAGAAGACTGACGAGCAGGGTTTTTGGTTCATCATGAAGGCGGACGACAGACACTTTTACGAGCACGCTCCGACCGACCTTTCCGGCTACGACCCTGACGACACTTCTTCGTTCGTCTGGTTCACCGTCCCAAAAAAAGAAGGCCGCTC
>Ga0265299_10003632_pt1 | contig 14934 bp, 11 predicted proteins | sample AusTroGonzalo_MG_4_FD_193485 | JGI IMG/M metagenome (GOLD analysis project Ga0265299, IMG submission 193485) | Bovine rumen microbial communities from tropical cattle in Woodstock, Queensland, Australia - Gonzalo_02 | ecosystem: Host-associated > Mammals > Digestive system > Stomach > Rumen ... | reverse complement strand
ACCTGTGTATAGAACTTTATCATAACATCCGGTTGGAAGATAAACAAAATACTCACCATTAACCAAGGCATAACTGATACAACAATACTTTGTATTCTTTGTTGGGCTGTCATAGCCTGTAATTTTTCTTCAAGTTTACTTTCTTCGCGGATATTTTCAACGATACGGGCAAAAATCTTTGTTAAGTTACCGCCGACTTGTCTTTGTAAAATAATGGCTTTAACCATATAGGAAAGAAGCCTTGATTCCACACGCTCTTCCATATTTTCCAAAGATTTTTCAAAAGGCGTACCAAGTTTATAATTCTTAATTACTAAGCCAAATTCATCAGAAATAGGCGGTTGCAAATCAGTTGAAACCATTTCAAATCCCTGAACAATATCCATACCTGATTTCAAAGCATTTGACATAAGAATTAAAGCATCCATAAGTTGCTTATTTATTTTGGCACCGCGTTTCTTTTTCAAAGAATCCAAAATCATACCCGGCATTTTTAAACCGACTACTGCGCCTAAAGCAAAAAATACACAGAACATAAAAATACCGACGAATCCGCCTGCTGTTATTGCAAACAGAATACCAAATATGGTAAATGCCGCTAAAGTGCCAAGCACAATATATTTAACATTTATGTTTAAAAATTGTCTGCTGTAATCATCTGCCCATGTATTACTTTTTTGCATATATTCTTGAACAACTCTTGTAATTTGGGCATTTTTCCTTTCAACTAACATATAAGTAGCATACATAACAAGTAAAGAACCAATAGTCATAAGAACATGTATCAAAAGGTCATTGGTGCGAGGGGCTTCCTTAACAATTTCAGGCTGTTTGGGAGCAGGGTTTTTTACAATATCATTATAAATCGTATTTGCTAAAATGGCCAACCCGACAGAAGATTTTCTGAATTTAGATTTCCAATTAGAAGAAAGAAATGCTTCTGACATACTATCAACTTCTTTTACGGCAAGATCCAAAGTCGCTAATATAGAGCGGCCGCGGCCTTGCATACTTTCGCGCATATTAGAAGAAAGTAATTCCGGATTTTCTTTTAAACGTTCAATACCCCAAATTAAATATATTCTTTGATTGCTAAATTCTTCTAAAACCTTGCCTGAAGCAAGCGTTGCCCCTTTATCAATATCTTCGGCTATTTCAAGAATTTTATAAATAGCCGCCAAAGGCGCACGCCAAAGTTCATTTTCGCTTATAGGCTCTGTGCCGTTATCTTTTTTCATTTCCCAAACTTCATTTTGGGACATTTTTTCCAAATCTTCTTGCAACCATTTAGGCATTTTAACGGCTTTTTTCATAGGGCCGCAATATGCCGGCGAAAAATCTTTTTTATCATTGGGTTTTTTATCATTTAAGAAGTCATATACAGCAAAAATTCTTTCTCTTGAACAAGCAATTAAATCTTTTTGTTTTAAACTGAAAATCTGCCCCTGTGCAAAAACACTTACACAGGAAAAGACTAATAAAAACAAAGATATTATTACCCGTTTAAAAGACATAGTTTATCCTTCTTTTTTAACCTCAAAAATATCTTCAGGTAAATCAAGACCTTTTGCCTTAAACTCCGCAAAGAAAGTAGGTTTTTCGCCAGTAGGAGCAAATTTACCCTGAACTTTACCATTTTCATCAACGCTGGTTTGTGTATATCTAAACAAATCCTTGCTTTGAATAACGCCGTCTTTCTGGCCGCAAATTTCCGTAATATAGGTAACTTTTCTGCTTCCGTCTGAGAATCTTGAAAGTTGAACAACTAAGTTAACGGCGGAAGAAATCATTTCGCGGATAGCCCAAATAGGCAAATCTGCGCTTGCCATCATACACATTGCTTCTAGACGGGTTAAACTATCTCTTGGTGTATTTGCGTGGATGGTTGCCAAAGAACCTTCGTGACCGGTATTCATGGCCTGTAACATATCCAAGGCTTCCGCACCACGACACTCACCGACGACGATTCTATCCGGCCTCATACGCAAGCAGTTAATAACCAAATCTTTAATTGTTATAGCACCTTTACCTTCAACGTTTGGCGGTCTGCTTTCAAGGGAAACCCAGTGTTCCTGTTGAAGTCTTAATTCCGCCGTATCTTCTACGGTGATGATACGCTCATCAGCCGGAATATAACTGGAAAGGGCATTTAAGAAAGTTGTTTTACCGGTACCGGTACCGCCGGAAATAATAATGTTTTTTCTAAGTTTAACGCAATTTTCAAGGAAGAACATACATTGTTCGCTAATAGTGCCAAAGCGGTAATAATCCTGCGGACCGAAAGGTTTTTGAGAGAAACGTCTTATTGTTAAAGACGGACCGGAAACCGCAAGAGGTGCGATAATAGCATTAACACGGGAGCCGTCTTTTAAACGGGCGTCAACCAATGGCACACTTTCATCGATACGTCTGCCCAGCGGGGCGACAATTCTCTTTATGACCTGAATAACTTGGTCATTATCTCTAAAGCGGTATCTTGTTAAAGTTAATTTACCTTTTTCTTCAATAAAAATCTTATCATAAGCATTGACCATAATTTCCGTAACTGCAGGATCTCTCATCAAAGCCTCTAAAGGACCTAAACCCAAAATTTCGTCGGAAAGTTCTGTAATAAAACGTTTCTTTTGATCTCTTGAAAGTTGGACATTGGCCTTTTTTCTGAGGACTTCATCAATAATAACGGTTACGCGTTTATGGACTTGCTCGTTTTGGGAACCTTCTTCACTAATGACAATACGCTCAAGTTCCAAAGTTTTAATAACTTCCTGGTGAACTTGTTTCTTTAAATCATCCCAATAGGAAAGGTCTTCATTTTCAACTTTAAAATGTTTTGCGCTAGAAGAACCGCTGACAGATAAAGTTAAAGCCTCCCAAATATTATTTGAGGCAGATTTAAATTCTTCTTGTGTGACGGAAGTTGTCCACTTTTTATCTGAAGGTTGGGTTTCTTGGATAACCCTAATAATAGGGCGCAGACCTTCTTGAACCCAAAGGCTGCTTCTGTTAACTAAAATTTCAATTTCTCTTTTATTTGATGCTTCAAAAACGCTGGCTTCCCAAGTTAAATAGACAACCGGCTCTCTGCCCAGTTTAATAAAGAACTGGTTTACTTCTTCGTGATCAATAGCGCCGGGCAAATTATATTGGTTACAAATAATATCTAAGCGGTCTATCGGAAAAAGCATTTCCTTAAAATCAGTAAAAGCCGAAACCGCCGTATTTAAATGCGGACGGGTGCAGTTTGTAACCCAAAAGATTTTATCTGCTATATCAAAAGCAAAACTTTCCATTGGGAAACTTGAATCAACATCTAAAAATATATCACAAAATTCTTGGCATTTTGATAAAATATGCAATAAAACTTTAGGCGAAATCATTGAAACTTCCTGACGGGTTGAACCCAAAGGAAGAACACCGACGCCTACCGGTGACATAGAAATTTTCCCACGTAAAAAAGATGCGGCATATTGCACGGCATCTGTGCCAAAACTCTTAATCAAATCTGCTACGCTTACAGGTTTTCTTATACCCAAATAAAAACCATGCTCCTGACGGGCAAGAGGATCTAAAGGAACAATTAAAACCGGCCTTTTTTGTGTTTCTGCCCAAGCAACAGCCAAATTTAAAACCAAAGTAGTCTTACCGACGCCTTCTTTAGGGCCGGTAAAAGCAATAACTTTAGCCGAGGAGGAAGTTTCGTTCTTAGTAGTATCCATTTTTTAACTTACTCCACCATTTCTACGGTAATGAAAAGGAATAAAGAGCGTTGATCTTCTTTAATTGTTTTTGTTTTAAATAAAGCACCGAGTAAAGGTATTTTACCTAAAACAGGAACTCTACCTTCTGCCACGCTTCTTGAACTGCTCTTTAAACCGCCGATAACTAAAGTTTCCCCGCTGTTAAGTTCAACCTGGGAGTTTAGTTTTCTTGTAATAATAGACGGAACAGAAGAACCATTTATCACGATAGGAGAGGCATAATCCGGATTTGAAAGTTCAATTTCAAATTGAACGTGGATAATATTGCCTCTTTCAGGTAAAATCGTAGGCATAACGTCTAAACGCACACCATAAGTTTTGAAATCTACGCCGGCAGAAGTATTATTTACAACAGGAAAAGGTATTTCCCCACCGGCAGTAAAGTTAGAACTTGTATTGGATTTTGCTATTACCTTAGGATTAGATAGCACTTGCGCCTTACCTTCAGATTCAAGCAAATGCAAACGAGTGCTAAGCAAACTTTTGCGTTCAAACTCGCCGATAGAGAATATGCCCGGGATTTCACTTTCGCTGAAATCTAAAAGTTGATTCCAGGCAAAACCCGTATTTGTGGTAAGCGAACCGCTGATTTCCACAATATCGGCACTGACGGCAACAAGATCCGTCTTCTTAGCAGCAAAGGCCTGTGAGCCTGCTGTTAAGGCAACTAAAACAAGGGGTAAAACTTTATATATTATATTCTTTTTCATTTTTCCTTTCCTGTAATAATAAAATCTCTTAACCTTTAAATATATCCGACAATCTTGAAGGTGAAACCGTTCCTCTGGTGCTATCACCTCTGGAGCGAACGACGACATTTATTTCCCCTTCTTCCTGGGCTACGGAAAGATACTGCGATTCTATCAAGCCTAAAGCAAGAGTTAACACTGAGGTATCTGAGAAAGCAGCGCTGTTTTGTTCATCTTCTTTATTTTGCTTTTTAGCGGCATTATCAAGGCCTTGCCCGAAATTAGAACCGACACCTAATACCAAAACATCCTGTAAAATGGTGACGGCCATTTTTTCTTTTGTATTTGTTTTCAAATTCGCATCAAAGATAATAATTACGTCAACTTTATCGCCGGGTTTTATCATTTTGGCAATTTGGTTATTGATAGGTAAAATATAGGCTCTGTTGCCCGGTCTGACTTTTAAACTTATACCCATTTCCGGATTTAAAGTTGTAAGAGAAGGTTTTGTAATCTGATTGCCTTTGCCGATAGCAACTTTTGTTACCAAATTTTGAATATCTTTAAGGCTGGAACCTTTATAAGCATCTTTTTGGACATATATTGAAGGAATATCCGCCCATGTTATATCTTTTTCTTCTAACGGATGATTTTCTTCTAAATCAACCTTTGCAATAGCAACCCTTTCCAAGGTTTGCGCTTTGGTCAAATTACCTTTTGCCAAATATAAGACAAGGAAATAAATCACAGCCGCAACTACTGCTATGAGTACCGGGAAAAAACTTCTTCTGTTCATTGTTAAAACTCCTCTTTTTTTTAAAACTGCTTTATAATAAACTTAAATCTGTTTCAGTTAATCAGCGGGCGTTCAACCGGCATTCTAACTGAAGCCTTAATTCTTTTTACCCCGTATTTTTTAGGCGGATCTGCAAAGATATAACTTGTCAGCGGAAAAACCAAATCCACTCTATATACTAAGGTTACAACAAGGTCCTCGTTTACGTGACCATTAACTTGAGGATCCCGACCTGTCCTCTGTAAAACAGAAGACAATTGCATTTTTGCTGCTTTGTTGGGTCCTAATGCTCTTGCGAGCGCTTCTTTCATTTTAAGGGAGACTCTTGTTGAATCCGTTGCACCGCTTGGTTTGCGGACACCAACCATAGAGCCAACCCTGGCAAGTTCATAAGAAATATGATGAGCAAGAAGTGTGTGATAGGCAATATTTCCCATTTCCAAAATAACGAATATTATCATCATAAAAACGGGAAGAATTAAAAGTAATTCAACAACCGCTTGCCCACCATTTTTCTTAATCATAAAACTTGCTTAGTCGCCTGATGCTGCGCCTGTGATTTTTGCTTTAATTTGATCAAACAACTCAGGCATATAAGCTTTCAATAATGCACCGACAGCAAAAACAACGCCGATGATAACAAAAAGCATCAACATATACTCAATGGTATTTTGACCTTTTTGATTTTTAATTGTTCTAATGGCTTTATCATAAGCCAAATGCATTTTTGCAATAGTTCTCATTTTATATCCTCCAAATTAAGACTTTAGTTTTTACCTTCATATACAGCGAGTATAATTTTTGCTCCCTGTTCAAATTGTCTTGGCACTATCCAACTATAACTTTTGTAAAAGATTGAAAATGCTACAAATAAAGCAAGTGCCGTTATAATATATTCTACCGCTGCTTGGCCTTTATTATTCATTTTCATTTTTACACCTTAAAAGATTGCTTTTTAATTAAAATTGCAATCTTACTGCTAATTGATGCGCCGTGCCTAAAGCGCCAAAAGGCATCATTGCATAATCTAAACCAAGGCCGTAACCGAAAACTTCGCTGCTGTAAAAGCCAAACCCGAGTGAGATTTTTGAAGTCGTATCAAGACCGAGTTTATCTGCAATTGTGCCGTCTTCTGCAAAACCTGTATTATCGCGGTTATAATAACCCACTCTAATATCAAAAGTTGCAACTTGGACAAGTTCTTCCGGAATATGTATTGCAAGACCTACGCCGTAGCGCATCTTATCATCTACATAATCAACCAATTCGCCTGCCAAGGTAAAATATTTTGTGTTAAAAGCAACGCCGCCGCGCAAAGCGGAAGGGACTTCATCGGTATCACCTAAGTTTTGGCCCATTACGCCCAAAACGAATTTATTACTGAATAAACGAAGTTTTGCACCGACATCAAAAGCCGCATTTATATGGCGGACATTAACGTTGTTCTCATTGATATACTTTGCTGTTGCACCTAAATCTAAGGCATTAAAGAAACTTCTTGCCAAAGAAACACTTGCAACAAAATCTTGCATAACGGCACCGGCCCAAGGTTGGGGAATGCCGTGTTCATCTCTAAATTCAAGGTCATTTAATCTTAAATATCTTACAGAAAGACCAAGCATCGTTCTGCCGATAGGCTGAATATACGCCAAAGAACTATCGCCGACGCCTTCAAACCATTGCATGTGGGAAACCTGGACTTCTCTTGTAACATTGGTAGCGGCACCTGCCGGGTTCCAAAAGAGGGCTTGCGTGCCTTCTGATAAAGCCGTATAAGCATTACCCATAGCCTGAGCAGTTGGCGCACCTGTGCCAAGTTTTAAGAAGGCACTAGCACTTGTACCTGCCCATTCGCTGGTTGCTTTGGCGTTTAGGCCAAAGGACATTGATATTAAAAACATTAAGACTATTTTTGCTATATTATTTTTCATAAATTTATCCTTTTGTCCTATGGTATCAAAATCTTAATAACTCTTTGGGATTTCTTGGCATTTCCTCTTGTAGGGTTAAGTTCCATTATTGCATAATATAAACCGCGCGCTACATCTTTGCCGTGATTATTTTTTTTATCCCATTTACATCTTAATGTAAAGTTTCTAGTAGGAGAAGTTGTTGCGACACCAGGCAAATTGATATAAGGTTGTAAACCAATGTGATCAGGATCATTGTTAATATTGCCAAGAGTATCAGTTTGGCCTTGTGCGTTCATACAAGTAAAGTTACTACCATCTCTGACCAAATCGCCTGCAATATTATAGATCTTTATTGTTACTTTACCAGGAGCAGGTAATTTTGCAATTTCAAACCAACCCTCATTACCATTAAACGGGTTAGGGAAGAATGATGTCACTTTCTTGCTCTTCCAATCAAGATCTGCGTACCAACTATCACCTCTGGCGACATTGATATGTTCAAGCGTGATATATTTTTCCCAATCGGCAATCATACCGCCTGCTGTTGCTAAAGTATCGGTTGTAAGATTCAAAGCACCTGTTACGGAATCCATATCATAGGCATTAAACACGGTTACATACCTATAAGGATAGATGCCGTCGGGCACTTCCTGGCCGGCATAATCGGTGCCGTCCCAAATTTCGTCAATAGAAACAAGGTTCGGCCTGATACCAACAATAGATTTAACCAAAACATCATTTATATTTTGATTAGTAACATCCGCATGGGTTACAGGATCAATAAGACCTGTTGATGTTGTTGAGTTCCTGTTTGTTGTTGTGCCGGGTTTAAAGATTTGTATTGCAACTTTCATCGGCACTGATATTTGATATGCAAATTTTGCTGTCGGATTATCATTTGTTATATCTTCTACATATCTATCATACACTTGGAAGTTGTTTACGCTGATTACCTGTGTAAATATTGTCGGTAATGGCATACCGGCAGCGACACCTTCAACTGCGGCGGTCATCGGGTTCGGTGTGGGATCCGGTAAAGGATAAGGCAAACCTGTTAATTTAATTTCATAAGAACCATATTTAACATATTGGCCTTTAGAATCTTTACCATCCCAATAGACTTTATAAATCTTTGTCGGGTCAAAGTAACCATCTACGCCGTTATAAGCATAGGTGCTTAAAGTGCGGCAGATTGTACCGGCAAAATCATCGTTAGTGACAGGATCTACACATTGACCTTGCTGGGTTGAGATTACATCTATATTTACAGATGCTGCTCTGCTTGTGCTGAATCCGATTTCATAAGAAGGTAAATAAACCGTTTCTGATGAATATTTTAAAGTCGGTTGGCTCGGCGTTATTAAAACTTTATTAAATGCTATTGAGCCGCGCGCTACCGTTATAAACCCTGTCGGTTTATCCGTTGCGCCGATCTTTTCTGTTGAATCAACTTGTGCTAAAGCCACAGGATTTTGGGTTGTATAATCATAATACTTTGATACATTTTGTATTGTTCTTGTACATATCCTGTAAGGGTAATTGCCGTCTGCTACCGGCTTGACACCGCTATCTGCACCTAGCGGTTGGGTTGATTGAATTAAACCATCCCAAACTTCGGTAATTGTCATGCCTTCGCCTGCTTTAGGCAAGGTGAAAGATTTTATAGGATTTACACCGGGTACAGGCGGTATTAACACAGCCGTTGTTGTAGATGCCGGCGTTGTGGAATATTGACACCAATGCGCGTCATCTGTCGGGATTGTTACGCTTTGGTCATAAATTTCCACTACAACATCCATGCTCTTTGATAAGGTATAACTTATTGATGCCTGCGCTGTTACATCATCCAGTAAGGAACTTGTTTGAACATCAACTACCCTAAACAAATCTATGGGGAATTGCTCCGTCATCATTGCTTGTTTTTCAGGATATAAACTATCTTTGGCTACGAATTCCACCATATATGTTCCGGGGGCAACTTGATAGCCGTCTTCATCTATACCATCCCAAGTAACTGCGTTTAATTTGTTTGCTACCGCGACTTCATTTGTCAAAATTTTCTTTACTACTAACGGGGTTTCCCCTGCGTTTGCAGTTGTTTTGATTGTTGCATCTACAATAGCATCTCTTGATACTGAGAAGTTAAAGTTAAAAGGATCAAGACCATAGGCCACCGGGCTTGAACCTATTGTTGAATAGCCTACTGCACCAAGGGTTATTTCCGGCAAGCCTCTGTTTATAGGTAATATGCCGTTATGATATTTATATGTTCTAACACCGGCCCACCATTCGCCGTTTATACAAATAACATTTTGTAAAGTTGCATTTTGGGTTAAAGAATAAGGAATTTCCGCCCACATTACATAGACATAATCGCCATCGGGCATGGGGGTATCTATATTATAAGTAGCATTGTTAAAATCACAACCATTCGGGTTGCGGCAAATGCCATCCCATTTAGTATTCACGACAACTCTTGATTGTTTTTGCTCTACAATACTATCAACAAGTCTGCCGGAGTTGTTTGCTATTCTGTTTAATATTTCCGTTTCGGGATCTTGCCAAGTCGGCATATCAACACTATTAAAATATGTTCCGGGGGTAAAGATCATTACGTGAACAGTTGCAGGTTCGGTTATAACATAGTCAACCTTAGCATAAGATGTGGAAAATTTGGTAAGTCCTGTTTCCTTAATATCTGTTATTTTTAAAGGATCTAAGGAAAGTTGGCGCGTAGTTGTGCGGCTTATATCGGGAGATTTGCTAGCAGAACCTAAAGACCATTCATCATGTGTTGAAGCATATATAGAGACTAAATAATTGCCGTGCGGTAAGAAATTGCCCCTGTCATCGCGGCCATCCCAGAAATCTGCATTAGTAACTCTCCCATCGGGGATACCTTCGCCGATGCGGGGTTGGTTTTCTATTATATTAAAATCTATATTATCATATGAACCGCTAGTTCCAACAGTTTGGAAAGTTGTTGTATTTGTAGGAAGAGAACCTCCTTTACAAAGAATTCCCGGGTCCATAAGTCTAATAGTGGTTGTAGCGTCTTTACTTAACTTATAGGTTAAATTATAAGGTTGCACAGGCACTTTTGTTGTTGTGCCAACCATTGTGGAAGAACTTCTGACGCTGTGCACATTTGTAACATCAACTTGTATAGGAATTTGAGAGACTTCTCCGTTCCACCATTGTTCACTTGGAACTACACCGGGGTAAGCCATAGTATGGTCAACTTCAACATCCCCGCCGGAAGATATTCCGTCACCGGGCCATTTTGTTTGAATATGGGCCCTAAAACCAAATTGTCCATTGCTTTTGCCAAATTCGCCGTCAATTTCATAACTGCCATCCCATCCTGCGCAAAAATTAAGAGTTGTTGTTCCGGCCAAACATTCTTCTTTTGAGTGGAATCTAGCGATATCATCGCATTGGTGACCACATGTTTTGGTTCCTGTTCCCCCCGTGCTATTTGACCATTCCGCTTCACAAGGACTTGAGACAGCGCCACCACCGTGGCCGTCACTAATCCAACATTCACAACAATTTTTTGTAAACATATTTCCAGAATGCGTAATTTGACAAACAGGAACACCTTTACAGGTATTGCCATTTTGCGGGGTAAGGGCAATTGTTCTTATAGGCGGGGTTGATTCTTGGTTATAAGGATTGGAACCGGGCTGATATTTAAAAACTTCAAATAAAACACTTTGGATAGGGAAATCACTGCTTGCAACCTCATAATAGTTATTTACAGAGTTACCATTAGATGAAGAACCTTCAGTTTTTCTAGGAGGATTAGCACAGGTAACTTGGGTACATAATTTTAAACAATGGTTAGGATAAAAAGTATATTGCCCGGTAAAATAAGGTTGGTCAAATTCTATTAAAGCAGAGTTCTTCCAAGGATCTCCTGTGTTAGCACCCATACCATAAAAATTAGGGAAAGCCCATTCTATACCAGGCTCGGAAGAAGAGTTATAAAAAAGATAAGAGGTATCTATCAAATCGTCATTGGGAACCATCATATCACATTGATACGGAGAACCAGGGTGAGCAGGACTTAAATCTGAATCTTTCGGATAATTGACGGAAACTTTAGTTACCATTGCAGTTTGGGCTTGGGCAATATTTGTGCCAAAAAGGGTAAATATAGCCACTATAAAAACACAAAATAAAACACCGCCTGCTTTAAAGCAGGAGTTTAAATTTTTATTATTTTTTATCATATATCTCCACCACTTTATAAATTAAAAACAAATCAAATAAAATCTGCAATGCCCTTTGCGGACTATGCATATATTTATTATACAACTTTTTTAATATACTGCTTGTTTTAATAATACTTATTTTTACACTACTTACTATTTTCCAAACTTTTTAGCAATTTGTCAACTACTTTTTAAAATTGTATTGCCAATTGCCCCCCATAGTAAATTGCAGAGCAGGGAATAAACACAATAACAATAAAAATTATTTTTTATTTATTTTGTCTATTTCTTTTTGCGCTTTGGCTGCAAAATCTTCGGAGTTAAGTAAGATCTGATAATAGGTAAGGGCTGTTTGATTTTCCCCCAAGGCTGCGTGAGTTTGGGCAAAGTGCCAAATAATTTCAGGATCTTGTATATCTTTTACAGGCAAAGTTTTAAGAACATTTAAGGCTTCCCGATAGTTGCCCGTTTTATAATAATACCAGGCAAGAGAATCTTTTGTAGGGCTGTCTTTGGGGTTAATTTCAAGGGCTTGTTTTATATACTGACCGCCCTTTTCTACTTGCTTTGTTTTGTCAACTAAATAATAACCAAGAAAATTTAACGCAGAAGCATTTTTAGGATTTTGGGATATTATATCTTCTAAAACTTTTTGCATTTTTTTGTATTTCTTTAAAGATGATAAAGCATAAGCATAGTTAAGCAAAAGTTCTTCATTATCAGGCTGCTTTTGCAAAAGTGTTTCTAAAACATTTGCGGCTTGTTTATAGCGGTTATTATCTTCTAATAATAAGGCATAATAAAAACCGATTTCAATACTGCCGTCAAAATCTTTATAGGCTTGTTGCATAGCCTGCAAGGCTTCATCTTGTGCCCCGGCAAATTTTAATAATTGCACCTGTCTTAAGCGTAAGGAAGGCGTGTTTTTAAAAAGACCACTCTGTCTTACATATTCTTCCGCCTTAAGATAATTTTTTTGGCTTTGTTCCCATAAAGATAAATATTCACAAGCCTGCGGATTTGAAGGATTTAAATTATAAGCGCGCTCATAATATTCTTTGGCTTCTTTTGGTTTCTTTTGTAAAACATAATAAGCACCGATTTTTACTAAATCATGTTCATCCAAAAGGCCTTCTTTTTCCATTGTTTGATAAACTTTTAACATTTTGTCATATTCTTTTAGATTCTCGTAAATTGTTACTTTAGCGATATAAAACTCCCGCGTTTGGGGATGTTTTTTTATTGCATTATCAAGTGTCATAAAAGCCTGTTCCGGTTTGTTTTGATTTAAATAAATTTGGGCAATTTCCAAGTTAACAGGAATAAACAAAAGATTATTATCTTGTTCAAGTTGTTTTAAAAAATTTATCGCTTCATCTTTATCAATTGTGTTGAGCAAAGATAAATACTGCATTAAAACTTTAGGAGTTTGCTCGTCGGTTTTTAAGGCTTTAACATAATATTGCTGCGCTTCTTTTAAATTGCCGTTTTGCCAGGCAAGTTGGGCATTTAAAGCAAGGGCTTGATAATCTTGCGGAGCCTCTTCTAAATATAACGGAACATATTTTTGGGCGCAGGTTTTATTTTCTATTTCGGAACATAAAGAGGCTAACCTTTGAAGAAGGGTCGTATCTTTTGGCGCAAGCGTAAAAAGTTCCTCGTAAAGTTTTATTGCTTCCTGCGGATTTTCTTTTTCAGTATAAAGTGCCTGCGCAAATTTATTCAGAAAATCTTTTGTGTAAATATCTTCGGATTTTTCTGTTTTTTGTTCTTGTGTTTGTTCGGCAGTAGAATCTTTTGTTTGATTATTTTGGCTAGATTCCTGCAGATTTTGCGCGGCAAGATTTAAAGATATTGCCGAAAATAAAATATAAATAAATATTTTTTTCATAATTAGTTTTGCGCCGCAAAAAGCATAAGTTCGGCGTCCACTCCCCCTTCATAAAAATTTTTTCTTACAGAAACTTTTTTAAAACCAAAATCATTATATATTTTTTTTGCTTTTAAGTTTTGCGCACTGACTTCCAAAGTTATTTTTTTTACGCCTTGATTAAGCAAATAAGTTAATGCAAAACTTAATAATTTTGTACCGATATGTTTGTTTTGTTCCGTTGGCAAAACGGCAAAGTTAGTTAGTTCTGCCTCGTCTTGGGAAGCCCTAAAACAAATAAATCCTAAAGGCTCTTTTTTTTCTTGCGTGCGGTATAAAAAAATTTGCGCACAGGAAAGTTTTAACTCTTCTTCAAATTGTTTTTTTGTCCAAAAAGCAGCGCGCGCATTTGCGGCAATATCCGCCAAAGTATGCGTGCAAAAAATATCTTTTTCAGATGCAAGTTCTATCATTTGGCACCTTGTTTTGCGGCGGTCATTTCAAAACGCGCAGGCTTTAAATAAAGAGGCGTAAAAACCTGCTCAAGATTTTGTTTACCGCAATATTCCGGCGCAAGTTCGGCCATCGCTTCAAAAGAAATTTTATTTAATTTTTCAGAAGCAAAAATTGCTTTTTTACAAGTAAAAATATTATTCAAATTTTGCCTTTCGCTACCCCAACCGCAAATAAAAACAGGTTCTTTTTGTTTCTTTAAAAGGGCTTTAATTTCTTCTTCATTTGTCCAAATTTCTTTACCTTTAAAACTTAAAAAATATTCCTGCCTGAAAGCGGGCAAAATTATCATAATTTGTCCATATTCTTTTTTATATTCCGGGCTGTTTTGTACTTGGTATTTTAAAATATCAAACACACTTAAACTTGCAACTTTTACACCGGCAAATTCTTTTAACATTGAAGCAAGCGTAATGCCAATTCTAATACCAGTAAAACGCCCCGGACCTTTAACAAAAAGGCAAGAGTTTATATCCTTTAACTCAGCATTAAATTTTTTGAGCAAAGTTTTAATAAGCGGGAATAAATAATTTTCCTGCTTGATGCCTTTACGGCTTGCGCGGAAAAGTTTTTTGCCGTCGGTAATTGCACAAGTTAACGGAACGGAAGAACTATCCAAAAGTAAAGTTAAATTTTTCATAACAAATCACCTTTTTATTTTTTCTGCAAGTTTTTTAAGCAAGTTTTGATAAGCTAAAGTTTGTGCCTGCAAAATAATTTTGCGTTTATCTTCTTTTTGTAAAACGATTTCAATTTCCAAACGGGATTTTGGGAAAAAATCTTTTGCCGCTTCGGGCCATTCGGCCAAGATTATGGAAGATTCATCTTCAAGCATTTCTTCAAAACCGAGATTAAACATTTCCCCCTCATCTAGACGGAACAAATCAATATGATAAAGATTTTGTTTGGTGCCGAAATACTTTTTCATCAAACTGAAAGAGGCACTTGTAATTTTTTCTTTTACGCCGAAAAACTTGGCAATTTCTTTTACCATTATTGTTTTACCCGCGCCGATAGGTCCGCTGAAAAAAATAATATCGCCCTTATTTAAACAAGAGGCAAGTTTTTTAGCAAAAGTTTGCGTTTCTTTTAAATTTGACGAGTGAAAAATTAGTTTTTTCATAATTAGTTTTGCGCCGTTTATAATACATTTTTTAGAGAAATTTCCGGCAAAGGAC
>Ga0265299_10003630_pt1 | contig 14935 bp, 8 predicted proteins | sample AusTroGonzalo_MG_4_FD_193485 | JGI IMG/M metagenome (GOLD analysis project Ga0265299, IMG submission 193485) | Bovine rumen microbial communities from tropical cattle in Woodstock, Queensland, Australia - Gonzalo_02 | ecosystem: Host-associated > Mammals > Digestive system > Stomach > Rumen ... | reverse complement strand
GCGTGAAAGCTGGGAGATTGCATCCATCAAGGATGGCAAGATGAATTGGACAGCCCTCCGCGAGAATGCCGATGGCTCCACCTACACCTCCCAATTCAGCATGACCCGCGTAGAATAGAATCTATAAATGCAATCCTCAGCAGAATTTGTAATGATGCACTAAGAAAAGATTAAATGAATATAGCCGAAAGAGGCGGTGTATAAAGCCCCGCCACATTCGTCTATCAACTAAATCGCTGGAGTGAAATCATTCACTCCAGCTGTTTTTACCGCACATTCTTGGCGAAGGTTGCTATCTTTCAAGCAACTTTTTGCCCTTTTTCGTGAGCCCTGCAATAGTTGGAGGTCATCAATTTATAAGGCAACTTCGAGGCTTTTTGGAGCATTGTGAGACTTTCGGCTTCATTTAACAAATGAGACTAAAAAGCCCCATTTCTTAACATCTGTTTACATATTCCGCAAAATCAAGGGGGTGTTAGAGGGAAGGGAGAACAGGGCGCGTGGGGGGTGGTTTCTCCGACGGGTTAAGGGCTCGGCCATTAACAATCCCGTAAGTCATTGATAATCAGCATTCGTAACATTTTTTGCCTTAACTATTAGTGGTTGACGCTCTTTGTAGGAGCCTTTTTTGAAGTCGACATAATTATAGGGATTGCATGTATCAAAATGTATCAATGCCCTGATGGCAATCTCAGTCAACCTTGATTTTTCCTGCCCAAAAATGATGAGTTATGTATCAAAAGTCAGTAGGATGTATCAATATATGTATCAAAAACGCCCTTTTCCAAGCCAGTCCAATCCATTCCAATCTATTCCAAATGAAACGCAAAGTTCAACATTTTGTTTATTGACCTCAACTGGCTTAAAATTAACGAATTAGGCCGCTACCATTTCGTGTAAAAACAAAGGTGACAGGCTCCTAAGAGTCTATCACCTTTAACCGTATTTTGTCTCCAAGTCATTAAGAAACAATACTGATTCTCAACGCTTTATAGACTTTTTGATACATATTGAAGCGTGTATCAAATGCCATTTTGGAGTTCTCTTTCCGAGAAAGAAAAATGACCACCTTTTGGGGATGGTCATTCTCGTCTTCGTGATTCCGGCGGGATTCAAACCCACAACCTTCTGATCCGTAGTCAGATGCTCTATTCAGTTGAGCTACGGAACCTCCGTTCCATGAACTTTGCAAACCATTGAAAGTGATTCCGGCGGGATTCAAACCCACAACCTTCTGATCCGTAGTCAGATGCTCTATTCAGTTGAGCTACGGAACCTCGTTCCTTGTTTGCGGGTGCAAAGGTACGCACTTTTTTTATATTCACCAAACTTTTTTGTTGTTTTCTATAAAAAAAGTGCGTTTTTACCCTTCACATCATGGTTTTTGGAACTTTTCGCCGGTCTGTTTCACCAATTCGCGTGCATATTTCTGAGAATAGCCAGGGCGCTTGACCGTTGAGCCAAGTCCGTATTTGGTACGTGTGAACTGTCCATTTTCCTCGGGCTTGATGGTCATATCGTTGTACTTCACGATGAGATAGGTGGCCAACTGACGCCAGCGGGCCAGCATCTGGTCGGCTTTCTCGGCGGTATAGGCGGTGAGGTACTTCACACGGGCAGCTTCGTCGAGCGTCAAGGCCTTGTCCTCAACCTCCTTCTGAGCACGGAAATAAGAGTTGTCGAGCGAGTCGCGCACCTCCTTCAAACTGGGGAAGAGCATCGAGTAGCGAGGATAAACCATGTTGCTGACCCAGTTCTGCACCCAGAAGGCGTTGTCCATAGAGAAGTTCAGGTCGTCGGCACCAGGAGTGTTGTAGGGGCGCGGCGCCTCGGTGGTGCAGCAATAGACGGGCGTGAAAGGCACCATATTGCCATCGTCGTTGGCGAACCAGAAGCAGCCACCCACCTGACGGGGGAGCCATGAGCGCATCTGACTGACGAAGACGAAACCTGCCTGCTGGGTAGAGACGGGACGCTCGTTGAAATACTCCTTGCCATCGACCTTAAAATAAAGAGGTGTGGGGCGATATGGCATTTCCCAGATGCCGCCACCCATATCCTTGTCGAGCGAGAAGGGTGTATCCTCGAAGTGGTCGCGCATGGCCGTCTCCACATCAGCCACAGAAAGTTTCTTGTTGGGCTTCACCCAAAGCGGCATTGCCTCGGCATTAGGATCCTTACCCTCAGCCCAAGGGATGTATCGGTCCATGCCGTCAGCATAGCGATTGAAGAACTGCCACACGCGGGCATCGCAGATGCGGCGCCCCGAGAAGTCGGGAGCGGCATAGGCAGCATTATACGAGAAATCCTCATCCTTACCCTTGAACCATCCCATCTTACGAGCGTACGACACCACATTCTTGGAGTAGCGCACGTTCTCCTTGTCCTTCATATTAAACTTGGTGATGCGACTCTGGTTGGCGTGGCCGCAAATCATATCATCAGGGATGCGCAGGGCCACCCATACGGTACGTCCCTTCTCCACCTTGCGGTCGCTGGCGCAACCCATCATCTCCATGATCCAGGCCTCGTTGGGGTCGCAAATGGTAAAGGTCTCACCCTCAGAGTTATAACCATATTTCTCAACGAGCGACGTCATGACATCAATAGCCTCGCGAGCCGTCTTGGAGCGCTGGAGGGCGATATAGATGAGTGAGCCGTAGTCGATGATACCTGTGGTGTCGACCATCTCCTCGCGTCCGCCAAAGGTGGTCTCGCCGATGGTCACCTGCCATTCGTTGATATTGCCGATAACGTTGTAGGTCTCCTCGGCCTCGAGGATCTCACCACCATATTTATTGGTGTCCCAGTCATATACCTGACGCATGGTACCCTTGGGGTGCTTGCCTGCGGGATAGTGAGCCAAGCCCTGGAACATGCCATAGCTGTCGGCGCTATAAGAACAGATGACGGAGCCGTCGGCCGAAGCCTTCTTGCCCACGATGAAATTAGTACAAGCCATCGCTCCAGTAGCAGCGATAAGCATAGCAGATAGAATTAGTTGTCGTTTCATTTTTGTATTTTATTCAATAAAAACCCCGTTCCTTGATTAGGAACGAGGCGTAATTTTCAGTTTGTCACTTCCTGCCGCCTTGAAACTCATGTCAAGTCCCTTGACAGAATGCGTCAAGGCACCAAAGGAGATGAAGTCGACACCCGCCTTGGCATAAGGAATCATCGTGTCGTAGGTGATTCCCCCACTCGACTCCGTCTCGGCACGTCCAGCAACAATCTTGACGGCACGGGCTGTCTCCTCGGGCGTGAAGTTGTCGAACATGATGCGGTCGCAACCCTCGGCAAGAGCCTCATCGAGCTCCTTGAAGTTGCGCACCTCGCACTCAATCTTCAGGTCCTTGCCCTTCTCCTTGCAGTAGGCCTTGGCACGCGATATTGCATTGTGAACGCCTCCGCAGAAATCGATGTGGTTGTCCTTGAGGAGAATCATATCGAAGAGTCCGATGCGATGGTTCATGCCGCCACCAATCTTCACGGCCTCCTTCTCGAGCATACGCATGCCTGGGGTAGTCTTGCGGGTGTCGAGCACACGTGTCTTGGTGCCGGCATCAATCAAGGCCTGCTGATACTTGTGGGTCATGGTGGCGATGCCCGACATGCGCTGCAAGATGTTGAGCATCAGGCGCTCGGTCTGTAATAGACTCTGCTCCTTGCCCTTCACACTCATCACGATGTCGCCAGGCATAACGTGTGCACCATCCTCTACATAGACCTCCACCTGCATCTCGGGGTCGAAACGATGGAACACCTCTTTGGCGATTTCCACGCCAGCGAAGATGCCCTCTTCCTTGATCAGCAACTTTGATTCGCCCACGGCATCCGCAGGAATACAGCACAGCGTGGTGTGGTCACCATCGCCGATATCCTCGGCAAACGCGAGGTCAATCAATTTATCATTCAGTTCTTCTACACTCAGCATTTTATTTTCTTACCTCTTATTTCTTAATTGAATTAGCTCTTAGTTCTTAATTCTTAGTTCTTACCTTTCAATTACTCAAAGTAGATACCGATGCCGATGCGGAGGCCGAAACCACTATACTGGGAGGGGTCCTTCAGACTCAGGTTATAATAGACTGCAGGCTCGAGGGTAACGGTACGGTTCAGGAAATAGGCATATCCCACCTCGACATTGGGTACGAAGTCATCATACGCAGAGTTGTGCTGGAAGTTGGCACCAGCGCCCAAGAACAGTCCGTTCTGCTCGATATAATAACGCAATCCTGCCCCAAGCACGAGGGTTTTGTTGCCCACCTTGTGCCAGTCATATCCCAGCGTACCTGTGACCATCCAGTCGTCCTCGAACAGATAGCCACCCTTGGCAGCCATGTTCATGTGCCAACTCTGGTCCTTGCTCCAGTTCAGGTCAAAGCCCGACAGATTGGCTGCTGCATAAATCTTGTCCTTGGCAAATGGCAGACGGTCCTGCGCCTGGCTTGCAACTGAGAACATCAGTCCGCAAAGCATTGTGAAAAGCATCTTTTTCATAATCATAGATATTTTAAAAGTTTATTGTATTCTTATTTGAAGATTTGTTCCGAGAACAAGTATACCACGCTCACCACCGTCATGAAGACAGCAGGAATGAGCGATATCCAATAGTTCTTGCGCTGCTGATAGAGATAGACCGTAATAGCCCAGAGCGTAAAGACAGACAGCGTCTGATTGCTCCATCCGAACCAACTCCAGATGACGTCGAAGCCCTCGGGATTGGCCATCTGCCAGATGAGGAGAGCGATGACGACCGAGAACATCGGGATGCATACATAGAGGCGCTTGCGAACAGTCTTCTGCTCCAGGTGGATGAAGTCGGCAATAATCAATCGCGCAGAGCGAAGTGCTGTATCACCGCTGGTGATAGGTGCTGCCACTACGCCCAGAATGGCGAGGATGCTGCCGAAGAGACCCAGCCAGTTGTCGCACACCATGCTGACGATGGCAGGTGCCTTACTGAGAATTTCGCTACCACCAGCCATCTCCTGATAGCCGGGCGTGGGCTCGTTATAAAAGAAATACATGGCCACCGTGGCCCAGATGAGTGCCACCAATCCCTCGGTAATCATGGCGCCATAGAAGATGGGGCGTCCCATCTTTTCGCTCTTCACGCAACGAGCCATCAAAGGACTCTGCGTGGCGTGGAAACCACTAATGGCTCCACAGGCAATGGTGATGAACAGACAGGGGAAAATGCTCTTTGTGGTGAGCGAGGCCTCGCCCACTCCCTCCCACACCTCGGGTATGTCGGGCATCTTCACAAAAAGCATCGCCATCAGGGCCACCGCCATGAACAGCAGCGAGAAGGCGAACAAGGGATATATCTTGCCTATAATCTTGTCGATAGGCATCATCGTGGCGATGAGATAATACACGAAGATGACGATAATCCAGAACGTGCTATTGCTCAGTATCTCGATGCCGGGCACATTGTCCAGGCACAGTTTCTGGAGCAGCAAGGCAGGACTGTACACGAAAACGGCTCCCACCATCATCAGCAGAAAAACTGAGAATACAAGCATCACCTGCTTGGGAGCATTACCCAGATACTTTCCGATGATCTCGGGCAGGTTGGCTCCGCCGTTGCGGATGGATAGCATGCCACTCAGATAGTCGTGCGTAGCGCCAGCGAAGATACATCCAAGGACGATCCACAGATAGGCTGCCGGTCCGAACTTGGCACCCATGATGGCACCAAAGATGGGGCCCGTGCCCGCGATATTCAGGAACTGAATCATGAAAATCTTCCACGAGGGCAGCACCATGAAATCCACACCATCGGCCTTGGCAACGGCCGGTGTCGGTCTGTCGTCAGGTCCAAAAACTCTCTCCACAAAGCGGCCATAAAGGAAATAGCCCAATACCAGAGCCAGGAGGCTCAGCACAAAAGTAATCATTTCTGCATTTCTTTTTTATCTGATTGACGTTGCAAAGATACAAATAAATTGAGAATTAAGAATTAAGAATTAAGATATTTTTTGTATCTTTGCACACAAAATGCATGGCTATGAACAAATTACTCTCTGCGCTACTCCTTTTCCTGTGTAGCAACGCTCTCTGGGCACAGTCACCCAAACACGAAGTCAGAGCTGCTTGGCTCACCACCATCGGCGGCATCGACTGGCCCCACTCTTATCAGGCCGAGGCCCAGAAGAAGGAACTCACCAAGACGCTCGACCTGCTGCAGCAGGCAGGCATCAACACCATCCTTGTTCAGAGTCGCGTGCGCGGCACCACCATCTATCCCTCGGACTATGAGCCCTGGGACGGCTGCATCACGGGCACGCCCGGCAAGAAGGCGTCGTACGACCCCCTGCAACTCTGCATCGACGAGTGCCATAAGCGCGGCATGGAGTGCCATGCATGGGTGGTGACCATCCCTGTAGGAAAATGGAACAAACTGGGTTGCAAGCAGTTGCGCCAGAAATATCCCAAACTCATCAAGCGTATCGGCGAGGACGGCTATATGGACCCCGAGCAGGCCGAGACGGGCGACTATCTGGCCAAGATGTGCCGCGAGATTGTGAGTCGCTACGATGTGGACGGCATCCATCTGGACTATATCCGCTATCCCGAGACGTGGAAAATCAAGGTGTCGCGCGCCAAGGGCCGTGAGTATATCACGGACATCGTGCGCAAGGTGAACCGCGCCGTGAAGAGTCAGAAGCCGTGGGTCAAACTATCATGCTCGCCCATTGGCAAACACGACGACCTGCGCCGCTATCGTGCCGGAGGCTGGAACGCCCGCACGGCCGTATGCCAGGACGCTCAGGCGTGGCTGCAAGACGGACTCATGGACGCCCTCTTCCCTATGATGTATTTCCAGGACAACCAGTTCTTCCCGTTCGCCATCGACTGGCAGGAGCAGAGTGCCGGACGCATGGTCGTGCCTGGTCTTGGCATCTATTTCCTCGACCCCCGCGAGGGCAAGTGGACATTCGACCAGGTGAAGCGCCAGATGAGCGTCAGTCGCGACCTGGGTATGGGTCATTGCTTCTTCCGCACGAAGTTCTTTATTGACAACGTGAAGGGCATTTACGACTTCACCCGTCAGTTCAACCGCACCCCTGCTCTGGTGCCGCCCATGACGTGGTCAGGACAGCTGGCGCCCACCCAGCCCGCCGAGCTGATGCTGAAAGGAAACACCCTGTCATGGCAGGCCTCGCGCGACAGGAGCGATGCGCCCTACCTCTTTTATAATATATATGCCAGCGAGGACTTCCCCGTGGACATCACCAAGGCCGAGAACCTCGTGGCCACACGCCTGACGAGGACCAGTCTGCTGGTGCCCGTGTGCGGCAAGAACTATGCCGTGACAGCCATGAACCGCTACGGACAGGAGAGCACGCCCGCCCAACTGCTGCTGAATGCCGGCAACCGACAGACGGCTCCCACCATCAGCAAGACCGACGGACGCCCCGTGGCCCTGCCCCAGAAGGGATCAGCTCTCGATGCTGACTACGTGATCATCGAGACCCTCGACGGACGACAGGTGGCTATCCGCCCCTATGGCCAGATGCTGCGCGTAGACGACCTGCCCAACGGCCTCTACCAACTGCGATCTCTGGGCAAGAAAGGACGCAACCATCGCATCGGTTTCTTCAGTCTGAAGCGCTGAAAGATGCATAATCATAACGTTCGTATTCAAACCAACCATTTTGACACATTTTAGCAAAGAAACGAAGTTTTTTTTCGAGAAAACTTCGTATCTTTGCACGCAAATTGACTAAAACCCCAAAAATTACATGAACACAAAGAATCTTAAGAAGGTGCTCGTACTCGGTTCGGGCGCACTAAAAATCGGACAGGCAGGCGAGTTCGACTACTCAGGTTCACAGGCTCTGAAGGCCCTGCGCGAAGAAGGCATCAAGAGCGTGCTGGTAAACCCCAACATCGCCACCATCCAGACCTCGGAAGGTATTGCCGACCAAGTGTATTTCCAACCGGTTAATGCGCATTTCGTCACGGAAATCATCAAGAAGGAGCGTCCAGACGGCATCCTGCTAGCATTCGGCGGACAGACGGCCCTGAACTGCGGCACCGAGCTCTATCTGAACGGCACGCTGAAGGAATATGGCGTCGAAGTGCTGGGTACCAGCGTCGAGGCCATCATGGACACCGAGGACCGCGACCGCTTTGTGAAAAAGCTCGACGAGATCAGCCTGAAGACCCCCGTGAGTCACGCCGTGGAGACCATGGACGACGCCCTGAAGGCAGCCCACGAGATTGGCTTCCCCATCATGATTCGCTCGGCCTATGCCCTGGGCGGACTAGGTTCAGGTATCTGCCCCGACGAGAAGGCCTTTGTGGAGTTGGCCGAGAGTGCCTTCACCTTTGCCCCCCAGATTCTGGTAGAAGAGAGTCTGAAGGGCTGGAAGGAGATTGAGTTCGAGTGCATCCGCGACGCCAACGACCGCTGCTTTACCGTGGCCTCGATGGAGAATTTCGACCCCCTGGGCATCCACACGGGCGAGAGTATCGTGGTGGCTCCCACGTGTTCATTGAAGGAAGAACAGGTGAAGATGCTGCAGGAAATCACCATCAAGTGTGTGCGTCATCTGGGCATCGTGGGCGAGTGCAACATCCAGTTTGCCTTCAACGCCGAGACCAACGACTACCGCATCATCGAGATAAACGCTCGCTTGAGCCGTTCATCCGCATTAGCCTCAAAAGCAACGGGTTATCCCCTCGCCTTCGTGGCTGCAAAGATTGCCCTGGGCTACACCCTCGACCAGATTGGCGAGATGGGCACCACCTCATCGGCCTATGTGGCTCCGAGTCTCGACTATATGATTTGCAAGATACCCCGCTGGGACCTGACGAAGTTTGCTGGCGTCAGCCGTCAGATTGGTTCGTCGATGAAGTCCGTGGGCGAGATCATGAGTATCGGCCGTTCGTTCGAGGAGATGATTCAGAAGGGCCTGCGCATGATTGGCCAGGGCATGCACGGCTTCGTGGGCAACGACCACACGAAGTTCGACAACCTCGACGACGAGTTGGCCAACCCCACCGACCTGCGTATCTTCGCCATCGCCCAGGCCTTGGAAGAGGGCTACACCATCGAACGCATCGAGGAGTTGACCAAGATCGACGTGTGGTTCTTGGAGCGCCTGAAGCATATCGTAGACCTGAAGCACGAGTTACAGAAATACAAAAAATTGGAAGACCTCTCCGACGAGCTGCTGCTCGAGGTGAAGCGTTGCGGCTTCTCCGACTTCCAGATAGCCCGCTTCGTGCTGAAGCCCCAGAATGGCAACATGGAGAAGGAAAACCTCGAGGTGCGCAAGTACCGCAAGCAGAAGGGCATCATGCCCTCGGTGAAGCGCATCCCCACCGTGGCCAGCGAGCATCCCGAGTTGACCAACTACCTCTACTTCACCTACACCCACGTGCCCGCCTTTGGCGACGCCACCGGCGAGAAGTATGCCGTGAACCACGACATCAACTACTTCAACAACGAGAAGTCGGTAGTGGTGCTTGGTTCGGGTGCCTATCGCATCGGCTCGAGCGTAGAGTTCGACTGGTGCTCGGTGAACGCCATCAACACGGCCCGCAAACTGGGTTACAAGTCTATCATGATTAACTACAACCCCGAGACCGTATCGACCGACTACGACATGTGCGACCGCCTCTATTTCGACGAGCTGTCGCTGGAGCGTGTGCTCGACGTGATGGACCTGGAGCAGCCCCGCGGCGTGATTGTGAGTGTGGGTGGCCAGATTCCCAACAACCTCGCCATGAAACTCCACCGCCAGGGTGTGCCCGTGCTCGGCACCTCGCCCGTGGATATCGACCGCGCCGAGAATCGCGACAAGTTCTCGGCCATGCTCGACAAGCTCGGCATCGACCAGCCCGCATGGCAGGCGCTGACCTCGTTCGACGACGTGAAGGACTTTGTGGCCAAGGTGGGCTATCCCGTGCTGGTGCGCCCCTCTTACGTGCTCTCGGGTGCAGCCATGAACGTGTGCTACGACGAGGAGGAGTTGCATCGTTTCCTCAACATGGCCACCGAGGTGTCGAAGGAGTTCCCCGTGGTTGTGTCGAAGTTTATGACCGAGACCAAGGAGATTGAGTTCGATGCCGTGGCCGACAAGGGCGAGGTCATCGAGTATGCCATCTCCGAGCACGTGGAGTATGCCGGTGTGCACTCGGGCGACGCCACGATGGTGTTCCCCGCCCAGCACATCTACTTCTCTACCATCCGTCAGATCAAGAAGATTGCCTATAAGATTGCCGCCGAGCTCAACATCAGCGGTCCGTTCAATATCCAGTTCCTGGCCAAGAACCGCGAGGTAAAGGTCATCGAGTGCAACCTGCGCGCCAGCCGTTCGTTCCCCTTCGTGTCGAAGATTCTGAAGCGCAACTTCATCGAGACGGCCACCAAGATCATGCTCGACGCCCCCTATCAGAAGCCCGAGAAGAGCGAGTTCGACATCGACCGCATCGGCGTCAAGGCCTCTCAGTTCTCGTTTGCCCGTCTGCAGAACGCCGACCCCGTTCTGGGTGTCGACATGTCGTCAACGGGCGAGGTGGGCTGTCTGGGCGACGACCTCAACGAGGCCCTGCTCAACAGTCTGATTGCCACGGGCTATTCCATCCCCAAGGATGCCGTCCTCATCTCTTCTGGCGGCGCCAAGGGCAAGGTGTCTCTGCTCGAGCCCGCCCAGCAGTTGGCCAAGAAGGGCTACACCATCTACGCCACTCCCGGCACGGCGAAGTTCTTCAATGACAACGGCGTGAAGGCCATCAACGTGGCATGGCCCGACGAGGCTGGCGAGAACAACGTGATGGACCTCATCTCGCAGCACAAGGTGGGACTGGTCATCAACGTGCCCAAGAACCACACCTCGCGCGAGTTGACCAACGGCTATAAGATTCGTCGTGGCGCCATCGACCACAACATTCCCTTGATGACCAACGTTCGTCTGGCTAAGGCCTTCATCGAGGCCTTCACCGCCATGAGCCTCGACGACATCAAGATCAAGTCTTGGCAGGAGTACAACAAATAATGGAAGACAACTGAGATTAGAAATCTGATTGTAATAAGAAAACCGGGTAAGTCGTTGATTGACCTACCCGGTTTTTATTATTAAACTCATTTAGAGAAATCGATAAATCATGGCCACTGCTTCATCTTCTGTTTTACCATCCATCGAGATGACGAGGTCAAAGTTACTACTGTCAAAACGAACTGACTTACCGCGCGTAGCATCGAAATAATGACGCTCGCGAGAATACTGTTTTATGAGTTTCTCGGCTTCAACACGAGTGAGCCCTCGGTGTTCCATCAACCGGTTTACGCGATAGGACAATGATGCTTGGATAAGAACATGGAGATGATTGGGATAGCCTTTCAAAAGAAAAAAGGCCGACCGCTCAGCAATGACACACGACTCCTTGTCAGCAAAGCCCTTCAAGGCTTGCTCGACCGTGAAGCCTGTCTGCTCTACATAATTTCCTATTAGTGTCTTATCATAGAAAGGCACCCCTAGGCGTGCTGCTAATTTCTGGCCCACAGCACGGCCTCCACTGCCCAATTCACGATGCATCGTGATGACAAATTTCTTATTTTTATCCATCGTTATTCATTTATTAGGTTAGTCAAAATCCTGATATAAGGTTTAGGCGTCAATTCAACGCATGGTATTATTTGTATTGCAAAGATACACATTTTTTTTGGATACGCTTTACTTTTGCCAACTATTTTTTGAAAAAGTTTGGCTATGTGACCAAAAAATGTTACCTTTGCGGTCAAAATCCCAAAACTGAGAAAAACAATATGACCGCAAAACAAACCATCGAGGCTGGAAAAGCCATTCTGGGAATCGAATTCGGTTCCACACGCATCAAGGCCGTTCTTATCGACCAAGACAACAAACCCATTGCTCAGGGCTCGCACGAGTGGGAGAACCAGCTCGTCGACGGCTTGTGGACCTACAGTATCGAAGCCATCTGGTATGGCCTGCAGGACTGCTATGCCGAACTGCGCAAGGATGTGCTGAAGCAGTATGACTGCGAGATTGAGTCGCTGGCCGCCATCGGCTTCTCAGCCATGATGCACGGCTATATGGCCTTCAATGAGAAGCAGGAAATCCTAGTGCCTTTCCGCACATGGCGTAATACCAACACGGGCAAGGCCGCTGCCGAGCTGTCGCAGCTGTTCAATTATAACATTCCCTTGCGCTGGAGCATCAGTCACCTGTACCAGTGCATCCTCGATAACAACGAGCACGTAAACGACATCAAATACCTCACCACTCTGGCCGGCTATGTACACTGGCAGGTGACTGGCGAGTTTGTACTGGGTGTAGGTGATGCCTCGGGTATGATTCCCGTGGACCCTGCCACTAAGACCTACGATGCCACAATGGTGGAGAAGTTCAACAAGCTCATCGCCCCCAAGGGTTATTCATGGACGTTGCTCGACATCCTGCCCAAGAGTTTGAACGCAGGCGAGAGCGCAGGTTTCCTCACTCCCGAGGGTGCCAAGAAGCTCGACGTCTCTGGTCACCTGAAGCCCGGCTGCCCTGTTTGTCCTCCCGAGGGCGACGCTGGCACAGGCATGGTGGCTACCAACGCTGTAAAGCAGCGCACGGGTAATGTGTCGGCTGGCACCTCTTCTTTCTCAATGATTGTATTGGAGAAGCCCCTCAGCAAACCCTACGAGATGATCGACATGGTAACCACACCTGATGGCTCATTGGTGGCCATGGTGCACTGCAATAACTGCACCAGCGACATCAACGCCTGGGTGGGTCTATTCAAGGAATATCAGCAGCTATTGGGTGTACCCGTGGATATGAACGAACTCTATGGCAAGCTGTTCAATAAAGCCCTCGAGGGCGACACCGACTGCGGTGGTCTGATGGCCTACAACTATGTGTCTGGCGAGCCTGTAACGGGCTTGGCTGATGGCCGTCCCCTCTTCGTTCGTTCGGCCAACGACAAGTTCAACCTGGCCAACTTCATGCGTGCTCACCTCTATGGTGCCATCGGTGTGTTGAAGATTGGCAACGACATCCTCTTTAAGGACGAGATGATTCGCGTGGACCGCATCACGGGACACGGCGGCTACTTCAAGACCGCTGGCGTGGGTCAGCGCATGCTGGCTGCTGCCCTCAACTCCCCCATCTCAGTGATGGAGACTGCTGGCGAAGGTGGTGCATGGGGTATCGCCCTGCTGGCTGGCTATCTGATCAACAAGAACGGCAAGTCACTGGCCGACTATCTCGAGGAGGTAGTGTTCGCTGGCAACACAGGTGTCTCTATCGCTCCCACCGCCGACGACGTGGCAGGATTTGAGAAGTATATCGAAAACTACAAGAAGTGCCTCCCCATCGAGCAGGCTGCTGTAGATGCAAAGTAAATTCACATTATTAAATATATAAACTGATTATGAACGACAACAAAGTCATGAACAGAGCAGCCGACAATATTCGTATCCTGGCTGCTTCGATGGTTGAAAAGGCTAAGTCGGGACACCCCGGCGGCGCTATGGGTGGTGCTGACTTCATCAACACCCTGTACAGTGAGTTCCTCGTTTACGACCCCGAGAATCCCGCATGGGAGGGTCGCGACCGTTTCTTCCTCGACCCCGGTCACATGGCTCCTATGCTCTACAGCCAGTTGGCTCTCATCGGCAAGTTCACTCTTGACGACCTGAAGAACCTGCGCCAGTGGGGCTCAGTGACTCCCGGTCACCCCGAGCGCGAGATTGAGCGCGGCATCGAGAATACCTCTGGCCCCCTCGGTCAGGGTCACTGCTTCGCCGTGGGTGCTGCTATCGCCGCTAAGTTCCTGAAGGCTCGTCTGGGCAACGTCATGAACCAGACTATCTACGCTTACATCTCTGACGGTGGTGTGCAGGAGGAGATCTCACAGGGCGCTGGCCGTATCGCCGGTACACTGGGTCTGGACAACCTCATCATGTTCTACGACGCCAACGATATTCAGCTCTCTACCCGCACTGAGGTGGTGACCAGCGAGGACACCGCTAAGAAGTACGAGGCATGGGGCTGGTTCGTACAGAAGATCAACGGTAACGATGTTGATCAGATTCGTGAGGCTATCAAGAAGGCTCAGGCTGAGAAGGAGCGTCCCTCACTCATCATCGGTCACTGCGTGATGGGTAAGGGTGCCCGCAAGGCTGACAACACTTCATACGAGAGCAACTGCGCTACTCACGGTGCTCCCCTCGGTGGCGATGCTTACATCAACACCATGAAGAACCTGGGTGCTGATCCTGAGAATCCATTCCAGATCTTCCCCGAAGTGAAGGAACTCTATGCTAAGCGTGCCGAGGAGCTGAAGAAGATTGTTGCTGAGCGCTACGCTGAGAAGGCTGAGTGGGCCAAGGGTCATCCCGAGCAGGCTAAGCAGATGGAGGAATGGTTCAGCGGCAAGGCTCCCAAGATCGACTGGAGCAAGGTTGAGCAGAAGCCCGGTTGCGCTACACGTAACGCATCGGCTACCGTTCTCGGTCAGCTCGCTGAGCAGGTGCCCAACATGATCTGCGCATCTGCCGACCTGTCAAACTCTGACAATACCAACGGCTTCCTGAAGAAGACTCACGACATCGTTCGCGGTGATTTCTCTGGTGCTTTCTTCGAGGCTGGTGTGGCCGAGCTCACCATGGCTTGCTGCTGCATCGGTATGGCTCTGCACGGTGGTGTCATCCCCGCTTGCGGTACCTTCTTCGTATTCTCTGACTATATGAAGCCCGCCGTACGTATGGCTGCCCTGATGGAGCTGCCCGTGAAGTTCATCTGGACCCACGACGCATTCCGCGTTGGTGAGGACGGACCTACCCACGAGCCCGTTGAGCAGGAGGCACAGATCCGCCTGATGGAGAAGCTGAAGAACCACCACGGTAAGAACTCTGTATTGGTAGTTCGTCCTGCCGATGCTGAGGAGACCACCGTTTGCTGGC
>Ga0265299_10003628_pt1 | contig 14945 bp, 13 predicted proteins | sample AusTroGonzalo_MG_4_FD_193485 | JGI IMG/M metagenome (GOLD analysis project Ga0265299, IMG submission 193485) | Bovine rumen microbial communities from tropical cattle in Woodstock, Queensland, Australia - Gonzalo_02 | ecosystem: Host-associated > Mammals > Digestive system > Stomach > Rumen ... | reverse complement strand
TCAGAGCAAAGGTTGATTTGCTTCAACTCCAACAAGAGGAGAATCTGGCTGCCGTCAATGATCTGTCAGAGGATGTCCGCAAAGACATAGACAATCTCTATTTGGCAATCGGAGAACTTGCTTCACGCATTGAGGAGAAGAAAAACAACCCGCGTCCGCCCATCGGCTTCAAATAATATGCGATCACAAATTGTGACCGCATACCTAATTGTTTATCTTTGTCCCCACATTAATTAAGGGATGAAAGATTTTGCAGCAATAGACTTTGAGACCGCAAACCGCGAGCGCAGTTCGGTATGTTCGGTGGGTGTGATTATTGTGCGCGGAGGCGAAATTGTTGACTCGTTCTACTCGCTCATAAAGCCGGAGCCGGATTATTACAACTATTGGTGCCAGCAGGTTCATGGTTTATGCAGCCGCGACACGGAAAATGCGCCCGTGTTTCCCGATGTCTGGGCTAAGATTGCTCCGATGATTGAGGGCCTACCCCTTGTGGCGCACAACAGTCCTTTTGATGAAGGCTGTCTGAAGGCTGTATTCCGCACTTATCAAATGGATTATCCCGATTATGAGTTCTACGACACCCTTTGCTGCTCACGAAGGAAACTGCCATCGTTAGCAAACCATCAGCTCCAGACAGTTGCAGCAGCTTGCGGTTTTCAATTGGAGAACCATCACCACGCGCTGGCCGATGCCGAGGCTTGCGCCTGGATTGCTAGAGAGATTCTGTGAGCGGACAGAGCATAATCGCCTCCTCGGCATCCTGAGAAACAATCCGGAAGCCGGCTTTATGATACATCCGGATGGCGTAGTTTGCTTTTTGAACAGACAGCGATACGCTCTTGTAACCATCGTTCTTTAAGAGTTCAAGCATCTGCCGCAGCAGTTCTGTTCCGATTCCTTTGTTACGATATTCCTTGTACAGGGAGATGGCTATCGATGGTGTGTCATTGTCTATGTGGCCGTAGTCATCCATTATGCGGCTCCAGATGGCGCCTACTACGCGGCCATCGGACTCCGCTATGAGGCATCGGTCATCGGGCTTAGTACCGAAATCACGGATATAGACCTGGAGGCTCTCATCATCTATGATTGAGCGTGGTGGTGCCGGAACGCCCTCAGGAATAAAGATTGCTTCATATAGGAAATCCTTGAGCAGTGGTGTTTCAGTGGTGGTTAGGGGTCTGATTTGGTAATTCATGAGGCGTGTCTTAATAATTCGGGCAAAAGTATGAAAAAAGCGCAATCAGCGGCGGATGCCGCAACAAATTCCGGGTAATTATTTGTTTTTCAAATCATATGTACTTAGATTTGCAAATAACATACTAACACTAACCTAAAATGATATGAAAAAGGACTTATTGAGAAAAGTATTACTTATCTCCGCAGTAGCATTACTAACAGTTGCATGTTCAAAGGATGACAAAAATGATGACCCCAAGAATCAGAAAGTAACAGTCTTACTCCCCGATGACTCCGTCATTGACCGATGGGCAACAGACAAGGAAAATCTTGAGGCAATCTTTGGCAAGTACGGTTTCAACACAACTTTCTATACCGCACCGGAGTCAGAAATAGGTGCAGCACAGCAGGTAGACCAGCTTAGGAATGCCATTGAGAGCGGTTCAAAATATATTGTACTGACCGCCATTGACTATAAGAAGATCAATCAGTCCGGTCTGCTTGACAAGTATCCCGATGTTAAGGTTGTATGCCATGACAGGTTTGTCCAGAACAATTCCCGCATAGCATATTTATCATCATCTGATACAAAGGAGATAGGACGTATGCAGGCCATGTTCCTTCTCAACCATTTCCATTCATCAAACGCAACGTCAATGACCATTGAGTTCCTGCAAGGCCCTGATACCGACACCAACGCCAAGGGTTACTTTGAAGGCGCAATGGAGCTGCTCCAGAAATACATCGATGAAGGCAAGCTCATAGTACCGAGCGGCAGGAAACAATACAATAGTGTCAAGTCCTATAGTTGGGATATAGCCGACGGCAAGTATGCCATGGAGAATATCCTGTATTATTATGATGAAGGCAAGTGCCCCGATCTGATTCTGGCAGCCAATGACAACCTGGCCGAGGGTGCCATCCAGGCTCTGACAGAGGCCGGAATCTCAAAGATGCCGGTAATTACCGGACAGGACAACACCATTATGGCCCAGAACAACATCAAGAACGGCAAGCAGGCTATGACCATTGACAAGAACCTGAAAGATATGGCATACAACACCGCTCTGATTGTGAACAGCCTCATTTCAGGCTCTCCCGTTCAGGCCAGCCAGAGCATAGAGGTAGATGATGTAACCATTCCGGTATTCTACTCCAAGATTAACCTTTTGACAGTTGACAGCTATTGAAAAAACGCGCAATTAGGGACGGTTCTTTTTTGCGCGTTTTGGGAAAACGCGCAAAAAAGAACCGTCCCTAATTGCGCGGCAGCGACAGATGAAGCAGATAGAGTTAAGCGAATGGACAATGGTGGGTGCTGGCTTTAACGGACAGGCCTATGTGTCCCAAGCCCACCCCGGCGTGATGCTCAAGCTGGTTACGAGCGATCTGGGCAGCGCACAGGCAGTGGAAAAGGAGTTTTACGCATCAAAGACCGCCTTTGACATGGGGCTGCTTACCCCCCAGGTGTACGAGATAGTACGCAGCGGCAACAATTACGGATACTTGTGCCAGATTATCGAGGGCAAGAAATCCTTTGCCCGTTTGTGTGCCGATGCCCCCGACCGCATACCAGAATACGCGGCCTTGATGGCGCAGTACGGCAAGGCGCTCCACAACACACCCATCACCCCGAATGAGTATGTGATTCCCATGAAGACGCTGCTCCGGAAGGCTCTGCAGTCTTCGCCTCTGGTCACCGATCAACAACGCGAGCGCCTTCAGGCACTAGTGGAGGCAATGCCCGAAACAGAGAACTGCCTTCACGGCGATTTCCAGCCGGGCAACATAATCCTGGCGGGCGGACAGCACTACTGGATTGACCTGGGCTGGCTGTCACAGGGCTTCTACATGATGGATCTGGCGCATCTGTACAAGATGATGGTTGAGGACAGCGTCATACCCCAGGTGCAGGACCTGACCCACATGACTCAGCAGCAGATGGTCGATTTCTGGGAGGCATTTGCCAAGGCTTATACCGGAACCCATGATATCGGCTCACTCAACCGCGAGATCCGCCCCTACGCCGCGCTGGACCTGATACGCACCAGCTACCTGCACCCCATGAACAACCCTCAGATATTGGAGTTTTTCAGGAGCCGCATAATCCAGGATTTATCTTAACTTTGCAATATAACAACAAACCATATGAAAAGAATTTTCTTTATAGCTGTAGCTGCACTGCTGGTAATGTCATGCGGAAACAACGCACCAAAACAAACTACTGAAAGTAACGGAACTATGATTACAAAAACAACCCCTAACCCCGAGAACGCACTGCGCGCTCAGCAGTTCCTCAAGGATGCAGGAACATATTATCTGGCAACCGTCGATGGTGACCAGCCCCACGTACGCCCCTTCGGCACCGCCGAGATATTTGAGGGCAAGCTCTACATCCAGACCGGCAAGGTCAAGAACGTCTACAAGCAGCTTGAGGCCAACCCCAAGGCCGAGATATGCGCCTTCAAGGACGGCAAGTGGATTCGCATAGTATGTGAGCTTGTGGCCGATGAACGCGTCGAGGCCAAGAAGGATATGCTGGATAAGAACGAGTCACTGCGCTCCATGTACAATGAGAATGATGACAACACCATAGTGCTCTACATGCGCAACGCAACCGCCACCATCTCATCATTCACATCAGACCCTGAGACATTTACTTTCTAGTTGCAAGACCGGCAACTCACACACATTTGTACAATTTGTCTAACGAAAAGATATTTAAAAAAAGAACTATTATTAACCCAAAAAAATTAATGAAAATGAGAAAACTATTCGTAACAGCGTTAGCAGCCATTATGACTCTGGGAATTTCTGCACAGGAGAACATGGAACCGTTCCGTCATGTTTCTGTCGGCATTGAGGCCGGTCTTCACGGAGTAGGCATTGAAGTTGCAACACCCGTCCTGCCCAGTCTGGTATTGAAGGCAGGTTACAACTGGTTCCCGTCATCAGAACTTATAAACACTGACGTAAGTGCTGATACAAAGGACCTTAAGGAGGCTCAGGAGCAGTACACTGCTTATACCAGCTATGAGTTCCAGAACAAGTTCGACGATGAGGCTGTTGTATCTGCAGGAGCTCAGGTTGGCCTGTCAAACTTCAAGCTCATGCTTAACTGGTATCCCTTCAAGTCCAGCAACTTCTATCTGGCCGGTGGTTTTTATTTCGCCCCCAAGGATGATGACAAACCGTTCCTGAGAATAAGCGGTAACACTACAGCAAATGACTGGGCCGCATTGCAGGAACTGCGCGAGGAGACCGGTACTGATTATGACATATCACTTGAGATAGGAAACGAGAAATATGCCATCATGGAGAAGGACGGTCAGGGTTACCTGCAGGCTGACTACAAGGTAGATCCTCTTAAATACTATGTTGGCTTTGGTTTTGGACGTAGCATCCCCAATAAGAGGGTAGGTTTCCAGTTTGAGCTGGGCACCATGATCTATCATGTTGACGGATTCTATTTCCAGGAGAAGAAGGTTAACATGACTGATGCAGCCGAGCAGTTTGGCGATGCAGCAAAGACTGCCGTTGAGTATCTGGATAAATTCCCCATCTATCCTCAGCTCACATTCCGCCTGAACTTCCGCGCTCTCTAAATCAAATTAGCATAAAACAAATGAGACCCCGCAACTGTTGCGGGGTCTCTTGTTTATATGCGTTAATTTGACGTTGGGGTTTGTTGCTTGCTGTCATTTAAATAGGTAATTTTGCAGTCCGTTACGGAGAAACAGGTGGAAGACAGCAACAACATCAGCATCAGGGGAGCCAAGGTAAACAACCTCAAGAGCGTCTGCGTGGACATTCCGCGCGACAAGTTCGTGGTCATTACCGGCCTGTCTGGATCGGGCAAATCATCACTTGCCTTTGATACGCTGTATGCTGAGGGTCAGCGCCGTTATGTGGAGTCACTCTCTTCCTATGCACGCCAGTTCCTGGGCCGCATGAAAAAGCCCGAATGTGATTTCATTGAAGGCCTGCCGCCCACCATCGCCATAGGTCAGCACTCCGGCAACCGCAACCCGCGCTCCACAGTTGGCACTCAGACAGAGATTTATGAGTACCTCAAGCTGCTGTTTGCACGTATAGGTCACACCATCTCACCGGTAAGCGGAAAGGAGGTGCGCAAGCACAGCGTGGAGGATGTGGTCAGTTTCATGCTCGCACAGCCCAAGGGTATCCGTTTTACGGTTCTGGCGCCGATGCCCATACGCGGCGGCCGCAATCTGGAGGGGCAGCTGCGAACATCGCTCAAGGAGGGATTCACGCGCATAGAGCATAAGTCTGAGATCATCCGCATTGAGGATCTGCTTGCAGACAGCTCTCAGTTGGCGGAGCTCTCCAAACACACAAAGGAGATATACCTGCTCATAGACCGCCTCACTACCGATGACTCCAAGGAGACTCTGAGCCGCGTCACGGACTCTGTCGAGACCGCGTTCTTTGAGGGTAGCGGCGAGTGCGCCCTGCGTCTGTATGATACTCCTGATACCACACTGCATAAGTTCACAAACCGTTTTGAGGCCGATGGCATCAAGTTTGAGGAGCCCACTGACAACCTCTTCTCATTCAACTCGCCCGTCGGTGCCTGCCCGCGATGCGAGGGATTCGGACGCATAATAGGAATTGACGAGTCACTGGTCATCCCCAACCGTGCGCTGAGCGTTTATGACGGTGCGGTGGTATGCTGGCGAGGTGACGTAATGAGCGAGTGGAAGGATGATTTCATCCTGCACGCCCAGGAGCATGATTTCCCCATATTCACACCATATTACCAGCTCACCCAGGAGCAGAAAGATTACCTGTGGCACGGAAGCGGCCGCGGCGTTGACGAGCGCGGCTGGGAGGAGACCTGCATCGACAACTTCTTCAAGATGCTGGAAAAGAGCCAGTATAAGATACAGTACCGCGTAATGCTGGCCCGTTACCGCGGCAAGACCACATGCCCGGAGTGTCACGGAACACGTTTGCGCAAGGAGGCCGGTTATGTCAAGGTTGGCGGAAAGACCATCAACGAGCTGGTTGAGATGCCCATTTCGGAGCTCAAGCTCTATTTTGACGGACTAAAGCTGCCAGACCATGAGGCACAGGCAGCCAAACGGCTCTTGATAGAGATAAACAGCCGCATACAGTTCATGCTGGATGTAGGTCTGGAATACCTGACCCTGAACCGTGCCAGCGCTACATTATCGGGCGGAGAGAGCCAGCGCATAAACCTGGTCACTTCACTGGGCAGCAGCCTGATGGGTTCACTCTACGTACTTGACGAGCCCAGCATAGGACTGCACAGCCGTGATACCGACAAACTGATAAAGGTGCTGCGCCAGCTGCAGCAGATTGGCAACACCGTGGTTGTGGTGGAGCATGACGAGGAGATTATCCGTGCATCGGATTACATCATTGATGTTGGTCCGGAGGCAGGACGACACGGCGGAGAGATAATATACCAGGGACCTACCAATCAACTGGAGAATAATACAAACAGCTGGACGGTCAAGTACCTTACCGGCGAGGAGTGCATACCTGTACCTGCCTCACGCCGCCCTTGGAACAACTATATACTTATAAAAGGTGCACGCCAGAACAATCTGGACGGCATTGACGTAAAGTTCCCGCTCAACGTGATGACCGTTGTCACGGGCGTGAGCGGATCGGGCAAGAGTACTCTGGTACGCGATGTGCTGTACCGACACCTTAAGAACATATACGGAGAGTCCGGCGAGCGCCCGGGCGAGTGCATGGGCATTGAGGGCGATACGCGTATGGTAAGCGCCGTTGAGTTTGTGGATCAGGACCCGATAGGCAAGACCACCCGTTCCAACCCCGTCACATACGTAAAGGCGTATGATGAGATCCGTAAGCTGTTTGCTGACCAGCCGCTCTCGCATCAGATGGGTTATCGGCCCACACATTTCTCTTTCAACTCTGAGGGCGGACGCTGCGAGGAGTGCAAGGGCGAGGGCGTAGTAACCGTATCCATGCAGTTTATGTCAGACCTGCAGATGGTTTGCGAGAGCTGCCACGGACACCGATTCAAGAATGACATCCTGGAGGTTACCTACCGGGGCAAGAATATATGGGACATCCTGGAGATGACCGTAAACCAAGCCATCGAGTTCTTCTCAACCGGCGATGCCGCCGAGCGCCGCATTGTCAAGAAACTGGAGCCCCTGCAGCAGGTAGGTCTGGGCTACGTCAAGCTGGGACAGTCATCATCAACTCTGTCGGGCGGTGAGAGCCAGCGCGTCAAACTGGCCTATTTCCTGAGTCTGGAGAAATCGGCCCCCACAATATTCATATTCGATGAGCCCACCACAGGACTCCACTTCCATGACATCCGCAAGCTGCTGGAGTCATTCGATGCCCTGATACGCCGCGGCCACACCGTGATCATCATTGAGCACAACATGGACGTGATAAAGTGCGCCGACCACGTGATTGACCTGGGCCCCGAGGGCGGCAAGCGCGGCGGTCATCTGGTAGTATGCGGAACCCCCGAGGAGGTTGCCGCCTGCCCGCAGTCCTACACAGGACGCTTCCTCAAGGACAAACTTTGAAAAAATTGACTATTTTTGCTGTCAACTAATCATAATGCTTTATGGCAGAGAATAAGACGGAGGACAAGAAGCCGTTCATGGAACGTCTCAAGGTTTTCCTTACAAAAGACATCTGGTCATTTGAATTATCCAAGAAAGGACCGTTACGCCGGGCAATCGGCAATACCGTAAAGGTCGTAGTAATAGCCATCCGCACATTCCTTGATGACAAGGTAATGACCAAGGCTGCGGCACTCACCTACTCCACACTGTTCGCAATCGTGCCCATCCTGGCTCTGATATTCGCCGTTGCACGCGGTTTCGGTTTTGAGAACATCGTAACCAGCCTGCTTGAGAAAGGTATCATCGGCGAGAACGACTCACTTAATGCCGTGATGCAGTTCATTGACGGATATATGCAGTACGTTTCCAGCGGCGCGTTCATAGGAATCGGCCTTCTTTTCCTTTTATGGTCTGTTTATTCATTGGCCGATGGCATAGAAGGTAACCTGAATGCAATCTGGCATGTCAAGCAGTCCCGAGGAATGGGCCGCAAGATAACGGATTACTTCTCACTGATACTCCTCATCCCCATAGGCATCATCTGCCTGAGCGGTCTCTCTGTCCTGGCATCATCAATGCTGACCAAAATGCAGGGATTCCAGCTGCTGGGCGGTTTTGTACAGTTCCTGGTATTTGCGCTGCCTTACCTAGTGGCCGGTTTCATTTTTACCGGATTCTACATGTTCATGCCCAACACCAAAGTCAAGTTCAAGTATGCCCTGATACCGGGATTCATAGCCGGTTGCCTGTTCCAGGTCCTGCAGAACCTCTACTTCAGCGGTCAGCTGGCCCTTTCAAGCTACAACCAGATATACGGAGGTTTCGCAGCCCTGCCGCTGTTCCTGTTCTGGCTCAACATCTCGTGGTCCATCATCCTGTTCGGCTGCGAGCTGGCATATGTAAGTCAGAACAATGACAACTTCAACTACTTTAAGGAGCCCGAAAAGATAAGCCGTCGCCACGAGGATTTCTACTGCCTGATGGTAATGACCTGTATCTGCAAGCAGTTCAACAATCACAAACCCGCATATACGCGTAAGGAACTCGGTGAGAAACTGCATATTCCTCTCCGCTACGTGATAGCATCAATCGACATACTCATTGAAGCCGGTCTGCTTGAGATAATTGTACAGCCCGATGACAGAGAACCTGCGTATGTCCCCTCCACTGACACATCCAAGATAACCGTGGTAAGTGTCCTGGCAGCCATAAACCAGGCCGGTTACTGCGATATGGACCATGCTCTTGACGGTGATCTTCGCGATGTCCTGCTCAAGATTGATAACGAACGCAAGACCCTGTCAGGTGACATCTGGTCCACTCCCCTAGCCAACCTTTGACATGTTGTCAGAATAAAAATATAAATGCATGACAATTTGTCATGCATTTTTTGTTGGCATCACATTTGTCTCTTATACTGCGAAGGCAGCCCGAAAGGGAGGCCGAGATAAAAAGAATGTTTAATTTTTAAAGTATAGGAGGTTACAACTATGTTACTCGCACGCAGAAATCAGAATTACAATCAGAATTGGTTACCCAGTCTGTTCAACGATTTCATGAATGATGATTGGTTCACTACCAGAACCGCAGCCAGTGTTCCGGCACTGAACGTAATAGAGAATGAGAAGGATTACGAACTTGAGTTCGCAGTTCCGGGTCTCAAGAAAGAGGAACTGAACCTGCAGGTTGACGCCGATGGTATCATGTCAATCTCTATGGTCCGCAAGAATCAGGATAACAAGGAGGACAAACACCGCAACTACATACGTCGTGAGTTCTCATATCAGGAGTTCAACCAGAGCTACATCCTGCCCGATGATGCAGACCGCGAGAAGATATCGGCCAAGGTTGAGGACGGAGTGCTGACAATCAACGTTCCCAAGATGCCGGCCGAAAAACAGGCCCAGGCCATCCAAAGCATCGCTATCTCATAAAGAGATTACCTTATTAAAACAAAATGTGACGGTGTCCAAATGCGGGCGCCGTCACATTTTTTATAAACGTTATCCTGATTTACTTGACCACGTAATCCAGATGAAAAATGTTACCTTTGCCCACAAAATCAGACGGGAGAACTAACAAGCAATTAACGCAGTAAGAGACAAACGTACAACATGCAACATTACCTAAACCTTATATTAATCTTAGCCGGGTTGGCGTTGATGACCGCTTGCTCCAAGCCTGACCGGAACGATGAGGCTGTTGCGTTGAGCAATGAGATAGTCAACGAAGGATTATCAGATGTTGAACATTCTGTGGAGCGTGTGGATAGCGCGGAACAGGCCGGTTTGTTCACGGCGGTACTTGCTAATACTACCAAGGCAATTATCTACGCGAATGCCATACAACAGCGGCTGGCGGCCTATTACGCAGAGAATGCCATTGCCGCAGAGGATAAGGGAAAGGCTATCACCACATCCACCGACAGCAGTCTTTATTTTACGTCGCGCGGGATACTTGCAGACTGCTTATTTGCCAATGGTGAGTATGGCAGGTCCATTGTGTTGGCCAAGGAAATCCTTGCTTTTGTGGGCGACGGCACAAGTTCTGAGGATATGAACATGAAATGCAGGGCCTTGTTGCAGATTGCTGAGTGTGAAAGCCAACTGAACCATGTGGACGAATCCGAAAGACTGTTCCTGCAATGCACCGAGCTACTGATGGAGAGCACTTTGCGTGCCACCGATTATAGCGATATTGACCCGCTTATCTACACGCTACTATCGCTCAACGACCTGTATATCGGCAACAGGATGCCGGAGAAGGCACTGCCCCTGATGGAGAAGATGGACACAGCCATCAATCGTCTGGCACGTTATCCCAACACTCCAGACTATGCATTGCAGAAGCGCCGCAACGACGTGACCATCAGCAAGGCGATGGTTTATGCCGCCAATGGACAGCGAGAGCAGGCAGAGGCGCTTCACCGTGAATATCAGCAGTACCAAGTTTTTGGCGCGTATGACAAGGCTGCCGAAGGTCAATATCTGTCGATAACGGGCCGTTACGACGAGGCTGTCCGCCTGTTCGATGAGGCAGACTCCATGATACAAGCCAGCGGCGAACCCATCACCGACCTCTATATCAAGTCCCTGTTCAATTACAAGTACGATGCTCTGCAAAAGGCTGGGCGTGATAAAGAGGCGTTGGCCCTGGGCGACTATATGCGGCATCTGACTGACTCTTTGCGCCAGCAGGAGCGGCAGGCAGACGTGGAGCAGTTGCTGGAAATCCAGCAACTGAAAGAGGATATTATCCGTAAGCACCAATCGCTCTTAGTCCACCGCATCATCCTAGTCAGCGCAGCCATCGTCATCCTGCTTATCGCCAACCTACTACGCCGCTCGTATAAATACAACAAGGTGTTGGCCCAAAAGAACCGTAAACTCTACCAAGAAATAGAGCAGCACCGACAGGAACAGCAACAGGAAATGGAGCAGTTGCTGGCCGCTCCAGAGGAACAACTCACCGCCGAGCAGCAACTCTACCGCCGCCTCTGCTCGCTGATGGACGAGCAGAAACCCTATACTGACGAGAACCTGAACCGTGACATGCTGGCATCGCTCCTAGGCACTAACGAGAAGTACATCGTGCAGGCTATCCGCGAATGTTCACACGGCGAGACCGTCACTGACTTCATCAACCGATACCGTCTGGAGAACGTCGCCAACCTGCTTAAGTCCACCGATGATCCCATCGCCATCATCGGCGAACTCTCAGGCATTCCCAGCCGCGCCACCCTCGCCCGTCTCTTCCGTAACGCCTACGGCATGACACCCACCGAATACCGCAAGATATAGCCGTTATTTCCCCGATAAAACGGAGAGAAAAGCATTTTCCCGGATTTGAGACATATTTTCCCGACAGTGAGACATACGTTTTGCTGGCGAGTTGAAATTTTGCAGCGTGAAATCATAAACGCAAAGAGTTTGGAAACATCTCTCATCCTAACCGTCGCCCTCGCCGCCGCTATTGTCGTGGTAGTGCTTGCCCTCGTGGCCGTCGTCATCTTTCAGCGGTGGCGCATCAGTGACAACAATGCCCACCTCAAAGATTTCATTGACGAGAACCTGGAGCTTCGCCGGAAGATACATCGATATGAAAGAATAACAAACAAATAAATAACAAATTGAAATGAAAAAGATTCTAATGACGCTTTCAGCCGTTCTATCCTGCATCGCAGCTGAAACGCAAATCCGGTCATCGGTTGAACAAGTGTTCAGCTACACCTACGAAGGCGTGACGCTCTACTATGTCATTGACTCGCAGAACAACGCCTCTGTGGTGGCACCGCTCAATCATGACATACACTACCTGAACGAAAATAAAACCGACGGCGAGTCATGGTGGGGCTATTCCAAGCCGCAGGGCGCGGTCATAGTCCCCGAGACGGTGCCATACGGAGGCAGCGACCACACCGTAACGACCATCGGCATCTGGGCTTTTCTGCATTGCGACTCCATTACCAGCGTCACGCTGCCTGCCACCATCAACTCTCTCGGAAGTCACTGCTTCCGCGAATGTTCCAGATTGAAGTCGGTAAACATTCCAGAGGGCATCAACAGAATTCCGAGCTCCGCTTTCTATAAGTGCACTGACCTACAATCGGTCACCACCCCATCGACGCTGACTTCCATCATGGACGGGGCTTTCTATTTATGCATCAACCTTAGATCGGTAGTGCTTAACGAAGGACTACGGTCTATCGGCAATTCTGTTTTTGAAAGATGTAAAAATCTGGAGACAATCAACTTTCCCTCGACGCTTACTGCAATCGGCGAAACCTGCTTTGGAGAGAACACTGCTCTGACCACAATAACCATCCCCGTCAGCGTGGAGACTATTCCACAGTATACGTTCTACTTCAGCGGCTTGAAGACGGTGACGCTCAACGAAGGCCTCCGCTCCATCGACTATGCCGCATTCTTTGAATGTAGAAAACTGAGCCGAATCAACTTACCCTCCACGCTTGATAGTATAGGAGACAAAGTATTCATGCGTTGCAGCTCGCTCGACAGCCTCATCGTCCGCTGCAGTACGCCACCAGCTCTGGGCAAGGAAGTATTCTCCGCCTACACCGCCAAGCTCATCGTGCCCGCAGGAAGCATTGACGCCTATCGTAGTCACGAGGTATGGGGTCTCTTCACCGACATAACCGAGGAGTCTGGCGTGGTAATCAACGAGACGACTGGCATCCGACCAGTTCTCAATTCCTCATTCACCATTCACGACGATGCCATCTATGACCTTAAAGGCCACCGTCTAAGCAACAAACCAAGTGCTACTGGCATCTATATCCAAGGCAACAAGAAGATATACATTAATTTATAAAAACATACGACAATGAAGACAAGACACTTTCTATTCGCAGCCGCCGCGCTGATGGTGCTGACGGCTTGCACCAAGGACAATGAAGACGACCCCGTCTCCAACAACCTCGCCGAGAAAATTGTCGGCAAGTGGATGCTGGCGGACGTGGATGGCCAGCCCTGCCCCACCAATAACAAGATTGTACAGACCTTCCTCTCCGCTACAAATGTGACGGAGAGCCTCTCGCAGACAAGCTACTCTAACGACACCGACAAATGGCATACCTCGTTGCAAGGCACCTGCTCGATTGATGGCAGCACAGCGACGCTGACGTTCCAGCCCGAGGCCGGAGTGACAACCACCTGCATCCTTAACGTCCAATCCATCACCTCCGCCGGGATGGAGGCATCCACAAAGCGGACCACCACCGACAACGGCAGTACCGTCTATGAGCAGGAGGCGACGGTGAGTATGGTGAAGGTCGGTACCGACCAGAGCCAGGCCATCATCGGCCTCTGGGAAGGCCATGTGACCAGCGAGATGGGCTCCGAGTATGACGACGGCGAAGAGCATCGCTGGGAGTACCGCGCCGACGGTAGCTATGTCTACTACAGCAAAAACGCCGAAGGCCAGTTTGTGCCCGTCGAGAGCATACTCTCCCAGTACTTCGTCGACGGCACCCTGCTCTGCACCCGCTGGAAAAACGTAGGTGAAGGCGAGGAGGAGCACCGCGAGTGGTGGGAGATAGCCGGCATCGAGAACGGCGTCATGAACTGGACCGCCCTGCGCCAGCGCCCCGACGGCAGCACCTACACTGCTACCTTCCAGATGACCAAGGTGGAGCAGTGGGTCGACCTGGGCCTGCCGAGCGGCCTGCAGTGGGCTACATGTAACGTGGGTGCCAGTGCACCCCAGGAGTACGGTGACTACTTCGCCTGGGGTGAGATACAGAGCAAGAGTGTGTATAACTGGAGTAGCTACAGCCACTGCACGGTGAACGCGGAGGGCAGCCTGCTCACCCTAACCAAGTACAACACCTCGACCTACTACGGCACGGCAGACAATCTCACGAGCTTCGAACCCGGTGACGATGTCGCCACGGTCATCCTCGGCAACGGAGCCCGCACCCCCACCAAGGACGAGTGGGAAGAACTCCTCAACAACACGACGTTTGAATGGACGACCCTCAACGGCGTCAACGGAGGGAAATTCACCGGCTCTAACGGCAACAGCCTCTTCCTGCCCGCCGCAGGTTGCCGCGAGAACTCGGCACTCATCTCCGCAGGCGGCTACGGCTTCTACTGGTCAGCCTCGCTCTCCACTAGCGACCCAGACAAGGCGCGGAGTTTCGGCTTCATTTCGGACTTCCTAACCATTAGCCAAGGCTATCGCTATTACGGGTTCAGTGTCCGCGCCGTGAAGAGCGCTCATTGATCCTGATTAGTCCCTAATTGCACGCAAAACAAAAGAGCGCCCGAGATTTCTCGAGCGCTCTTTTTTTATGCAAAGACTGGAATTATTCCCAATTCTCTTGAGTCTTGCGAACGTAGCTCTGGTAGCGGAGCTGAGCCATCTTCTGTGCCTCAGCAAAGAGCTCCTCGGCCTCGTTGGGATATGCCTTCTTAACTGAGAGGTAACGAACCTCACCCAGCAGGAAGTCATGGAAGTTAGCCCAGTTAGGCTCCTTTGAGTCGAGTGAGAACGGATTCTTACCCTCCTCAGCAAGAGCGGGATTGTAACGCCACAAGTGCCAGTAACCACACTCGACAGCCTTCTTCTCCTCGGCCTGGCTCTTACCCATGCCGCCCTTGGCCTTAAGACCGTGGTTGATACAGGGAGCGTAAGCGA
>Ga0265299_10003625_pt1 | contig 14953 bp, 12 predicted proteins | sample AusTroGonzalo_MG_4_FD_193485 | JGI IMG/M metagenome (GOLD analysis project Ga0265299, IMG submission 193485) | Bovine rumen microbial communities from tropical cattle in Woodstock, Queensland, Australia - Gonzalo_02 | ecosystem: Host-associated > Mammals > Digestive system > Stomach > Rumen ... | reverse complement strand
AACGTTGTCGGTTTTATGAGTATCAGCGCCGCTGATGCGATGAGACCGATCACGGTGAAACGCAACATCCGGAGCGTCTGCTCAAAATAGACGTTCCCGGTGAAGCGTTTGTTGAGCCAGAAATAAGCCCGGCATATACTGAGCATGATTATGAGGCTCGGCAAAACAATCGCCGCCGTAGCGAGCACACTGCCCCAGAAACCGGCAACCGTATAACCGACATAGGTCGCGCAGTTGATGCCGATAGGTCCGGGCGTCACCTGACTCACCGCCACTATATCTACGAACTCCTGCTGACTCATCCAGCCGTATTGCTCCACCTCCAGTTCAATCAGCGACAAGATCGCCAAGCCTCCTCCGAAACCGAAGAGGCCTATCTTGAAGAATGATATGAATAGTTGCAGGTAAAGCAAATTCTTAATTCTAAATTTTTAATTCTTAATTCTTAATTTCTCAACGATGAGCGTCAGCACAATCGTTGCGAGTATAACCCACACGGGGTTCACATGCCCGAGCCATATCAGCAGCGCCGCAGCCAACGAAACCAACAGAGGAAGTGCACGAAGTCCTACGTCTTTTGCCTTTTGTCCCTTGTCCTTCATCGCAGATTTGGCAAGTTTAACCAGCGGCGCCGCAATGAGCGCGACTACGGCAGGTCGGATACCTTTGAAAACGGCTTCCACAGCCGGCAGTTCCTTCCAGTCGCTGAATACCATAGCGATAGCGAGGATAATCAAAAAAGAAGGTAATACGGCGCCAAGGACTGCACCGCACACGCCGCGCCAGCCGCCTACTCGCCAACCGATGAAGACAGCAGAGTTGACGGCTATCAGACCGGGAGCCGCTTGCGCAAGAGCAATCATGTTGAGAAACTCTTCCTCATCAATCCAGCCTTTGCGGTCCACCACTTCCCTCTGAATAAGGGGCAACATGGCATAACCTCCACCTAAAGTGAAGGTTCCGATTTTGAGATATGTCCAAAAGAGTTGAAAAAACAAATCACCAATCACCAATTACCAATCACCAATGACAATTACTTGTCATTTAACTGCTGCTTGACAAACTTGGCGAGCATGTTGATAGCTGCGTTGTTATGTCCGCCCTGAGGCACGATCACATCAGCAAAGCGCTTACACGGTTCGATGAACTGCTCATGCATGGGTTTGAGCACCCGTTGGTAACGCTCAATGACCTGTTCGGCTGTACGTCCGCGCTCCATGACGTCGCGCTTCATGACGCGGATAAGACGGTCATCAGCATCGGCATCTACGAATATTTTCAGGTCCATTTGCGCACGCATCTTCGGCTCGCGGAGCGCCATAATTCCTTCTACCACAACCACTTCGCGCGGCTCGATATGAATAGTTTCCTCCGAGCGCGTACAGGTAATATAGGAATAGATAGGCTGCTCGATGGCTTTGCCCTCTTTGAGCATTTTAATGTGCTTGCTGAGCAACTCCCAATCGAAAGCATCGGGATGGTCAAAGTTGATGTTCTGACGCTCCTCCACAGGCACATCGCTGCTGTCTTTGTAATACGAGTCTTGGGGGATGACTACCACTTCGCTTTTCGGTAAGCGTTCAATGAGTTTTCTGACTACCGTTGTTTTACCCGAGCCGGTACCGCCCGCAATGCCGATGATAAACATAAAGACAGTTACTATTTTTGTTCATTTCGGGGTACAAAAGTACTGCTTTTTTTTGAATTATACAAATTTTTATGCATTTTTTTACAAAATCATCTCTGATTATTGATTTGTTGCCCTCCGGAATCGAGGAGAAGACACTACCCTCTGCATAGAGGCTTACCCTACCCTTACCACACCTTTAACCTATGTTTGTCCTATCGTCAACTTTTTTCATATTTTTCTTTTCAAGTTGTGATTTTGCAATATTTACTTGTCAAAATCGATTTTTTTGTTACAAAAACGACAAAATATTTGTCATTTTGCTTAATTTTATATAATTTTGCGCCCTATTTTGTCACATGCGCACATGGCTATACATGATTTAGTTAAAATATTTGACCAAACAAAGATCCGTGTCGTTTGGGATGACGAGGCTGAGAAATGGTATTTCTCTATTGCAGATGTTGTCCAGGTGTTAACGGAAAGTGCTGATGTTAAGCAGTATATCAAGCGCTTACGTTCCCGTGACCCTGAGTTGAATCTCAACTGGGGTACAATTTGTACCCCCCTTGAAATGCAAGCTCGTGACGGAAAACAAAGAGAAGTGCAAGCTGCTGATTTACAAGGCATTCTGCGTATTATACAATCCATTCCGTCTAAGAAAGCAGAGCCTATCAAGCGTTGGTTAGCACAAGTGGGAAGCGAGCGGTTCTATCAATTGCAGGATCCGGAGCGCAGTATTGAGCAAGCTATCAAAGATTATAGACGCCTGGGGTATTCGGAAAATTGGATTAACCAACGTATCAAGACTATAGAGATCCGCAAAGGTCTGACCGACGAATGGAAACGTAGCGGCGTGACGGAAGAATCGGAGTTCGCGGGCTTGACGGATTTGATGAGTAAGATCTGGAGCGGAATGACCACGCGTGAGTATAAGGAACACAAGGGACTTACGAGCCAGAACTTGCGGGACAACATGACCAATATGGAACTCCTGCTCAATGCGCTCGCCGAACAAACGGCAACAGATTTGAGCAAGGAGCGTAATCCGGAAGGTATCATAGAGGCCGCACACGTAGCGAAAGATGGGGCAGAGGTGGCTCGCAACGCTCGTGCAGACATTGAGCATCGTTTGGGACGTTCAGTCATTAGTGGCGACAAAGCCATTGACCACATTAAACCCCAAGACGAGCTGCCATTTGAAAAAGAAAAATAATTTAAAAACGAAATAAAATTAGTCTGTTATGAAAAAATATCTACTTTCTTTAATTACTTTAACCCTCCTCCTCTCCGCCCCCTCTTTCCCCGGAGGTAAGGTGTTCGCCGCGACGACATATACATTGTCTGCCGATCATAAGACTTTGACCATCACCAGTTCCGGTGCAATGGATGATTTGACATCCTCGAATTATACAACCCGCGGATGGAATAGTTATGCCACCACAATCACTAAAATCATTATCAATAATACAGTTACGGCTATTGGTGATTATGCTTTCAAGGGAATGACATCTGTTACAACGGTAACTTTTAATTCTACTAGCAAAGTTGCTACTATCGGACAATATGCGTTTGATGGTTGTACCGGTATTACTTCTTTTTCACTACCAAATTCTTTAACAACAATAGGTTATTATGCTTTTAAAGGATGTACGGGTATTTCTTCTATTACAATTCCTAAAAATGTAACGATTTGTGGAGAACAGGCTTTTACTGGCTGCTCAAATTTAACAACCGTAAACTGGAATGCAGTTAATTGTACTGAATATAAGTCGGGAAGCCAATTTTCTTCAAGTTGGGGCCCTTTCTATAATAGCACAATAAGGAATCAGATAACAACATTTAAGTTTGGTAGCGATGTAGAAGTAATTCCTCCATATATTTGTTACAATTTCAAGAATTTGGCAGAAATAAAGATTCCACTAAAAGTTACGGAAATCGGTGCAAGTGCCTTCCAAAATTGTACAACTGCTGTTGCGCTGGAAATACCTGTTGCCGTAGAGACAATTGGCGCAAATGCTTTTAACGGCTGTACAGGTTTAACTAAGATTCTTGCCCGCCCGGCGACTGAACCGACTGCTTCTGCAAATACATTTACAGACGTAACAACAACTATTCCTGTCACAGTAACGTCTTCTGCGGCTGCATCATCTTATGCGGGTGCAACAGGGTGGAACGTATTTACCAATTATACTACTCGCCGTTCCGGTTCATGTGGTACCAGTGCTAACTGGGAATTAGATTATGCTGCAGGTACATTGACTATTACCGGCTCGGGCCCAACAACTGATTATGGTTCTTATAGCGAGGTGCCATGGATACAAGATACCTCATTTATATATACTGCATCTGTTGCAAATGCTATTACAAGACTCGGCAATAGAACTTTTTATGGCTGTCAGCGTCTGACAAATGTGTCCATTAGCAGCAGTCAATTGACTTCCATTGGTCAATATGCTATGTATAAGTGTATCCGTCTTGTTGGTTTCGGAAATAATGCATCGCAAATCAATATTCCTAAAGACGTAACATCTATTGATAATTATGCATTCCAATATTGCTCGTCTGCTACCAAAGTATATTTTATGAGTACTTCGGCATTAACGACGATAGGTTCGTATGCTTTTCAGTACATGAGTAATTTAAATGATGTGGCTATATATAATTGTGATAACCTCACAACGATTAATAGTAATGCCTTTCAATATTGTTCTAGTTTGGCATCAATTACATTTCCAGCAAATATAGCAACAATAGGTAGTAGTGCTTTTGCAAATTGTACGTCTTTAACCCCGGAAGGTGGATCGGTTAATTTCAAAGGCACAGTTGACCAATGGGCAAGTATTGCGTTTAGCGGTCAGGCATCGAATCCTGCTTCCTACACAAAAGCATTGAAGATAAATGGAGATTTACTCACTTCATGTACCATCTCTGTCCCTGTAAAACAATATGCTTTTCATAGCAATGAAGCACTTACATCCATAGAATTCACGGAAGGTTGTACGTCAATAGGAGGAAATGCATTTGTTAATTGTATTAATTTGGAAGGAACGGTTGTTATACCATCTGCCTTAACTGAATTAGGAACATGGGCTTTTAAAAACTGTTCATCCTTAACAGGTGTGGATATGTTACATGCAGATGCATTAACAACAATAGGTGGTAGTGCATTTTGGGAAACTAATTTGCAGGGAGAGTTGTATATCCCTGCTGGCGTAACATCCGTAGGAGGTAGTGCCTTCCGTGACATTACCGGAATTACTGCTATTTATGCAAGCCCTACAACCGCTCCTTCCAGTCTTAATGAATATACGTTTAATACCACCACTAAGACTATTCCGTTCTATGTGGCTACTCCTTCTGCTTTGACGAGTTATTCAACAGCTAATTATTGGGAAGATTTCACCAATATGAAGGTTGGTGGCTACTGCGGTGCTACGGGTAATGAAACAGGTGTTAAATGGGAATTTAATACAAGCACTGGACTCCTCACTATTTCCGGCACCGGAGCGATGAAAGATTATACAAATGCCAATACAAATCGGGCACCGTGGTATGATTTGCGTGCTTCTGTGACATCTATTAAAATATGCGATAATGTCACACATGTTGGTGCCTATGCATTCAATGCATGTAGTAATGCAACTGAAGTCTGGACTTCCACAACGGTTACTTCTTTTGGCAACCATGCCTTTTATAGCTGCTCTCAATTAAATGTCGCCAAATATGGAAAGACAGACGTTCCAACTCCGGTATTAAGTTATGCTACCGATTGGGCACAAATTGATTTTGGAGATGAATATGCGAACCCGCTATATTATGCACATACTTTAAAAATATACAAAGCGCAATCAGCAGCGGCACCGGCATTTGGAACTGTAACAGATCTTGAGAATAGAAGCATTACAACTATCAAGCCTTATGCTTTTTATGGTTGTACTTCTTTGGAAAGTGCAGCATTAAATAGTAATGTAACGTCTATTGATAAATATGCTTTCAATGGGTGTTCTAATTTAGCTTCTGTAACTTTGCCGGACAATATAGAGACATTGGGATATCATGCCTTCTACGGTTGTAGTTCGCTATCATCAATAACAATCCCGCAGAATGTGACGAAAGTAGGTGACGCGATGTTCCAAGGATGTAGTAGTTTAACAACAGTAGTATGGAATGCGGAGAATTGCTCAAGATGTTTTGGTAGTAGTTCTGAGCAACCTTTATCTTCATCATATAACCCGTTTTATACTACTAGCGCTTCAAATCCTCCACGCAGTACAATTACGTCCTTTACCTTTGGTAGTAACGTCGTAACTATTCCTAATGGATTATGTTATAACATGGTTGGTTTAACATCTATCTCCATTCCTGCTAGCGTGACTAGTATTGGTACAAATGTGTTCCAAGGTTGTTCGAATCTTCATTCTATTCATTGGAATGCACGTAATTGTGGTGACTTCACATCATCTACCGCTCCATTTGAAAGCATAAAAACAGCTATTACATCATTTGAATTCGGATTTGGTGTTCGCCATATTCCGGCATACTTATGTAAGGATATGAATAATATTACATATCCATATTCTTCAACTTATGGCGTAACAATACCTACTACAGTAGAAAGTATAGGAACAGATGCTTTTGATGGATGTACGAATTTTAATAGAACAGACTTTAAAGCTAGTAATTCGTATGCAATAACATATGTGGATGATTGGGGGCAGATTAACTTCGCAAATGAAAAAGCTAACCCGCTTTATTATTCAGGACATTTATATGTTGTTATACCTCCCTCAGGTCAAAGTACTCCCGGACCAGGAGAAGTGAGAACGCCTGTATTTAAGGACACAACTACATATATAAACTCATACGCGTTTGTTAACTGTACGAATATTACTTCTGTTACATTTGGTTCATCGATGTCTTCTATTGCGGCAAATGCCTTCGACGGTTGTACCGGAATAACAGAAGTACATAGTAAAGCTACAAGTGTACCAACCTTGTCAAGTTCGGCATTCCCTGCAGCAGTGAAGAGTAGTGCGAAATTGTACTTGCCACACTCCGTAACGGTGAAAGCTAATTATAGAGCCAATGAGCAATGGAATGATTTCACAGAAGCCAATACTTTCCCGAAGATTGTACAATTCGATTTGAAGGGAAATGGCGATGCGATGTCAACTGAATATGCCGCGCAGTACTTTGATAACATCACAAGCGCTGCTTCCAAGCCTGCTGATCCGACGGATGATGTTTATGCGTTCGAAGGTTGGTTTGAGAACAACGATTGTTCCGGTAGCGAATATAATTTCTCAACGACTATCACAGCCGATAAGATTCTTTACGCTAAATGGACTCTCCAAGATCTTAATCTTAATGAAGCGGCTGATAATAGCGCTGCAATCACTGCCTTTAACGGTGTAACAACCACAGTGAACATCACCCGCAGCGCGTTTACCAATGCGTCATACAACACAATCTGTCTGCCGTTCGCTTTATCAGCAGGACAGATGAATGCTATTTTTGGTGCAGGCTACGACTTGGAAGAGTTCACCGGCGCTACATATGATGCGGAAAACAAAGAGATTGCATTGACGTTTACGCAACGCGAAACATTAGTGGCCGGCAGACCGTACTTGCTCAAGCCGGCAAATGATAATGTGACCATTCCTTCGCTAACGGATATGACCATCAACGCTACTACGCCGAGCGATGGTGTCGGCAATAGTTACATTGAGTTCCATGGCGTTTACTCGCCGACAGAACTGGAAGGCGGCAACCACAACCTCCTCTTCTTGGGCGCAGGTAACGAACTCTTCTGGCCCGCAGCAACGGGTGACTTGAAGGGTTTCCGCGCTTACTTCGAAGTGAAGGGCGATGCACGCAATGCCGTTCGTGCCCGCATCGTAAGCCATACAGGTGAGACAACCGGCATTGAAAACCAAATGGTAAATGGTAAATGTGAAAATGGTAAATACATCCGTAACGGCCAGCTCTTTATCGAGCGTGACGGTAAGACCTACAACGCCCAAGGTATATTAGTAGAATAAAAAAATAGATGGTACATTTAAAAGTATTTATTTAGTTTTATTTACTTTTAACAAACTCATGATTATGAAACAACAATATATACATCCAAACACAATGGTTCAGACCATTCATCCGCTGTCTATCATTTGTACCAGTAGCAGTCCTTCCGGCGCTCCCCGCATCACCGGTATCGTTTCCGGTGGAGAAAACAGCGGTGACGTCTCCACTGCTTTCTAGCACTGCATTTCTACTCATACAAAAAAAATCGGCGTACAAAGAAATGTATGCCGATTTTTTGTATAGGAGATACCGCTTATCGTTTGTAGTTCTCCCACTTCGTATTGCGCATGTCGCCGGATTTGAGGAACTCCTCATGCATTGCGAACGCACAACTCAGTTCGTGTTGAGTCTGGCCGTGTTTGGCAATCTTCAGATAATCGCGTAACATCTCACGGTACTCCGGAGCAACGCAGTTATTGATGATCTCTTCAGCACGCTGACGCGGACTCTTGCCACGCAGGTCTGCTACGCCTTGCTCGGTTACCAGCACTTTGACACTGTGCTCGCTGTGATCGAGGTGCGTTACCATCGGCACGATGGACGAGATAGCGCCGTTCTTCGCCGTCGAAGCGGTGGTGAAGATAGAGATATAGGCGTTGCGGGCGAAATCGCCTGAACCGCCGATACCGTTCATCATCTTCGTACCGCATACATGGGTCGAGTTGACATTGCCGTAGATATCGGCTTCGAGCGCCGTGTTGATGGCAATCAGTCCTAAACGACGGATAATCTCCGGGTTGTTAGAGGTCTCCTGCGGACGCAGTAAGAGTTTGTCGCGATAGAAATCGAGGTCTGCCAGTACCTCAGCCATCTTGCTCTCTACGAGACGCAACGAGCAACCGGAAGCGAACTTACAATGTCCGGCTTTGATGAGATCAACTACGGAGTCTTGTACCACTTCGGAGTACATCTCAAACGGCGGAATATTGGGGTTCTTACCGAGTTCACCGAGTACCGCGTTTGCTACGTTACCTACTCCACTCTGGATGGGCAGGAACGAAGCGGGAATACGTCCGGCTTTCATCTCTGCCTCCAGGAAAGCCGCTACATTAGCGCCAATCTTGGCAGTCACGGCATCTACCGGCGTGAACGCCGGAATCTCGTTCGGACGATTCGTCTTTACGACTGCAGCAATCTTAGCCGGATCCACTTTGATATGATCCGAGCCGCAGCGGTCAGAGGGTTTGTAGATAGGTATCTCGCGGCGCTGAGGCGGGTCAAGCGGTTCGTACAAATCATGCATGCCACGCATCGCAGCGGGGAACATCTCATTCAGCTCGACGATGATATGATCCGCTACGCGGCAGATAGTCGGCATGATACCGATACCTGCAGCGGGCACGATGGTTCCGTCTTCACCTACGTACGAGGCCTCGATAATCGCCCATTTGGGTTTCGGCAAGAATCCGTAACGGATGTCCTGCGCCATGTGGCTCAGGTGCATGTCGAAATAGTGCGTACCCTCGGCATTAATCTCCTCGCGCATGGACTTATTCGACTGGTACGGCGTACGGAACTCAACCGCGTGCGCACGTGCTAACGCACCGTCGCAACTGTCACCCATAGACGCGCCTGTCTCCAGACCTACGCGGAATGGAATACCCTGTTCGTGCAGTTTCTCTGCGCGTTGGGCCAAAGCAAAAGGAACCGCCTTGGGCACTCCGGTAGCGGTAAAACCACCCATACCCAAGACGTCACCATGTTGTATCAATTCAGCAGCCTGCTCGGCTGACATAAAATTAAGCATAATTTTATAGTTTGGATTTTTTTTCAAAATCTTGTTTGACTATCGTTTTGTTTGAAAGTTTGAGAGTTTTGACGTTCAAACCAGGACGCAGTCCCAAACCTTCAAACCAGGACGTAAGTCCCAAACTTCAAACCTTATTCTGCTTTTCCGTCGCTACCCAGCACATCAATAATCTTATGCTTATAGAGCTCCTCCATGAAGTCGCGTGCTACGCCGCAGTACTTACGCGGATCGAACTCACCCGGTTTCTCGGTGAGCACTTTGCGTACAGCAGCGGTGAAGGCCAGACGGCTGTCAGAGTCGATATTGATCTTGCAAACAGCACTCTTGGCAGCTTGACGCAGTTGCTCCTCCGGAATACCGATTGCGTCAGGCAACTTGCCGCCCAAACTGTTGATCATATCTACGTACTCCTGCGGAACGGAAGACGAACCGTGCAACACGATCGGGAAGCCCGGCAGTTGCTCCATTACAGCGTCGAGCACGTCGAATGCCAATGGAGGAGGAACGAGTTTGCCCGTCTTCGGGTCACGCGTACACTGCTCCGGAGTGAACTTATATGCTCCGTGGCTGGTACCAATCGAGATAGCCAAACTGTCGCAGCCCGTACGGGTAGCGAAATCAACAACCTCTTCCGGTTTAGTATAATGGCTTACTGCAGACGATACCTCGTCCTCTACACCGGCCAATACACCGAGCTCAGCCTCTACGGTTACATCGTACTTGTGGGCGTACTCAACTACTTTCTTGGTCAGGGCGATATTCTCTTCGTAAGGCAGCGAACTGGCATCAATCATAACACTCGAGAAACCAAAGTCCACGCAGCTCTTGCAAAGCTCGAAACTGTCACCGTGGTCGAGGTGCAGCACGATCTGCGGCTTCTCCCAGCCGAGCTCTTTTGCGTACTCTACAGCACCTTGAGCCATGTAACGCAACAGGGTCTGGTTTGCGTAGTTACGCGCACCTTTCGACACCTGCAGGATGACCGGCGATTTGGTCTCGGCAGCAGCTTTGATGATAGCTTGCAGCTGCTCCATGTTGTTAAAATTGAATGCCGGGATAGCATAGCCTCCCTTGATTGCCTTGGCAAACATCTCACGCGTGTTCACCAGGCCTAACTCCTTGTAACTTACCATAGTTTTAAATATTTTATTATTTGTTGTTTGGATTTTTAAAAATCTTGTTTGGACTATCGTCTTGTTTGGAGGTTTGGATTTTTTTCAAAAATCTTGTTTATATTTTTTACCTGTTATATCAGATTGTTGCAAATACCTGATCATAGCAGTTAGTTTTTCGTTTACTTTTTTCGTCTTTTCTAATAATTCGCTAAACTTGTCTGTGGATATATATCCCACATCTAATGCTCTATATAATTGACTTTTAATCTCCCCACATGACCCTTTTGCTATATAGAGAAACTGGATAAACTCCTTGTTACCTTCTCGCTCAAATCCTTCAGCGATATTATCCATTATAGACCCGGCGGCAGCACGTATCTGTGAGCAAAAACGATAATCCCGTTGAAATTCAGACGTATTAGTTATCGTATAAATTTCCTTGCTTAATTCCCGTGCATACTGCCAAGTTTCTAAATCCTCTATCTTATTAACAGTCATGGCTCATCAAACCTTCAAACCAGGACGCCAGTCCCAAACCTCAAACTAGGACGTCAGTCCCAAACTTCTTCTCGTGGTGCCCACGAATAAGGACGTGGTGATTGTGAATCGGCGACGTGAGGAAATACTGCGCCACTTCCGGCGTTGCTTTGATCCATACCTGCGTACGGCAGAGGTTCGCCTCAAACTGGCAACGCTCTAATTCTACATCCACCGCCAGCAACCGTTGCATGTCGCCGCTCATCTTAACCAGCGTATAATCGCCGGTCGGCAGATCGCCGTGAATGGCCACTCCTATGCCCGATTCGAAATGAGTGGTGTACTCGTGCTTCTCCGTCATCCTCAGCGGCAAGGTGCAGTGTGCAAATAACATCTCGCCATCAGCCTTGATACGGGCGGGGTTGACTTGGAAGCACGGCTCGCCGGTGATCTTCTTGCAAATCATCATCGTGAGCAAGGTCGGTATATCGCCTTCGCAAGCCGCAGGAATACCTTCGTCATTCAGCTTGCTCAATGCGATACAACCCGTGTTCTTGACTGTTGTCAGCAAGTCGAAGCAACGCAGCGTTACGCCCTGCAGGTTATATTTCTGCACGAGTTCTTTCAGCCGCGCATAGATAGCCTCCGCGCCCTTCATGCCGGGGTCCACCTCGCCTAAACAGGTCATCTCCTCAATCGGTATATCGACCAGTTCGCAGTTCATCTTGTCGAGCACCTGCTTATAATCGACGCCCGACGAAATTAACCAGTCTGACGGAAAACCTACTACGCCCAAACGGAGCGGTTGATTACTCTTCAAAAGACTCTCAGCAGGACTTGGCGTCAGATGAGCTATCTCCGACAACTCGGGAATCTCCGTGTCCTCGGCGCTCGTCATCACTTTGCCTACTCCTTTGTGCTGGCGTATATAACTGAGTATCTCCAGCGAAGCTGCCAAAGAATTACTATGCCCGCTCACCATCAGATAAACGGGTTTCTTCAAATCAATCAATCCTTCTTCTACCAAGTGCAGGAATTGGGATTCGGTACCGCCCGTCAGAACGGCTACTACTTGATTGGACTCCAGAAAGGACTTCGGTAACTCAAACGGCAGGGATAACTTCTCTTGGTGAAGACTGGAAGAAAGAATATGTAAGAGCATGTATTATTGGTGATTTGTGATTGGTGATTGGTGATTTTGATTACGCTTTGATTCTCCAGAATTTAGCGGCATGGTGGCCTCTGATGAGCACATGGTGATCGGAAAGCGGAGCCGTTAACAGGTACTGGCTGACGATAGGAGTCGATTGAATCCATATTTGCGTACGACACATGTTCTGCTCATACTGGCAGCGCGTCACTTTCACATTCACAGCCAACAGACGGTTCATGTCATGGGCCAGCTTCACCAGCGTATAATCGCCCGGCTCTACTTCGCCGTGGATAGCAACACCTATTCCCGATTCGAAATGGGTGGTGTACTCATGCTTCTTGGTCATACTGAGCGCAATGGTACACTTGGCGAGAAGAATCTGACCATCCGTCTGGATTCGTGCGGGGCTACCCATAAAGGCCGGCTCACCCGTCAGTTTCTTACAAGCCATCATCGTCAGCAGCACAGGTATATCGCCTTCGCATGCCGCAGGTATACCCTCGTCCTGCAATTTACTGATAGCTATACAACCCGTGTTATTGCAAGCCTTGAAGAGATCGAAGCAACGCATTGATATTCCGTCCAGCTTATATTTGGCGATGATCTCTTTGAGACGCTCATAGATAGCTTCTGCACCCTTCATGCCCGGATCGACTTCACCCAGACTCGACAATTCCTCAAACGGAATATCCAGTATTTCGAAATTCATCTTATCGAGCACCTGCTTGTAGTCCACCTGGGAAGCAATTAACCAATCAGAGGGTTTTCCGACAATACCCAGACGCTGCTTCTTGTCATTCTTCAGCACTTTCTCCAGCGGCATACGCGTCAGCGACTCCGTATCACTCGTATCCGGGAATACTGTGTCCTTCGGATGCTGCATAATCTTGGCTATACCATTACGCTGACGAATAAAACTAAGAATCTCCAGCGCTGCAGGTAGAGAGTTACTGAACCCGCCTACCAGCAGATATACAGGACGCTTTAGGTCTATCTTCTTTACACGAACCAACTCCACAAACTGAGCTTCCGTTCCTCCGGAAAGAACAGCTATTACTTGATTTTCTTCAATAAAGGAGTCTGATACCTTGAAAGGCATGCTTGATACTTCGGTGTGAAGTTCTGAACATAATGTGTACAACATAGGATTATGTATTTAAGGGTTTATAATGTACATTTTTTCACTTTCCCATTTACTCATTTCTCCATTTCGGCTGCAAAGTTACGAAAAAATTTGCATACATGCAAATAAAAAGAGAAAATTACTCTTTTTTTACTCTAAAGGAGTAGTATTTTTGGCCAAAATAGCTGATCACGACAGTTATAAGGGTAATGAACATCTTACTCGGCGTCGGGTACCAGCCCCATACTTCGACGCACAGTTTGAGGCCGAAATAATTGATGGCCAGATTAACGGCTACAATGGTGATATAGCGGAATAGTTGCCGCCAACTGTTCAACCGCGAAGCGGAGAAAGTGACATATTTCTGCAACCAGAAACCCGTCAACAGCGTGATTGGAAAAACGATACAGAGGGTCGCAATATGAGGAGTAATCGCTTGCGCAAATGACCAATTACAAATGACAAATGACAAATGAATAATTTCGTGCCCTATAACAAAGTTATAAATGAGAAAATAGAGCACCCAGTCGAGTACCAGGTTACCGCCCCCGCACGCCGCGTATCTGAACAACTGTTCAGGCATCCATTTGGCAAACGGACGATAGAAAAAATCAATACATTTTGTTATTTTCTCACTCAAATATTTTCTCATTTTCTCCATATCGGCTGCAAAGATACTAAAAAAAATACAAACATGCAAAAAAATCTGCATTTTTTGTGATATTGGGTCTAGTGCTCGCCGAAGTTCCGGCGAGTTTCCTCTTCTTGCCGGTCTAACTCTCGGGGCTATTTCCCCGAGCCCGGGTGTCCTGTGCCCGCGATTTCTTATCTCGCTTCGCTCGAACGATTATTTCCGTGAGCGGGTTTTCTGACCGATTACTTCTCCCTCGCGTCCGTCTCTGTTCGTCGTTTATTATCCGGCATGTTATGCCGGTTTACAACGTTTATTATGCGGGATACTATCCCGCGGCTGTTTTTTGCGGAAGGGTTAATTTTTGGTATTTTTCTCTGACATCATAGGCGTTTACCTCCTTTGGAGGTGCGGAACGATGCCCTGCTGGGCACGTAAAGTTTACTTTTAAGGGCGCAGCGGGGCGCGTTGCGCAAGACGCTGCTAAGCGTTACGCCTATGTGGCAGTATTTTCTTTATTTTTTTTCAATCATTTTCTATTTATTTACCTTCTTCTCTTTTAGCAACACCATCCTTACAAACACCGGAAACATCCCGTATATCTTCTTCTTGCTTTCTCCCTCATTCAGCATCTCATCCGCGCTGCCATTAAACTGCGCGTTCCATCGTGCCCGCAACTCCGCATACCTCGGATGATTCTTATCTTTTATAATCGCACTCGCCTCTCTGCAAACCTCACTCCATTTCTGTGCCTGCGCCAACTCCGCCTCTGTCCTCGGACTCCGCTTGTAATCCCGCGTCCTGCGCTTGAATAACTCTTGCGGACCCACCTTTATCACATGACCCGAATCATCTTTCCATTGTTTGAATCGTGCTTGCATACCGGACCAACCGGCCAGTTTCCCACGCAGATTCTCAATTCCCGGACTCAATTCTGCTCTTGCCATATTCCCTCCTTTTTGTTAAACTTTTAATATTGTTTTTTTTATAAAT
>Ga0265299_10003620_pt1 | contig 14961 bp, 11 predicted proteins | sample AusTroGonzalo_MG_4_FD_193485 | JGI IMG/M metagenome (GOLD analysis project Ga0265299, IMG submission 193485) | Bovine rumen microbial communities from tropical cattle in Woodstock, Queensland, Australia - Gonzalo_02 | ecosystem: Host-associated > Mammals > Digestive system > Stomach > Rumen ... | reverse complement strand
AGCTCAATGGGCCTACCGATGCTGCTTACGATGCCATCAACCAGGTACGCCGTCGTGCTTATTGGAGTCCATACAACAACGTTCAGAACACCCCGTCGGATGGCTCAGACTTGGAACTCTCAGGACTCTCTCAGAACGAATTCCGCGAAAAGCTGCGCGAAGAACGCCGTCTGGAGTTCGTACTCGAAGGTCATCGCTGGTTCGACTTGAAGCGTTGGCACATCCTTGTGAAGTATGTCAAGGCCCATACACCCAGCAACGAAGAAGTAACAGGTACAAAGACCACCAAGGTGCAGAATGTCTCAAAGAAGAATTACTATCTGCCGTTGCCGCAGGATCAGATTATCCTGAATCCTAACCTGGAACAGAATTGGGGCTATAGCGGCGAATCTGGTGACGGCCCTTACGGAGCAGAATTTGAGTAAAAGTGAAAAAGTATAATAATTATAAATTAATAAGAATAAAGGATTATGAAAAAGAATTTTGTAAGCATTATCGCCATTGCACTGCTTTCAGCAGCAGGCGTACAGACCATCAGCGCACAGTCGCAAGTAGCTAACAGCAAGCGTGAACGCATCCTCCAGGTGCTCGACCAGAGCCGTCCAAACGAGTATGTGCCCGCAGCCTTCTTCCTCCATTTCGAGAACAAGCTTGGACGCAAGGCCGTACAGGATCACAAGGATTTCTATCGCGCCACTAACATGGATTTCGTGAAGGTATTCTACGAGATTGCTGTGCCTAAGGTAGACATCCAGTCAGGTAAGGACTGGGAGAAGGTGCCCGTCTATGGCGAGGACTTCTTCGAGCCGCAGGTAGCTGTCATCGAGGACCTGGCTCGCGAGTTCAAGGGCGAAGCCTTCATCCTGCCCACCGTCTATTCTCCGTTGGCACTGGCTGGTCAGACGTTAGGCTTCGAGAACCGCAAGAACTTCAAGAAGCTTGTCGAGGAGAACCCAGCTGCCTTCGGTAAGGCCATCAAGAACCTCTCGCTCTCTATCGAGAACTATCTGCGTGCCGCTCGTAAGCGTGGTGCCGACGGATTCTACGTGTCGAGCCAGGGTGGTGACGGAAACTCCCTCTCGCCTGAGATTTGGAATAAATATGTACGTCAGTGGGACAAGCATGTATCAGAGGTTGCTGCAGAGATTGGTGAGATCAATATCCTGCACATCTGCGACTACGGCACACCATTTAAGAATGCTGAAGCCCTCTACGCCTTTGCCGACTATCCCACCAGCATCATCAACGTGCCCCTCAAGTTCTCTGACGGCTCTACCCTCAACCTGAAGGAGGCCCAGAAGCGTTTCGGCCGTCCCATCTTCGGAGGCCTCGAGCGCTTAGGCGTCATCGCCAAGGGTTCAGTTGAGGAGGCCAAGGCCGCTGTCGACGAGGTGCTGAAGAATGCTTCACCCAACTTCATCCTGGGTGCCGACTGCACTGTGCCTGGAACAACCGACTGGGACAAACTCCGTGCTGTCATCGACTATGCCCACACTTGGCGTCAGACACACAAATAATACATTTAAAAAGACATTTAATGAAATATAAGTATCATACATATCTTTGGGGACTCCTCTTTGGGGTCGTGTCCTCTGCTTGCAGTGGAAACGATGAGCCTGTGCCCATTACGATTCCATCGATCGATGATGAGGTATGCTGCACCCAGGATGATGAGGTAAAAATCGGCGAGATCCTTGCTGGTTACAAGGAAGTGACGGGATTGTCACGACAGAGTGCCGGTAGCTATACCATCAAGGTCTATTCGCGTAAGGCCAGCCTTTATGTCGGCTACAACGATCTGTACTTTGCCGTAGAGAAGACCGAAAGCGGACGCCATGTAAAAGACTTTGCCATTAGCGACCTGTCGCCCCTGATGGATATGGGTATGATGCAGCATAGCACTCCCATCGCCAATCAGTTCGCCCAGATCGAGAGTTTTCCCATCTATCATACCTGGGTGGCTCCGCTGATGGCGGGAGAATGGACACTGCCGTTCAGTTATCGTATCAAAGACGAAAGTGGAACACTCCCTGGTGGGCCTGTCACGATAGAGGCAGCACCTGAAGGTCAGGCATGGATCAAGTCCTTTAAATGGAATGGTGCGACCTATTACCTCACCCTTGCCAGTCCGCAGGATCTTAAGACAGGTGTCAACACGTTATGTGCCTACATTTCAAAGAAGGCCGACGATGCCACACAACCCTATCTACCTGCCTCAGAGGAATTCACAGTAGACATCTATCCGACGATGCCCGACATGGGTAATCATACCTCGCCCAACAACGAGCCACTGACGCTGCAGAAGGACGGCAGTTATCAGGGTCAGTTGAATCTGACGATGACGGGTGTCTGGGATATCCATCTGCATGTCAAGGATGCTATAGGCAACACCGTAGCAGGCGGAGAAGAACTTAGTGAACTATACTGGACAATTGCGATCTGATGTACCATTTATTCATCTTGCTATGTTTGTTGTGTCCACAGGACACGGTGTTTAAGGAGACGGCCATCGACGAGGTGGTCGTTTCCTCTACCGTGGGCTCTGGGAAAAAGGCTGTCAGCAAAGGGCGCGTAGCCAGTATCGACGAACACCTTGGCCAGTTGTCAAAGGTCGAGATGGTACGCCGAGGCAGTTATGCCTGGGAGCCTGTTGTCAACAACATGGCCACAGAGCGCGTATCGACCACCATCGACGGCATGAAGATTTTCTATGCCTGCACAGACAAGATGGACCCCGTGACATCCTATGTGGAGAGCAGCAACCTGCAGCGTATCAGTCTGAATGCAGGTCTCGACGGTAATCCGCAGGCCACAGGCAATATCGGCGGCAGTATAGATCTGAAACTGCGACGTGTGGGGTTCGACGCCACGCCCTCAGAATATAATGCCTCAGCAGGTTTTGAGTCGAATGGCAACGTTCAGGTGTATGGTGCCGATGCCGCCTTCTCATCCCATCGTTTCTATACCAATTTCGGTCTGTTCTATCGCCATGCCGACAACTACAAGGCTGGTGGCGGACAGCAGATTGACTTCTCGCAATTCCAAAAGACCAATGCCTTTGCCAATATCGGCTGGCAACCTGCTGACGATCACGTTCTGGAGGCTACCATCATCTATGACATCGCTACCGACATTGGCTATCCCGCTTTGACGATGGACGTGAAGAAGGCAGAGGGCATCATCACCTCGCTCTCTTATCGGCAGGAACATCTCAGCGGACTGTTCCATCGATGGGAGACCAAAGCCTATTATAACCATATCACCCATAATATGGACGACACGAAGCGTCCTGATGTCGTGATACACATGGATATGCCTGGCGAGAGTCAGACGGCTGGCATCTATAGCCTGTTACAGGGTGCTAAGGGTAACCACTACCTCCAACTGAACTATGATGCCTATTATAACACCCTGTTTGCCGACATGACGATGTATCCTGACGGCGGACAACCCATGTATATGCTCACATGGCCTAATGTGGCGACATTCAACACCGGTCTGGCTCTTACTGACGACATCACCCTTGCCCCGTATCATCATATCAGGCTTTCGGCAAAGGGTGCCTGCCAGCGTCAGCATATCAACAGCGACGAGGGTTTCCACGCACTCAGCATCTATTTCCCTGGCATGAATCAGGGCAACTCTCGATTCGTCGGACGTCTGGCAGCCAGCTACGCCTACGAACGTAGCGGCTGGAAAGTGGCTTTTGGCACAGGCTATGGTACACGGGCACCCACAGTCACCGAGAGTTACGGCTATTTTCTGAATAACACTTTCGACCAATACGACTATATCGGCAATCCGCACCTGAAGAACGAGTCGGCCATCGAAATCAACGCCTCAGCCCAACTATCAACTCTCAATTCTCAGTTGTCAACAAAACTTGAGGCCAACGCCTTCTTTTTTCAGAACTATATCATTGGTCGTCCAGACTCACGCCTCTCGGCCATGACGCTTGGAGCTGCTGGCGTGAAGATCTATCAGAATCTGAAATATGCTCAGATTGTCAATGTATCGCTTTCTGCTGATTACAAGCCCTTCCACTGGTTGGAGTGGAACAATCGTATCACCTATAGTTATGGACGTGAGAGCACCAATGAGCGACTGCCGCTAATAGCCCCATTATCTTATTTGGGCAGTCTGCGTTTCCATTGGAAGAATATCGAAGCTGAGGGTGGTGTACGAATGGCAGCCCGCAATAGTCATTGTGGTACAGCATATGGCGAGACTCCCACCTCAGGCTATGCCGTCTGGCATCTGAACATCGGCGGACATTTCCTACTTGGTAAAATCGCCACCGATCTCCATTTTGGCGTTGAAAATCTCTTCGACCGCTATTATTCCACCTATTCTGATTGGAACCACATCCCCCAGAAAGGCCGCAACATTTACATTAATGCATCATTTCAATTATAATCCCTCCCTTTGAACAGTTTGATTGCATACCTTATTATATATAATTAAGTATTATCGTGCACAGGAGTCGTGTGAGATGCTCGTGGATGTAATTTTTTGGCCAAGACCTCCCGTATTCTTCGGAAACACCTGTGTTTATCGGGGTTTCAGCACGGGAAGTCTTGTTTTGAGACCTCCCGTAGACCTCACATAGACCTCCCTTCACCCCTCCCTTCACACTCCAAAAATGTGGGAGGATAGACGGGAGGTCTATGTGAGGTCTATGGGAGGTGTGACGGGAGGTGTTGAATACGCAAAACACCTTTAAATAAAGGGTTTTTGACTCAAAAAGGGAGGTCTGACAGATTTTTGCACTAATGGCGCAAAAACACCAATAAATTGCAATCCCGGCATAGCAAAATCGGGGGTGTGTTTATAACTATATATACTTAAGGGTCGTTAAGATGCTTTCCAACATAGTAAAGTATGCTTAGTAACAGAGTAAGGGATGCTTGTTTAGGGGGGTAAACAAGCATCTTAACGACCCGTGGAAGGCATCTCTTACTACCGTGGAAGGCGGCTTAACAACCCGTAGAAGGCATTCGGTTCTTGTTCAAAATGAAGTTTCCTTTGTCAATTTTGGAACTTCATTTTGTCGTTTCATGAAAAGGACGTACCTTTGCAGCAGATTTAACGAAATATGAAGCCCATATTGACGATAACAGGTAGTGACTCGACGGCAGGCTCGGGTGTGCAGGCGGACATCAAGACGATCTCCGAGCTGGGGGGCTACGCCATGTCGGCCATCACCAGCATCACCGTACAGACAACGCTCGGTATCCAGCAGTTCTACGATGTGCCTGCCACCATCGTGGAAGGACAGATAGATGCCGTGATGAACGATTTCGAACCTGAGGTGGTGAAGATTGGTCTGATACGCCGAGAGGACACGCTGGAGGTGGTAATCAAGGCGCTACAGAAGTACCGTCCTCGTCATGTGATACTCGATACAGTGGTGTTGTCGTCGCGAGGTGACACGCTGATCAGTCACGAGATGCAAGATGCCATCCAAGGAAGACTCTTGCCACTGTGTACGCTGGTGATCAAGAAAGACGACAGCATGATGCACGGTCTCTCGAACCGCTATGCCAGTGCGGTGGCCGTGTTCCTGAGTCAGGGTTTTTCTACAGAGGAGGCCGAGAGCAAGGCCAAGGCATACATCAATACCCAGGTGGTGAGGGCCAGCGACTTGCAGGGTCGTAGCAGCGAGTTATACAACGAACTGCTCGATGCCATCGTTGAGCACCATCGAGAGGCCAGCGACGTCAGATACTATGCCGATCTGCTGAACGTGAGCAGCCGTTATCTGGCTCAGGTGACACGCCGTATCTCAGGCAAGTCGCCCAAGGCTATTATTGATGATTATCTGATACACGAGATAGAGTTGCAACTTAAATCGACGGATAACACTGTGCAGGAGATAGCATACCAGTTTGGCTTCTCCTCGCAGGCACATTTCACAAAATTCTTCAAAAAACTAAAGGGCATAAGTCCCACTGAATTTAGGAAAAAGTAAAAAGAAAATGGCAAACGAAAGACAAATGTTAAACCGCCAGTTGGCTCAGATGCTGAAAGGTGGTGTTATAATGGACGTGACTACTCCCGAACAGGCCCGCATAGCCGAAGAGGCTGGTGCCTGTGCAGTGATGGCATTGGAACGTATCCCTGCCGACATTCGTGCGGCAGGTGGTGTGAGTCGTATGAGCGACCCGAAGATGATCCGTGGTATTCAGGAGGCTGTGAGCATCCCCGTGATGGCTAAATGTCGCATCGGCCATATTGCTGAGGCCCAGATTCTGCAGGCCATCGAGATCGATTATATCGACGAGAGCGAAGTGCTGAGTCCTGCTGACAATATCTACCATATCGACAAGACGAAGTTCGACGTGCCCTTTGTGTGTGGCGCCAAGAACTTAGGCGAGGCCTTGCGTCGTATCGCCGAGGGTGCTACGATGATTCGTACTAAGGGCGAGCCAGGCACTGGCGATGTCGTTCAGGCCGTGAGTCACATGCGATTGATGCAGAGTGAGATTCGTCGACTGGTATCAATGAGTGAGGACGAGCTCTATGAGGCTGCCAAGCAGTTGCAGGCACCTTACGAACTGGTGAAGTTCGTGCATGAGAATGGCAAGTTGCCTGTGGTGAACTTCGCCGCTGGCGGTGTGGCTACCCCTGCCGATGCTGCACTGATGATGCAACTGGGTGCTGAGGGTGTGTTCGTAGGTAGTGGGATCTTCAAGAGCGGCAACCCACGCAAACGTGCTGCAGCTATCGTAAAGGCAGTTACCAACTATCAGGATGCCAAGATGCTGGCAGAACTCTCTGAAGATCTCGGCGAGGCAATGGTAGGCATCAACGAACAAGAAATCGAACTCCTGATGGCAGAGAGAGGAAAGTGAAAAGGTGAAAAAGTGAAATGGTGAAAAGATGAAAATAGCCGTTTTAGCATTACAGGGAGCATTTGCCGAGCACGAGCAAATGCTCCGTCGTTTGGGCGTAGAGACCTTTGAGGTGCGCCAACTGGATGATTGGAATCAGCCTAAGGATGGACTTATTATTCCAGGTGGCGAATCAACCACTCAAGGAAAGTTGCTTCACGACCTGGGCCTCTTTGAACCCATCCGTCAGGCCATTGTCGAGGGATTACCCGTTTTCGGCACCTGTGCGGGATTAATCCTTTTATCGCCTATACACCTTGGTACGATGGATATCGATGTGCAGCGCAACGCCTATGGTCGTCAGTTGGGCAGTTTCCATACAGAGGCATCAGTAAAGGGCATCGGCGAAGACATTCCCATGACGTTCATCCGAGCCCCTTATATTAATAAGGTGTTATCGCCAAAGTGTGAGGTTTTAGCCGAAGTGGATGGCCATATCGTGGCCGCCCGTCAAAGTAACCAATTAGTGACCGCCTTCCATCCCGAACTCGATGATGACACTCGTATTCACGAATACTTTATCAAGATGACGAAACCTTGATATCGCAAAATACCTCACTCATGGTATTTCCCACTTCGGTAGATGTTAGTACCTTTGCAGCCGAAAATCAAACGAGAAGAAAATGAAGAAGACATTATTATGGATTGGTGCACTCGTGGTGGGTGCGATACTGGGATTGTTGGGACTGGACTGGCTCAACGGGTTGATGGATTTCGTGGCGACGGTCTATACGCGACTGTTCCAGTTGTTGGCAGTGCCTACGATCGTGTTGGCAGTGATAACCACTTTCGCCACCTTCGGCTCGAAAGGGTCGGGTAGGATCTTCGGGCGTACATTAATATATACGCTGCTGACCACCTTCGCCGCTGCTGCCGTGGGAGCATTGTTGTATGTCGTAGTTGCCCCAGGTAATCTGCCTCTGGAATCGCTCAGCCAAAGCGATGTTGCCGCTATCGAAGTACCACAACAGACCTACTACGACCATATACTCAGCGTGATCCCCAACAACATCGTGAAACCATTCCTCGAGGGCAATGTGCTGTCGCTGTTGTTGTTGGCCTTTGCCGTGGGCATCGGATTGTCGAAACTGCCGGAGTCGGAAAACAAGGCCGTCGTGGTGAAGGGACTGTTAGGCCTACAGGACCTGCTCTTCCTGCTTATCCGTGGTCTTATCTGGACACTGCCGCTGGGCATCGTGGCATTCTCGGCTCAGTTGGCGGCACAGGTCTCTGCGGGTGTCGTGGCTGATTCGATAGGCAAATACGTACTCGTGGTACTGGGTGGCAACGTGATACAATTCTTCATCATTCTTCCGCTGTTCCTCGTGGCACGTGGACTGAATCCCATCCATGTCCTTGGTCGTATGTCGCCAGCCGTCCTGATGGCCCTCTTCACCAAGAGCAGCGCAGCCACTCTGCCCGTTACGATGGAGTCGGCTGAGCAGCGATTGGGCGTTCGCAAAGAGATAGCCCGTTTCGTACTGCCCATCTGCACCACCATCAACATGAACGGTTGTGCGGCCTTCATCCTTGTCACCTTACTCTTTGTGATGCAGAATGGTGGCACGCCCCTCACGCTTGGCACAATCCTGTTGTGGATTCTTATCTCCGTGGTCTCAGCCATCGGCAACGCTGGTGTACCCATGGGCTGCTACTTCCTGACGCTCTCGCTGATGGCAGGCGTGGGTGCTCCCATCAGCATCCTTGGTATCATCCTACCTATATATACTATTATAGATATGGTGGAAACTGCCGAAAATGTATGGTCAGATTCCTGTGTTTGTGCGATGACAGACCATGATATAAAGGCCTAAAACGGGGGTATTTGGAATATTATTCTGTTTGAGGGCTTATAAATGGACAGAGTTAGAAAGAAACAACATTAGAACAGTATTGTGTAGGTGTATATTCTGAATATCAACAAAAATTTGGTGGATTGTTCTAAACGCCGTACCTTTGCACCCAGAAAGTCGCGATTAAGCGAGCGAAGAGCCGAATGATATTCGGGCTATTCCGAGCGAAAGCGAGTTCGAACGAAGTTCAAATCAATAAACAAATAAATTAAAAGAAAGGACAAGATTATGAGCAAGAACAATTATCGCTTTGAGACACTGCAACTGCATGTAGGCCAAGAACAGGCTGACCCCGCTACCGACGCCCGTGCGGTGCCCATCTATCAGACCACGTCGTACGTGTTCCGTAATTCACAGCATGCCGCCGACCGTTTCGGTCTCCGTGATGCAGGTAATATCTATGGTCGTCTGACCAACTCGACTCAGGGTGTGTTCGAGGATCGTGTAGCAGCCCTTGAGGGTGGTGTAGCCGGACTGGCTGTAGCCTCTGGTGCCGCTGCCATCACCTACGCCCTGCAGAACATCGCTCAGGCTGGTGACCATATCGTGGCTGCCGACAATCTCTATGGTGGCTCTTACAACCTCATCACCCACACACTGGCTACACAGGGCATTACCAATACTATTATCAATGTGAACGATCTCGACGCCCTCGAAGCCGCCATCCAGCCGAACACGAAGGTGGTGTATGCTGAGACCTTCGGTAACCCCAACTCCGACGTGCTCGACCTTGAAGGTGTGGCTGCTGTTGCCCATAAGCACGGCATCCCCTTCATCGTCGATAACACCTTCGGCACACCGTATCTGATCCGTCCGCTGGAGCATGGTGCCGACATCGTGGTCCACTCGGCAACGAAGTTCCTTGGTGGTCATGGCACAAGCCTTGGTGGTGTCATCGTCGACGGTGGTAAGTTCGACTGGAAGGCCAACCCCGACAGATTCCCCACACTGGCCAAGCCCGATCCCTCGTATCATGGCATCGTGTTTGCCGACGCCGTAGGCGCTGCTGCTTACGTCACCCGTATCCGTGCCGTCATCCTGCGTGACACTGGTGCTGCCATCTCACCGTTCAACGCTTTCATCCTGCTACAGGGTGTCGAGACGCTGAGTCTGCGTGTGGAGCGTCATGTGGAGAACGCCCTGAAGGTGGTCGATTTCCTCAGCAAACACCCGAAGGTGGCCAAGGTGAACCATCCCGCTCTGGAGAGCCATCACGACCACAAACTCTATCAGAAGTACTTCCCCAATGGTGGTGCCAGCATCTTTACCTTCGAGGTGAAGGGCGGCCAGGAAGAGGCCTGGAAGTTTATCGATGCCTTACAGATCTTCTCGCTGCTGGCAAACGTGGCCGATGTGAAGAGTTTGGTGATCCATCCCTACACCACCACCCACTCACAGCTCTCAGAGCAGGAACTGGCCGAGCAGCACATCACCCCTGCCACCGTGCGACTCTCGATCGGTACTGAGCATATCGACGACATCATCGACGACCTGGCACAGGCACTCGACAAGATTTAAAGCAAAGACAGTCCAAAATAGAAAAAAGTGATTAGTAATCTGTCAAATCTCGCTTCAGATTTGGCAGATTACATTTTATTATGTACCTTTGCACGCAGAAACCACTTTAACTATACAGACAATGAGACAAGTGCGAAAGATGCTGATGGTGCTGGGTATGATGGTGGCCACTTCGGCTGCTGCCCAGCAGGTTGTGAACATGAAGTTCGGTAAGCCGACGGATGAGGAGATGAACATGACGGTCTATGATGCCGACAGCACAGCAGAGGCTGTGGTGTTGTGTCGTCTGACAGACGTGGCGTACACCATCCAGTTCAACGGCTATCTGGTAGACTATCGTGAGAAAATCCGTATCAAGGTACTCAAGCCGGGTGGTGAGCGTTACGCCAAGGTGACTATCCCTTATATCATGGCCAAACAGACCAATGCCAATATCGGCGTATCGAAATTCTCGCTGGCTACCAATTCGTCCGACATGAGCAACGTAGCATTTGATTTCGATGCCATGAGTGGTTCGATGACTGAGAACAGCGGTGGGACCTTTACCGATGAGAGTGTCGAGGAGTTGAAGGCTACGGCCTATAACCTCGTGAATGGCAAACGCGTAAAGTCTGTGCTGAAGAAAAGTGAGATCAAGACCGAGCAGATTGGCGAGGAGCAGTATCAGGTATCCTTCACCATCCCCGATGTCCGTGTGGGCACCGTCATCGAATACGAATACAGTCTGCACAGCCAACTCTTCTGGCTGCTCCACGACTGGTACGCCCAGCGTGAGATCCCCGTGGCTTTTGCCCGTCTCGATATGGTCATTCCCCGCTACCTCGTCTTTAATATCGAGGAGCATGGCATCCAGCGTCTCAAATGTACTACGGAACAGGGCTCCCTGCACTATAAACTCGAGAGCGATCCCCTGGCAGCGCCCAAGGTGGTCAATACCGTCCATTATGTTTTTGTAGGCCGCGACCTCGTTGCCATCCCTGCAGCCGACTACACATGGTGTCCGCAGGACCACTGTGCTGGCATCACAGCTGAGCTGCGCAGCTACAGCCTCCGCGGTACGATGCAGATAGACTATGCCAAGACCTGGGAACAGATTGACCAGATGATACTCGACTCTCCAGAGTTAGGCAAACAAATCGACGACCATAGTCCTTTCTCAGCAGACCTCAAAGCCGCAGGCATCGCCGATATCGCCAATGAAGAGGAACGCGCTGTGGCAGTGTATAAGTTCGTCACCGAACGTGTGAAGTGGGACGGCACCTACACCATCTGGCCTGCCGAAGCCAAGACTATCGTGAGCAAAGGGCAGGGCACGAATGCCGATATCAACCTGTTGCTGATTCAGGCCCTGCGTGAGGTAGGTCTCCAAGCCGATCCTGTGGTGCTGCGCACTCGTAACGAAGGCCTTATCCCCTATAACTTCCCTTCGATCATCAAACTGTCATCGTATGTGGTGGCCATCTCTGGTCCTTCAGGAAAAACCCACTATGTTGATGCTTCGTCAGCCAATGGCTATCTCGACGTGCTGCCAGAGCCGCTGTTGGTGGAGCGTGCCCGTATGGTGAAGAAAGGCAAGAAGAGCCAGTGGGTGAATCTGCAACAACTGAAAAAGTCGGAAACCATCACCTCTATCGAGGCCACGCTGACTGCCGATGGTAAGGTCAGTGGCACTCAGACCACGCTGTATAAGGGTCTCGCCGCCCAGCACTATCGCCAGCAGCACGGTCTGAACGACTTTGCCCCTGAGATCGAGGAGAAGCACGAGATCAGTTATCAGGGTACCGTCAGCGATGGCAAGATAACTATCCCCGCCTTCGCAGAGTCTCCTTTGAAGGAACAGCCGTTCCCTGAAGAGACACGTCTGACACCTGTGGAGTATCCCTGTGTATCGACAGACCAAGTGGTCGTCAGTCTCGCATTGCCTGAGGGTTACACCTTCGCTGGCAAGCCCCAGAGCTCGATCATCGTCACGACAGACAAGAGCCTCGATGGCCGTTTCGTTACCCAGGCCACAGACCATCGCATGAACATCCGTTATCAGTTCAGCGTCAATAAGCCCGCTGTCTCTGAGAAACTCTATGCCGATGTCCGCAACCTCTACGACCTCCTTGTGAAGGCCGTTAACACACCCTTGGAGTTCACTAAGCAATAACATCATGAACGTACAGATCGAACCGTCTTGGAAGGCGCATATCAGTGGGGAGTTTGAGAAGCCCTATTTCGCACAACTGACAGAAGCCGTGCGACAGGAGTACCAGACCACAACCTGTTACCCCCCAGGCAAACTGATCTTCAACGCCTTCAACCTCTGTCCTTTCGATCAGGTGAAGGTGGTGATTATCGGACAAGACCCCTACCACGAGCCAGGACAGGCCCACGGGCTGAGTTTCTCGGTATTGGACGGAGTTCAGTTTCCCCCTTCCCTGCAGAACATCTTCAAGGAGATCCAGGCCGACCTCGGCACGCCCATCCCCCTCTCAGGCAATCTGACACGCTGGGCAGAGCAGGGTGTGCTGCTGTTAAACGCCTCGCTGACGGTACGTGCCCATCAGGCTAATAGTCACTCGGCCCTTGGCTGGCAGAAGTTTACCGATGCCGCCATCCAGGCTTTGGCTTCCCATCGCGAACATATCGTATATATGCTCTGGGGTGGCTATGCCCGTAGTAAGGCCTATATGATTGACAAAACGAAGAACCTTGTGCTGGAGAGTGTCCACCCCTCGCCCCTGAGTGCAAACCGTGGTGGCTGGTTTGGCCAGCATCAGTTCTCGCGTTGCAACGCCTATCTCGAACAAAACGGTCAAACACCTATCGTATGGTAAACCAACTGCCCCCCATCTTAGACGTTGGCGGAGTGCTGATATCCTCCGACCTGCTGACGGAGTACTTCTGCTGTGACTACGAGAAGTGCAAGGGCATCTGTTGTGTGGAGGGCGATGCAGGGGCTCCTGTCACCCTCGACGAGATAGCAGGCATCGAGGATGCACTCGACACCGTATGGAGCGACCTCTCTGCATCGGCTCAGGCCGTCATCGATAAACAAGGTGTTGCCTATAACGACCCCGATGGCGATCTCGTAACGAGCATCGTACGAGGCAAGGACTGTGTGTTTACCTGTTACGATGGCGACAGTTGTCTCTGTGCGTTGGAGAAAGCCTATCGGCAGGGGAAGACGGGCTTCTGCAAACCCATCAGTTGTGCGCTCTATCCCATCCGCGAGAAGAACTTCGGCAACGGTGTGATCGGCCTGAACTACAACCGCTGGGACATCTGCCGCGATGCCATCAAAAAAGGCAAGGCCTTGGGCCTGCCCCTCTATCAGTTTTTGAAAGAACCACTCATCCGTCGCTTTGGCGAGGCGTGGTATCAGGAGTTGCTCGATACCGTTAAAGAACTGAAGGCGCAGGGTTATCTGTAACCACCTGCGCCTTCAATCTTATTTACCATGTTTTAATGTTCTGTGTCTGTCCAGCCTTCAGCTTGACGGTCTTCTGCTGACCATTATATCTTAAGGTGACAGTGCCGTTCCTGCGGGCCTTGATGCTGCAGTCGCGCACCTTGCCACCCTTCCACTCAAACGCCAGTTCATAGCCGCCACGGGCACAGAGTCCGCTGACGCTGCCCTCGCTCCACGTCTCAGGGATGGCAGGCAGCAATTCTATTGACCATTGACCATTGACCATTGACGATTGCATCAGCATCTCGCAGACACCAGCCACACCACCGAAATTGCCGTCGATCTGGAATGGCGGGTGGGCATCGAAGAGGTTAGGATAGGTGCCGCCACCCTTGCTATAGTTGGGAATACGACTCTTCTCTGGGGCCACAGCCGTGAGCAGTTTACGGTAGATCTGATAGGCCTTCTCGCCATTCTTCATCCTCGCCCAGAGGTTGATGCGCCAACCCGTACTCCAGCCCGTCGTCTCGTCACCCTTGAGTTCCAGCGTCCGCTTTGCAGCCTCCAATAACTTTTCACTCCCCAAGACGGTCCCTGAGCTTGTCGAAGGGGTCGAAGGGTAAGAGATGTGGTTGCCTGGGTAGAGCCCGATGAGGTGACTCTGGTGACGATGTGTGATGTCGCGATCGTCCCAATCATAATACCACTCGTTCAGATCGCCCATGTGACCAACGGTATAAGGATGCAGTCGTGCCAGGGCCTTTTCGAGATCCTTGTTTTTATCTCCAAGAATCTTACCTGCTGCGATGGTATTGGTAAAGAGTTCACGGATAATGGCCAGATCGGCCGTACCACCGTAACAAGTCACACCATGATAACCCTTGTCCGTGATATACTCATTCTCAGGTGATGTGCTGGGGGCGGTGATCAGTTCGCCAGGCACCTTCGGATTCTCCACGAGCCATTGCAGACAGAATGTGGCAGCCCCCTTCATCAGCGGATACACCGTCGATCTCAGATACTGCTGGTCTTGGGTGAACTGATAGTGCTCCCACAGGGTGTTCACAAGCCACGCGCCACCGAGGTTCCAATTGGCCCACATCGGGTTCTCGCGCTTCTCACCCACAGGATTCGTCATCGCCCAGATATCCGAGTTATGGCTCGAGCACCAGCCTTCACTGATGCCGTAATAGTTCATGGCGGTATATCGTCCATTGGTGGCGAGGGCCTGGACGAAGTCGTCGAGAGGCTGCGCCATCTCCGCCATATTGGCCACGAAGGCAGGCCAGTAGTTCTCTTC
>Ga0265299_10003618_pt1 | contig 14962 bp, 12 predicted proteins | sample AusTroGonzalo_MG_4_FD_193485 | JGI IMG/M metagenome (GOLD analysis project Ga0265299, IMG submission 193485) | Bovine rumen microbial communities from tropical cattle in Woodstock, Queensland, Australia - Gonzalo_02 | ecosystem: Host-associated > Mammals > Digestive system > Stomach > Rumen ... | reverse complement strand
CGATGTGGTGGTGCACGGCATCCCGTACCCCAACCAGTACCTGCGCGACGGTGACATCATCTCCGTCGACTGCGGTGCCCTGTTGGACGGCTACCACGGCGACTTCTGCTACACCTTCGAGGTGGGCGAAGTTTCCAAGGAGGTCCACAACCTCTGCCAGCGCACGAAGGAGTCGCTCTACAAGGCCATCGAGGTGGCCAAGGCGGGCAACACCATCGGCGACGTCGGCCACACGGTCGAGCAGTATGTGGGCCAGTTCCACTACGGCGTGGTGCGCGAGCTTTGCGGTCACGGCATCGGCAAGGACATGCACGAGAAACCCGATATCCCGAACTACGGGACCAAGGGCCAGGGCATGAAGCTCTCTCCCGGCATGTGCATCTGCATCGAGCCGATGATCAACATGGGCAGCCACAAAATCCTGATGGAGAACGACGGCTGGACGATTCGCACGCGCGACCACAAACCGTCGGCGCACTATGAGCATCAGCTGATTATCACCGAAACCGGCACGGAGGTCATCTCCACCTACAAACTGCTGGGCGAAGTCATTGGAACAGACGAATTATATTAAAAGATAGATAGATATGGCAAAACAAGCAGCAGTTGAAGTTGATGGAGAGGTCATCGAGGCCTTGGGAAACGGTCTTTACCGCGTCCGCCTCGAAAGCGGCCATGAGATACTGGCCCATCTCTCTGGTAAAATGCGGATGCATTACATCAGGATCATCCCCGGCGACCGTGTCCAGGTGGCCATCACCCCCTACGACCTGACGAAAGGCAGAATCACCTACCGTCACAAAAACTAATATCCAAAAGGGCTGTAAGCCCGAAACGTATTAGCCCAGGGTGAGCGAAGCGAGCCCTGGGAACACGAAAAAGAAAAATATTAAAATAAAATACAGAATAAAATGAAAGTCAGAGCATCAGTCAAAAAGAGATCAGAAGATTGCATCGTGGTGAGACGCCATGGTGTGGTGTATGTGATTAACAAGAAAAACCCGAAATTCAAACAGCGTCAGGGTTAATCGAGAAATTTAAATAATTATTCATCATAAAAAAACAATTAGAGCAATATGGCTAGAATAGCAGGTATTGATTTACCGAAAAACAAACACGGCGAAATCGGCTTGACCTACATCTACGGAATCGGCAGGAGCACGGCTCAACGGATTCTGACCAAGGCCGGCATCAGCTGGGACAAGAAGGTAAATGAATGGAACGACGACGAGTTGGCATTGATCCGCGGTTTGGTGAATGAACTGAAGGTGGAAGGACCGCTGAGATCAGAGGAGCAGATGAACATCAAACGTTTGATGGATATCGGTTGCTACAGAGGCATTCGTCACCGTCTGGGTTTACCGGTGCGCGGTCAGAGCACCAAGAACAACGCCCGTACGCGCAAGGGCCGCAAGAAAACTGTCGCCAACAAGAAGAAAGCGACCAAGTAGTAATTAACCGTAGAATAATAACAGTATGGCAAAAAATACAAAAACAACGAAGAAGAGAGTTGTTCGCATCGAGGCCTCGGGCAAAGCGTACATCTACGCCTCGTTCAACAACGTTATTGTGTCCCTCACCAACAACGACGGCCAGGTGATTTCATGGTCTTCCGCGGGTAAGATGGGATACAGAGGTTCCAAGAAAAACACTCCCTATGCCGCCCAGATGGTGGCCCAGGACTGCGCGAAGGTTGCCTACGACCTCGGTCTGCGCAGAGTCAAGGTTTACGTTAAAGGTCCGGGACAAGGCCGTGAGTCTGCCATCCGCTCCATCAACACCACGGGCATCATCGTGGAGGAGATCACCGATGTCACTCCGCTGCCGCACAATGGCTGCCGTCCTCCCAAACACAGAAGAGTATAATTTATCATTCATCATCGAAAATATATAGATTATGGCAAGATATACAGGACCCAAAACGAAAATCGCGAGAAAGTTCAAGGAACCCATCTACGGTCCCGACAAATATTTCGAGAGAAAGAACTATGCTCCGGGTCAGCATGGTCAGTCTCGCAGACGCGGTAAGCTCTCCGAATACGGCATGCAGCTCCAGGAGAAGCAGAAAGCGAAATACACGTACGGCATTCTTGAGCGTCAGTTCCGCAAATTGTTCGACATGGCTTCCCGCCGCAAGGGTGTCACTGGCCAGAACTTGATGCAGCTCATCGAGAGCCGCCTCGACAACGTGGTGTTCCGTCTTGGCATCGCCCCCACGCGTAACGCCGCCCGCCAGCTCGTCAGCCACCGTCACATCACCGTGAACGGCCAAATCTCCAACATCCCCTCCATGTTGCTCCGTCCGGGCGACATCGTGGAAGTCCGTGAGCGCTCCAAATCCCTCGAGGTCATCGAGAACTCCCTCAGCGGCAAGGCCATGAACTATGGCTGGCTCGAATGGGACGGCAACCTCAAGGTCGGCAAGTTCATGCAGTACCCCACCCGCGAGGAGATCCCCGAGACCATCAACGAGCAGGCTATCGTCGAGCTCTATTCTAAATAGTAATTAGCTGGTGAGAAGTGAACGGTCACAGCAGAACGACTGTTCACTGTTCACTGTTCACTGATCACAAAAAATATAAGAACAATGGCAATATTAACATTTCAAAAACCCGACAAGGTCATCATGAATGAGGCCGACGATTTTCACGGCATATTTGAATTTCGTCCGCTGCAGCAAGGTTTTGGCGTCACCATCGGTAACGCCCTGCGCCGCGTGCTGCTCTCATCATTGGAAGGCTATGCCATTACCTCTGTGAAGATCGAGGGTGTCGCGCAGGAATTCTCGTCAATTCCCGGCGTGATGGAGGATGTGCTCGACATCGTGCTCAACCTCAAGCAGGTTCGCCTCAAGAACAAAGTGGAGGGCTTCACCTCCGAAAAGGTGTCCGTCGTCATCAGCGGCCAGGACACGTTCACGGCTGGCGACATGAACCGCTTCCTCAACTACTTCCAGGTTCTGAATCCGGAATTACTGATCTGCCGCATGGAGCCCACTGTCCGCCTGAACATGGAGATTACCATTGACAAGGGCCGCGGCTATGTGCCGGTGGAGGACAACCGCCAGATTCACGACGGTATCGACGTGATTGCTGTCGACTCCACGCACACCCCCATCAAGAATGTGAAATACACCATCGAACCTTTCCGCGTGGAGCAGAAGACCGACTACGAGAAGCTGATCGTGGAGGTGGACACCGACGGTTCCATCCATCCCAAGGACGCTATCCAAGAGGCCGCGAAGATTCTGATTCAGCACTTCATCCTGCTCTCCGACGAAAACATCGCCCTTGACGCGCAGGAACAACCCGACACCCCGGAGATTTCGGAAGATGTCGAGAAGAACATCCGTGCGATGCTGCAAGCCAAGCTGATTGACATGGATTTGTCCGTCAGAGCGCTGAACTGTCTGAAATCCGCCGAGCTGGAGACGCTGGGCGACCTGGTGGCTTTCCACAAGGCCGACCTGCTCAAGTTCCGCAACTTCGGTAAGAAGTCCCTCGCCGAGTTGGAGGAACTGGTCCACAACAAAGGTCTGGAATTTGGTATGAATGTAGAAAAGTATTATACAGATAACGAATAGAACAATGAGACACGCTAAGAAAATCAACCATTTAGGAAGAACAGATGCCCACAGAAAGGCTATGTTGTCAAATATGGCGGCTTCTCTGATCATGCATAAGCGTATCAGCACGACTTTGGCGAAGGCGAAAGCGTTGCGGATGTTTGTGGAGCCCATCGTGACCCGTTCCAAGAACGACACGACCCACTCCCGCCGCGAGGTGTTCTCCCAGCTGCAGAACAAATACGCCGTCACCGAGCTGTTCAGAGAGATTTCCCCGAAGATTGCCGACCGTCCGGGCGGTTACACCCGCATCCTGAAGACCGGCTTCCGTAAGGGCGACAACGCCGAGATGTGCATCATCGAATTTGTCGATTTCAACGAGACTTACACCGTTGATAAGGCGAAGAAGAAAACCACCCGCACGCGTCGTAGCAGCAAGAAGAGTGCTGCCGCCACTGCTGAGCCCGTGGTCGCCGAGGCTCCGGCCGCTGAAGTGGAAGCTCCCGCAGCCGAGTAATCGCGCATTAAGCTTAAAATCAAGAAAGCGGTGTCCCCTGCGGTGCCGCTTTTCTTGTATGGATTTTAGACTTAAGACTTGAAACTTGAAACCTGAAACCTGAAACTTGAATCTTGACCCTTGACCCTTAACTGTTAACCAATAACCCATAACCAATCACCCTATGGTAATATTAGAAAGACCTTTCGTGTCGGACCTGATGGTCGATACGTTGAAAAAAAACAATATTCCCGTGCTTCGGAATGCAATGGCGGAAGAGCGCGTTGCGGATGGCATCGTGCTTTCTGACGAGGAATTCAGCGCGGAATACGGCAAACGGGGAAAGATATATACCGTTTCCGAGAACGCCCTCGGATGGATCTACGAGCACATCGACGACAAGCGTTTCATCGACAGCATTTCTATAGTAAAGGACAAATACGCGTTCCGTCGTATCTGCCGCGACATCTATCCCGACTTCTTCTTCAAGGAGGTGAACCTCAATGAGATGGCGGAATTGGATACGGACAGTATCACCTTCCCTTGCGTAATCAAGCCCTCGGTGGGCTTTTTGAGCAAGGGGGTCTTTGTGGCCAATAATCCGGAGGAATATCGTCAAGCTGTGGCCTCCCTGCAGCGGGATTTTGCCACTGCAGGCGCCGGATTTCCGGAGTTTGTGGTCGGCAGGAGTCGTTTCCTCATCGAAGAGTACATCCACGGCGAGGAGTATGCGGTGGACACCTATTTCGACGAAAACGAGACCCCGGCCATCCTGAACATTTTCCATCACAAGTTCATGGACGAATCCGACACCTCCGACCGCCTCTACATGACCAGTCGGCGTTTGTTCGACCTCTACGAGGAGCCGTTCATGCAGTTCCTCACCAGCCTAAACAAGACGCTGCATCTGCGCAACTTCCCCATGCACATCGAGTTCCGCTACGACGGGCGCAAGGCCGTGCCGATTGAGATCAACCCGCTGCGTTTCACGGGCTTCTGCCTCAACGAGTTGCAGGTCTTCATCAGCGGCCAGCATCCGATGCTCTCCTACCTCCGCGGCACGCATGTCACGAAGGAGGAGATGTGGAGCGGAAAAGAGAACTACACCTACGCTTTCACCGTGCTTGACTTACCGGCCGGTTGTGAGGCCAAAGCCTTCGACGAGGCCAAGTTCCGTGCTGATTTCCACGACGTCATCGACGTACGTCTCGTCCCCGACAAGAGCTCCGGCGTGGCCGCAACCGTTTTCTTGCGCACCGAAACGGCCAGCGAGCGTGACTTCGACCGTATCATGAGTTTGGATATGCGGGAATATATGCGGTAGAGACGCAAAATTTTACGTCTCTACCCTTGCCTCTTCCCTTTTGCCTTTTGCCTTTTGCCTGTTGCCTGTTGCCTGTTGCCTCTTCCCTTTTCCCTAATAATACCACGCGCACGCCCGCCATTCCGCCGTGCAGAACGGGTCGCTGTCGTAGTCGCAGCCTCGGTCGCAGAGCATCTCGCGCACCTCGGGGATGAACTCCTCCTCGGTGTAAGGGACGCCCCAGCTGTAGGTTTTCTCCACCAGCCTCTTCAGCTTTTCCTGCTCCCGGCTGTGCAGCACTTGGCATTTGGTGGTGAGGACCTGGTCCCCGTCGTACTGCAGGGCCTTGTCCAGCCAGCCGTCCACTCGATGGTGTACATCCTCATCCATGAACAGCGTGTAGCTGAGTGTCGCATCTCCGTAAAAATAGCTGTAGTGCCATCCGTACTCATAGAAGCACAGCGCCCAGGCATTGCCGATGGTGCTGCGGAACAGCCCCACGGCATAGGCGTAGGCGGCCTTAGAGCGGATTTCTTCCGAGGGGGATGTCTCCGCCATTTTCCGTAACCGCACCATCAGCTGGCAGAAAGTGGCTTTGCAGGGGTTCTGGTCGTATTCCGCCGCCGGGTTGAACGGAAGCCCGAAGTTCGCCTTGTTCTTTTTCATGCTGATCCAGCCTTCCGCAAACGGGTTCCGGTGCTCGGCCCCGATATACTCGGCAATGTTCTGCTTGTCAGGGAAATCCGGCGACACTTTCCGCAGATAGACGAGGGCGGAATCGTATTGCTCCAACCGCATGAACTTGGTGGCAATCAGCTCGTTGAAGAAACTCAAGTCGCGGTAGCTGTGCCGGAGCACGAACTTCTCCGCTGCCGTTTTCCCACCCGACCGCATGAACCGCACATATTGCTGCACATTGGCAATGTTGGTGGTGTCCATATAGGCGAAAAACAAGGTGCTGTAGTCGAAATTCTTCCGCCAAGTGATGGAATCGGCCACGAGCACAGTCTTTCCCTCCGTCTCCATGTAATAGTCGTAATCGTACATCGTAAGATAGTCCTCACGATAAATGGGAGGGTGGAAATAGACGACGTCTCCAAACCTGCCAATGCCCTCCCGAAGCATTCCTTTCCGTGCATAGTCCCGGACTTTTTTGGTGTTTTCATCCGTCAAAAGCTCCTCGTATAGGTTCAGATAGGCCATGCTTTTGAACGCCATCCCGCGTCGCTCGAAGTGCGGGATGATGCCCAATAGGATGGTTTTGCGGAGGATTTTGATGTGGTGAAGGGCGGTGTAATTGGGGTTGTCCTCCATTTCGCCGGCAAGGTCGAGGTCCCACCATCTCGGCACGCCCTCTTTTTCGATGAGTTTGATCAGCCATTGCAGGTCGGGTAGGAGAGTGGTCTCGTACGTCGCGTCTATGTCGTTGCGCGTGCTGTTGAAGACGAGCCGCATCATGCGGATGTTGTCTTTCACGACGGTCGTGCCGCGCAGTTTCCCGGCCTCGTGGATGAGCCAGATGGCCTCGGCGGTATTCCCGTTGATGTAGGCGAGCGCGGCCTTCGCGGAGACCCACAGGGCGGGGTTGCGGTTCTTCCCCTGGCGCACGATTTCGTCGGCCAGCGCGTTGAAAGCCTCGGACTTCTGAATGTCGGGTGGCAGGTAGCCGGTCGGATTTGGGTAGTCGAAGGTGGGAAGGAACCGTCTTCTGCGGCTTTGGTCGAAATAGGTGTTCACGAACTCCTGTACCATGAATTCAAAAGCCTTGCTGTCAGGCTCCTTCTCGTAGATTTTCCGCAGCACCTCGACATCGTAGTGCAGCCTCGTGTCGAAGAAACCGATACTCGCATAGACAATGGCGGCCTCCCCGTCACGGTTCACCCGTCGTAGTGCTCCGCCGTAGTAGTTCAGACACTGCTTCCGCAGCACGCTCTCGGGTACCTTCTTCCCGTAGCGTTTCCAAAGCGTGATACACCCCTGATAATCATTCACGTAGAAGCATTTTCGCATCACCTGCAGCAGGAATCGGTTGCGGATGTTCGGGTCTTTGCAGTTGAGGATGGTGTTTTCGTTGAGGGTTTTCACCTGCGAGATGCTCAGGTCGTGCTGCGGTAGCTCGTCATCGAAGTACCAGTACCGCTCACCAGTCTTTTCGCTGTAATACCATGCCGATTGCTCCCACTCCGCTTGGTGGATGTAGGCCGAGTCGGACGTTTTCAGCAGTGTCCAGTAGCGGAGGGCTTCCTCATCTTGGTGGTCATATAAATATCGGAAGAACTTGTTACGGGTTTGGTCATTAAGCAGATACACGTCATACAATGCCTTTTCCACTTCTTCGCGTGTCACCGACTTCTTGACTCGGTTGTGCCAGAAGGTGATGTTCTCCTCGCGGAATTCCTGGTTGAGTTTCTGTTGCCACTCCATGTCCGGACAGCCGTATCCGGTGTAGAAAAACCAGTGGTATTGAGGTTCGACGGGGGAGGGATAACCGCACGGAAAGGCCGTCATGCAGCTGACCATAAGGATGCCGCTAATCAAAAAAAGCCTTGATTTCATCGTTGTCGTATTTTGAGAGTTGTACGGAATCCAAATGATAAAGCACAACGGGCATCTCGCCGTATTCTTTCTCTACCAATGACTTGACGTCCAAGATGGTTTTGGCGGAGACCTCCTCATGACGGATGTACTTCACCGCTTTCTCGGGAACGTCCCCGGTGATTTCATACATCCCGTAGCCAAGTTTTTTCAGTTTTGCGGTGTCGTAGTAGCAGTTGTAGCGGTCCAGCCGCGCGAACGACTTGTTGCCGTCGAATTCCACGTCCCAGGAATAGACGGGCAGGGCGAGTTTCAGCGGGAGTGCGTAGTCTTTGAGGTATTTGACGTAAGGTTGCACGTCTTTGCAGTCGAGGATGGCGTTCCGGGTCTTGAAGTCCTTGAAATCGCCGGTGTTGTAGCACATCAGCACGCCGTAATCGACCGCCGGCGGGGTTTGGGCGAGCTGGTGCAGCCGGATGGTGGAAGAGAGGGCGATGTCCTTCTTGAAATAGGTCTTCAGCGTTTTCCGCACGTCCTCGAGGAACTGGAAATAGGCCTCGCGGGTGCTCGTGGTCCAGTCGCAGTCGAACTGCACCTCCTTGATTTCGATGTTGTTTTTGACGCACATCGCGTAAATCCGGTGCGCCAGGTGGTCGGTGAAGGACTCATACTCTTGGATGGCCTCGGGCGTGATGAAGACCACCGGCACGATGTTGTAGCCGCTGAAAGACTCGTGGTCGGGAATGGTGATGGTGGCCACGGGCCTGCATTTGTCGTGGTCGTTCCATCCCGTGTTGAGTTCCACGTCGAAGAAGCGGATGTACATCGTCTGGATGGTGTTGTCGGCGAGGAATCTATTCTCGTAATCGTTGGTGCTGTACCAGGTCCGCCAGAAATAGACGGAATTCTCGCCGCTGTACAGCTTGTTGTACGGGTTGTTGTGGCGGCAGCCGGCCAGGCACAACAGCACAGCGGCGCACATCAGGATAGCGGTCTTTTTCATTGCCTTGGGGGTTAAAATCTGCGGCAAAAATAGCACTTCCGCCTATCCGAGAAGCCCGCCGAACGGTCTTTTGTATGAAACGGGCGGGTTGTTGTATGAAATGGCTGTCGAGGGTTACGGTTGCACCAACGCCTCTATCGGCACCGTGCTGTCCATCAGGCCGATGCGGGTGTCGGAGGCGTGGCGGTTGACGCCGGTGTAGGACAATGAAGCGTCCTCATAGCGGCGGAATTTCAGGATGGCGTCGTTTATTTTAAAAGAACAAATTATCGGCAATTATTTTGATTTATTGACGAAAATTTGTGTATCTTTGCACCCACAAAAAAGGATGAATATGTATGATACATTACATATAGACGAGTTATATAAAACATTGGGTGACAGGGTACAAATGACATCCAGTGAGATTGCGGATTTCTATCGGAGCTACTCTCCTGACATCCCAATTTCAACAATTCGATGGAAAATTCACTCTCTTGTTAACAAAGGGGTGATATACTCTATTGGGCGTGGGCTTTACCGATTTGGGGGAAAGCCTATATTCAAACCGAATATCTACGCCAGGACAGAAAATATCGCAGGCATAATGCATCGCAGATTGCCATTCGCGAAATATTGTCAGTGGGACATGCATGTGGCAAATGCATTTTCAGCATATATGTTGAACACGCAGCTATATTTTGTCGATGTCGAACGCGATGTTGTCGATGCGGTGTATCACGAAATATTGAAAACATATCGTCGCACGGTCTTGTATCGTAACCTTAATGAGGAGTTACCCTACTATAACGGATATATCGTGGTCCGCAACATGCCACTTGAAGCACCAACTATTGATATTGATGATATGCCCATGGCGTCGTTGGAGAAAATTCTGGTGGATTTTGCTCTTGACAGGATATTTCCTTTTTCAGACATTGAGATTGTTGATATCTATGCTAATGCAACAGCCGACTATTCTGTCAACACCAGCCGAATGCTCCGTTATGCTGGTCGTCGGGGCCGCCGTGATGTTATCGAAGAAATCTTGAACGAAATAAAATAGAAAAGAATCGTATATCTTGTTGGATATTCTTTTTGAGCAGATTCCATACAATCGAATCATTGAGTTGCCTATCACCAACATTTTTCTTGCGACAGAAGGTGAAGACAGGATGGTTCGCGTCCCCGACGCCAACAACCTTCTTGCAGACAAGCTGACGGCTTTTGCTCCGCGGACGGTTGGCGTGCCCTATCGGAAAGGCAATTCTGAATGTGGAATGGAGATTATGAAGCAGTTGTATGACATAGGTGTTCTGTTCGACAAAGCAGATGACATAATGTCAATCTCTACTGTGTACCGAATGATTGCCGACCAGGAAGCCAAATACCGTGACGAACACTTTTCGGTTGAAGATATTCTTCAAGACACGATGGACCATGCTCTCTCCCTCTGCTTCCGGAAAAGCCGAAACAATGTCGAGTATCAAGTGCTGGAACGAGGCATCAAACAAGTATCCAGCCACATCTTCTCTGAACCATTCCACATCGATGAAGCCATCTTGTCGGCGGCCAAAGCGTATTATCTTGTATCACTGATTGAGAATGATGGCATCACCATCGAGAAATACAGTAGTAGGCAATTGGAGCGTATGAGGGATTGGTTGTTAACTGACCATGAATACACGAAACTTAACAAGCTAAAGAAGTCAAATCCAGAGGCGTTCTTCTATTTATATTTGGCCTTTCATAAATAATGTTTGGAAGGCATGATTTTCAAGCAAGCCTTGGGTGGTTTTTGTGACACCAATGTACAACAAACTTTAATCTACCAACGCCTCTATCGGCACGGTGCTGTCCATCAGGCCGATGCGGGTGTCGGAGGCGTGGCGGTTGACGCCGGTGTAGGACAATGAAGCGTCCTCATAGCGGCGGAATTTCAGGATGGCGTCGTTCATCTGGGCGCGGTTGAACACGCCGATGCGCAACAGCAGGTCGAAATCGTCGATGGTCAAACCTGTAACGCGCTCAAACAGACTCGGTTCCAACTTGCGGATAACATCCTCCAAGCTCTCTTCGCGATAATCGGTGAGGTACATGAAGATGGGGATGCGGGTAGCGAACTTCATCAGTTTTTCCTGCACCTCGCGCCGCTTGGAGCGATATTCCTTCTCCTCTTTCGTCAGTTCTTTTTTCTTCTTGCTGTCCCCACTTTCCCCGACTTCGCGTTTCAACTTCTTGATTTTCTCCGAACGGTTGACGATGTTTTCGATGATGTCGCCGCCCAAGGCGCGAAAGCCTTCAATCTTCATGATGGCGGCCAGGGCCTCGGGATTGTTTAACACGCGTTGCAGAGTGGCATTATCCACATTAACCAGTTGCGCACTGTTCCAACGGCGTGCTAGTAGCGTGCCGCTGGTGCCGTTATCGACAAAGTCGAGAATTTCGGTGGCATCCACACGTTTCATCGAACTGCCATCGAATTGGAGGATGGGCAGGAAGTTGATGAACTCGTCCACCTTGTCGGTGATGCGGCGGTTGCTATCGACATCCAGGTTGTTGGCGTAGGTCACCACCTCGCGCAAAGCACGGTTGGGGGCGAAATCGAACACATAGCAAGTGGGTTTGAGTATTGTTTTTTTCGTCGGGTCGTCCTCATCAGTAGTCGTCCACGGACTTTGTACGCGGAAAGCGGTTTGGAAGTAAGTTTCGGGACTGGAGCAGTTGCGTAACATCAGCAAACCTCCTAACGGACGGAGCGTTACGCCAGTAGTCAATTTGCCGCAAGTCAGCGTGATAGTGCGGGTTTTCAAGGGGTTGTCGCCCATGGCCTCGCGCACCGGACCGAGGGCGTCCACGCCGATACCGGCCTTCGTGCCGCTGCAGTTGATGATGGTGTAGTTTTGGTAGAAACCGTTGGCCGGGCGGTGCAGCAGTGCTTCCATCGCGTCGCATGAGGCCACGTTGGGCAGGAACCACATCGTGTGGGCGCAGAGGTCAAGCAAACGGGTGTCCTCAAAAGGCAAGGCCGGACGCACATTGAGGGGCGAACTACCGTCGCCGAAGATGGGGGCTTTGCCACGGATAATGTCAAGCCATTTCTGCACCGCCTTCTCATGGACGAAAGTTTTGCCTTCGGCTCGGAAGAACTCGTTGAGGTCGAAGCCGTCCATGTCCCACTGCTCGATCATCGCACCGAGGTCTTGCGGCATCTGGTAGGTCATCATCACCATAGTGGGCATCTCCAAGTAGGGGCCACCGACATCCTCTTTGCGTGCTTGCTCGTCCTGATAAGTCCAATTGAAGATCTGATTTTCAATGAATTCGCCTGTGGCGAGAGCACGGAAAGGAGTGCCGCTGAGGTAGAGGTAATGTTTGCCTGTGATAGGCACATCGCTGTCGTCCCAAGCACGTCCGCTTTCCACGTCAATGCCGCTTTCGCTCATCACCTCGTCCTCCTCTGCCTGCCGCTTTTTGGCTTCGGCATCCCCGAGGTCGAGCAGACTCTTGGCATTGTCATTCCACGCACCAAAGTGGTACTCGTCCAGCACAATCAAATCCCAATGGATGCTGTGAACCCACTCGTTTTTCGTCTTGATGTTGCCATATTTATCCCGGCCGAGGTAGTCCTGGAAAGAACCGAAAACAACCAAGGGTGCGGATTGATGCAATTGTAGGGGCGAATGATCATTCGCCCCTACGGCATTCGTGTCACCCTCTTTTCTCCATTTTTCGCTATAATATTTCCAACCTTCAAAATCGCGGTGCCGTAGCAAATCCTCTTTCCAAGAGTCCTCTACGGCGGGTTTGAACGTGAGCACCAACACTCGTTTCGCCCCCATGCGTTTGGCGAGCTGGTAGGTGGCGAAGGTCTTGCCAAAACGCATTTTGGCGTTCCACAGATAGTGGCTGGGGCGGTCGGGCTCCTCTTCGTCCATCTTGGCAAAGTATTCCGCCGTCTGCTTTACCGCCTGTGCCTGCTCTTCGCGCATCTCGTAGTCGAGGTCGCGCACCGTTTCGACATGCGTATCGCGATGGCGTACCGCCACGTATGCCGCTTGTGCCTCGCGCAGGGAGCAGCGGCACCACTCGCCGATGAGTTCCTTGCCCATACGCCGCAGGTATTCGTGCAGGTCATGGTCGCTGAAACTCTCGCCGCTGCCATCGGCATAGAAGGCGTTGTCGTGCCACAGCAGATGGTAAGTCTTGAACGGTTCGGTAATAGGGTGCTGCTCGTCAATGCGCTGCGTCACATCGGCGCGGGTCGTTTCCCCGATCTTGATCCAGCCGGGGAAAGCAACGTCGTCGTACATGTAGATTTGTGGGACTTTGCGGTGGCGGTTGGGGAGGATTTGGTCTATGGTCTGCATAATATGTAAGTTTGTTCGTTTACGAATTTATAAGCGAACGTCCTTATGCAGAAATATTTAGGAGAAGTGTTTAGTAGTACAAAAAACTATGGACGGCATCATGGACGACGATTACCGTTTCACCATGAGAATCAACAGTAATCTCATAAGCAAAATGGAAATCCTCGCAAATAAATTCCTGCCAGCCCTTTTTAATCCATTCTTTTTTAAGTCTGGCCTTTGGGAATATGGTCGCATAGTTGGCAAGCGATTCCAATCCGTCATAGAGACGATTCTTCTTGCTTTCCACGGTATCAAAACTTAAAGTATGCCAATGTTTCAATATGGCAGCATCATAGAACGATTCTATGGCTTGATGTACACGTTCTTCAATAAGAATTCTCATGCCTCGGTGTGATAGAACTTGTAAATCTTTTCAGTTAACCGACGACGAGATTCTTCGAGCGGAATACAATGTGCCATTTCTTCGTCGGAGATTACCCGATACGTTGTTTTCGCAGCAACGCCATATTCTGCGGCTGGCTCGTTAACCATCGGGGTCTCAGGTTCTTCTATGGGATAATCTTCTGCCATATCATTGTTTTTTTGCAAGGCAAAGATACATATATTTTTAATACCTCGTAAATTTTTCTCCTAATATTTCAAAGAACGTTCTTTTTCAATTATTCCATCGGGCGTATCATGCTCTCGATAAAGGCGATTTCGTCTTTGTCCAGACCGTATTTCTCGTATAGCATTTCGTCTGTCCAGAGGTGGGAGAAGTCTTGAAGGGGGACGAATTGAAACTTCTCTCGTGTGAGATTTATCGAAGAAACCGCTTGAAGTAAAAGAAATCGGAGGAATTTTGTTTTCATATAACTGAGAAGGCTTTCTGCTTTAGACTTTGTATTAAAACCCCCAAGGATGATATAGGAGTCTGTACAAACCATATTAGGACCAATAACCTCTGTTCTAGAAATAACTTTGAAGCAACCATCTTTATCAGGTTCTCCAGCATGTTCGGAAGTAGATCTACTCATCATTACTTTATATTTTCCTACAAGATTTACTCCTTGTGTGACTTCTTGTAATTTTACATATCTAGAGCCTTGACTTGTAATTAAGACAAGAGAACCTTTAGCCTTTTCTGAATTGCCGCGCTCGTTTGTGGAAAAGCCAAAAGGATTACGGCTAGAAATAATAGTCTCAATACTTGTTTCATGTTTTGATGTTACCTTTTTGACAATATTCACCGCATTATTAAAACGAATGAAAACACTATACTCATTTAAGGGGCGTATTTTTTCTGTTCGTTGTTCCCCATCAACATTAATCACCAAGCAATCGCCATTCCATTTCTTTTCCCATAAAAAGTATGATACACCGCCTCCAATACTAATATTAGGGAAACAATCCTTTGCATTTGCATAATCAACAAGAACTTTTAAATGCTTATCATTAAGCATTTCTCTTCGGTAATCATCCAATCCTTTGCCACCAGCAAACCATCTTGAAGGTGTGATCATGACAAGATGTTGAGGATTTAACTTCTTGGATTGTTGAACAAAATGTTGATATATAGGCATCGCACTTGCGCTGTTTCCTCCGTCACTCATTTGGTACGGCGGGTTTCCAATAATTACGTCGAATTGCATATCTTTATTGAGTATTTCTTTAATTGATTTGTGGATAAAAGGATAGGCGTAGGACTCAATAGTTTCTACGCGGTCGT